>Ga0256407_10000435_pt1 | contig 100303 bp, 85 predicted proteins | sample RumenRJG_04DNA_FD_193489 | JGI IMG/M metagenome (GOLD analysis project Ga0256407, IMG submission 193489) | Bovine rumen microbial communities from Lethbridge, Alberta, Canada - RJG_04 | ecosystem: Host-associated > Mammals > Digestive system > Stomach > Rumen | place: Canada: Alberta... | reverse complement strand
TCAAGAACATCAACCACAAGGAGTATTTCGCAGTTAATCTGTCAACACTCCAGAAGCTTGCTGAGAGCAAGGGCTACACAGAGATCGGTATCGATCAGCTCGTAGAGGCAGGTCTTACAAACGGCAAGGAGCTTGTAAAGGTTCTTGCTAACGGTGAGATCAAGGCTGCTCTCACAGTTAAGGCAAATGCTTTCTCTAAGACTGCTGAAGAGGCAATCAAGGCAGTAGGTGGTAACACTGTTATACTTTAAGTAAATGAAAAAATTTATAGAGACACTGAAGAACTGTTGGAAGGTTGAGGATTTGCGTATGCGACTCCTCATCACCGTCCTGTTTGTGGCAATTTACCGTTTCGGTTCGTTCGTAGTTTTGCCTGGTATTAACCCTGCAAACCTCGAGAAGCTTCAAGAGCAGACAGCTGGTGGACTTATGTCCCTTCTTGATATGTTCTCCGGTGGTGCATTCTCCAACGCATCAATCTTTGCGCTTGGTATTATGCCATACATCTCTGCGTCTATCGTAATGCAGCTTGTCGCTATCGCTGTTCCATCTTTCCAGAAGATGCAACGCGAGGGCGCAAGCGGCCATAAGAAGATTGCTCAGTACACACGCTATCTGACTGTGGCAATCCTTCTTTTCCAGGCTCCTTCATATCTTCTGAACCTGAAGATGACATCTGCAAGCGCACTTGCAACAGGTCTTTCATGGACTGAGTTCATGATTCCTGCTACAATCATTCTTGCTGCTGGCAGTATGTTCATTCTCTGGCTCGGTGAGCGCATTACGGACAAGGGTGTAGGTAATGGTGTCTCAATGATTATCATGATTGGTATCATTGCTCGTTTCCCACAGGCTTTCATTCAGGAAGTATCAAGTCGCTTCACAGCGATTACTGGCGGTGGACTTGTAATGTTCATTGTTGAGATTCTCATTCTCTATGCAGTTGTATGTGCAGCAATCCTTCTCACACAGGCAACCCGCAAGGTTCCTGTTGAGTATGCAAAGAAGCTCGTTGGAAATTCGCAGGTCGGCGGTGTACGCCAGTACATCCCTCTGAAGTTGTTCGCTGCTAATGTGATGCCTATCATCTTTGCACAGGCTATCATGTTCATTCCTGCTATTGTAATGCAGGCTATCGGCAGTGACAACATGGTCGGTTTGGCTCAGGCTCTTATGGATACAAGAAGTCTTCCATATTGTATAATCTATGTGATTCTCATTATTGCTTTCACATATTTCTATACAGCCATTACCTTGAACCCAACTCAGATGGCAGAGGATATGAAGCGCAACAATGGATTTATTCCAGGTGTAAAGCCAGGTGAGGATACAGCCAATTACATTGAGGAAATCATGTCTCGCTTGACATTCCCGGGCTCACTCTTCATTGCTTTCATCGCAATCATGCCAGCCCTTGCAAGTTTGCTTGACGTACAACAGGCTTTCTCTCAGTTCTTTGGAGGTACATCTCTCTTGATTCTTGTTGGTGTTGTTATCGACACACTCCAGCAGATTCAGTCTCATTTGATGATGCGCCATTATGACGGCCTGCTTACTTCTGGTCGAACACGTCCACAGAACGGAGTAAGTGCATACTAAATTTTGTCTTAAATAAGGAATGGCAATATTTCTTAAGACTGAAGATGAAATTGAACTAATGCGTAAGGCGAACCAGTTAGTTGGTTTAACCCTTGCAGAGTTAGCAAAGAATATAAAACCAGGTGTAACGACCCTCCAATTGGATAAAATTGCAGAGGAATTCATCAGAGACCACGGAGCAATCCCTACTTTCAAGAATTTCCCAAATCCTTTTGGAGGGCCATTCCCCGCAAGCATCTGCACATCTGTCAATGATGTTGTAGTCCATGGAATACCTGACAAGAATACTGTTTTGCATGACGGAGATGTCATATCTGTCGATTGTGGCACACTTCTTGCTGGGTATAATGGCGACTCTGCCTACACGTTTCAGGTAGGTGAGGTTTCTGATGAAGTTAAGAAGCTTCTGGCAGTTACCAAGGAGAGTTTGTATAAAGCTATTGAATGCTCTGTTGCCGGGAATCACTTAGGTGATATAGGTCAGACTGTTCAAGACTATTGTGAGTCATACGGCTATGGTATCGTGCGTGAATTGACTGGTCATGGTATCGGCAAGGAAATGCATGAGGATCCTCAAGTTCCCAATTATGGTCGTAGGGGCAATGGTACAAAGTTGAAGGCGGGTATGTGTATTGCGATTGAACCGATGGTGACGTTGGGCGCTCGCAATATTTATCTGGCTCCAGACAAATGGTCTATAAAGACCCGTGATGGAAAGCCTGCCGCTCATTTTGAGCATACAATTGCAATACGCAATGGCAAGGCTGAGATTTTATCTACATTTGAAGAAATAGAACGCGTTTTAAATATTTAAACTTATTATGGCAAAACAATCTGCTATAGAACAAGACGGAACCATAGTTGAGGCTCTCAGCAATGCTATGTTCCGTGTCGAATTGGAGAATGGTTGTCCTATAACAGCACACATCTCTGGCAAGATGAGGATGCACTACATCAAGATACTTCCAGGTGATAAGGTCAAGGTGGAGATGAGTCCGTATGACCTTACCAAGGGTCGTATCGTTTTCCGATACAAATAATCATATCTTATATATAATATGAAGACAAGAGCATCATTAAAGAAGCGTACACCTGACTGTAAGATTGTCCGTCGCAAGGGTCGTCTGTACGTTATCAACAAGAAGAACCCTAAGTTCAAGCTTCGTCAGGGTTAAAAACTAATTTTTCAATTAACTTTTTTATTTACATTATCACAACATGGCAATAAGAATTGTTGGAGTAGATTTGCCCCAGAATAAGCGTGGCGAAATCGCATTGACCTATATCTATGGTATTGGTCGAAGTAGTTCAGCAAAGATATTGGATAAAGCCGGTGTCAGCCGTGACCTCAAGGTCAGCGAGTGGAGTGACGACCAGGCAGCCAAGATCCGTGAAATTATCGGCGCTGAATTCAAGGTAGAAGGTGATCTCCGTTCAGAGATCCAGTTGAACATCAAGCGTCTGATGGATATTGGTTGCTATCGTGGAATCCGTCATCGTAATGGTCTTCCTGTTCGCGGTCAGAGCACTAAGAACAATGCACGTACTCGTAAGGGTAAGAAGAAGACTGTTGCTAACAAGAAGAAGGCCACTAAGTAAAGTTTAACGTTTAAAGCTAAAAGTTAAAAGTCATGGCAAAGAAACAGGCAACAACTAACAAGAAAAGAAATGTCAAGGTTGATGCAGTTGGACAGCTTCACGTTCACAGTTCATTCAACAACATCATAGTATCCCTTGCTAACTCTGAGGGTCAGGTTATTTCTTGGTCATCAGCTGGTAAGATGGGATTCCGCGGAAGCAAGAAGAACACTCCTTACGCTGCTCAGATGGCTGCAGAGGATTGTGCAAAGGTTGCTTACGATCTCGGTCTTCGCAAGGTAAAGGCATTCGTAAAGGGTCCAGGCAATGGTCGTGAGAGCGCTATCCGCGCTTGCCACACAGCTGGTATCGAGGTAATGGAGATTGTTGATTGCACTCCACTTCCACACAACGGATGTCGTCCTCCAAAGCGTCGTCGCGTATAATAAATTACGGAATGTCCGGTTAGTTCCGGAATATCCGGTTAATATTCATTAATCAAAGAAATACATTTAGCAAAATGGCTAGATATACAGGTCCGAAATCAAGAATTGACCGTCGTTTTGGTGAAACCATCCTCGGTACAGAAAAAGTTTTGTCCAAGAGAAACTTCGCTCCTGGACAGCATGGCCACGATCGTCGCAGAAAGCAGTCTGAGTACGGTGTCATGTTGGCAGAGAAGCAGAAGGCTAAGTACGCTTACGGTGTACTCGAGCGCCAGTTCCGTAATTTGTTTGAGAAGGCTTCAAAGATGGAAGGTATTAAGGGTGAGAACCTCCTTCAGCTTCTTGAGAGCCGCCTTGACAACGTGGTTTATCGTCTCGGTTTAGCTCCAACTCGTCGTGCTGCTCGTCAGCTTGTTGGTCACAAGCACATTACTGTTGACGGTAAGGTGGTAAGCATCCCTTCTTTCTCTGTAAAGCCAGGACAGATTGTTGGTGTACGCGAGAAGTCAAAGTCTCTCGAGGTAATCGAGGCAAATCTCGCAGGTTTCAACCACAGCAAGTATCCTTGGATTGAGTGGGACAATGCAGCTAAGGCTGGTAAGTTCCTGCACCGTCCAGAGCGTGCAGATATTCCTGAGACCATCAAGGAGCAGTTAATCGTTGAGTTGTACTCTAAATAATCATTAAATTAATGGCGATATTAGCATTTCAAAAACCTGATAAAGTTGTAATGTTGGAGGCCAATGACAAGTTCGGCAAGTTCGAATTCCGTCCTCTTGAGCCTGGTTTTGGTATTACTATCGGTAATAGCCTGCGCCGCATTCTACTTTCATCGCTCGAGGGTTATGCCATTAACACCATCCGTATTGATGGTGTGGAGCACGAATTCTCTTCTGTGCCCGGCGTAAAAGAAGACGTGACCAACATGATCTTGAATCTGAAGCAAGTTCGATTCAAGCAGATAGTAGATGAATTCGAGAACGAGAAAGTTTCTATCACCGTTGAGAACTCTACCGAGTTCACAGCAGGTGATATCAACAAGTATCTGACTGGATTTGAAGTGTTAAACCCAGATTTGGTGATTTGTCATTTAGATTCAAAAGCTTCAATGCAGATTGAGTTGACTATCAACAAGGGCCGTGGATACGTTCCTGCTGATGAGAATCGCCAGTTCTGCACTGATGTCAACGTTATCGCAATTGACTCAATCTACACCCCAATCCGTAATGTTAAGTTCGCTGTAGAGCCTTATCGTGTTGAGCAGAAGACTGACTACGATAAGCTCGTCATCGAGGTTAGCACGGATGGTTCCATCCACCCAAAGGATGCACTCAAGGAAGCAGCAAAGATCCTGATTCATCACTTCATGCTCTTCTCTGATGAGAAGATCACTCTTGAGAACCCAGACATCGAGGGTAATCAGGAGTTTGATGAGGAGATCCTCCACATGCGCCAGTTGCTCAAGACGCGTCTTGTTGACATGAACCTCTCTGTTCGTGCCCTCAACTGTCTTAAGGCTGCTGATGTCGATACACTTGGAGACCTCGTTCAGTACAATAAGACTGACCTCCTTAAGTTCCGTAACTTTGGTAAGAAATCGCTTTCAGAGCTTGATGATTTGCTCGAGAGTCTGAATCTGTCGTTTGGAACTGATATTACCAAGTATAAACTTAATCAAGATTAAAACTCAAAATGAGACACAATAAGAAATTCAACCATCTGGGTCGTACTGCATCTCATCGTAATGCCATGCTCGCAAACATGGCTATCTCGCTGATCATGCACAAAAGAATCACTACGACCCTCGCTAAGGCCAAGGCACTCAAGAAGTACGTTGAGCCACTGATCACACGTTCTAAGGATGATACAACAAATAGCCGTCGCGTAGTATTCAGCTATCTTCAGAACAAGTTCGCTGTTACTGAGCTCTTCAAGGTTATTTCTGAGAAGGTAGCTAACCGTCCAGGTGGTTACACTCGTATCATCAAGCTCGGAACTCGTCAGGGTGACGCTGCTGAGATGTGCTTCATCGAGCTCGTTGACTTTGATGAGAACATGGCTAAGGCACCAAAGGCTGCTAAGAAGACTCGTCGTAGCCGTAAGGCTGCTACTGCAGAGGCTCCAGCAGCAGAGGCACCAGTTGCAGAAGCTCCAGCAGCAGAAGCAGCAACAGAGGAGCCAAAGGCTGAATAAAGTCCCGATAGCTTCATATAAGCTAAATATAGATAGCGCTTTCCTGATTAGGAAGGCGCTATTTTCTTTATGTGAAGACGGGAAATATATGGAATTATATAGTTTGCATAGTAAATTTTATTTGAACAATTATCTCTCCGTTTCACCTCCGTTCCAGGTCCGCTTCAGGGCCGTTTTGGATCCGTTTTCTAAAAGGGCAGTCAGAAGAATTGATGAAACAACCTAAAAGGGAATAGCCATTATTGTTATTATCTATCGGATTTGATATCAAGTGAATGTTAATAAAGATTAATTATTCTTCATTGTTAGTTAAATCCACTTTTTTTTTATTAACTTTGCATCGTCTTTGTGGCAAGCATAGCCAAGGAGGTGCATATTTATATGCAGTTTTCCTCGCCACGGGAAAATATAAGCGAGCTTAATACAGCTCTTATGGCTTATGGAAAGGTTCGGTAGCTCAGTTGGATTAGAGCAACAGCCTTCTAAGCTGTGGGTCCTGGGTTCGAGCCCCAGCCGAATCACAAAATCGGGTTTTTCCCGAACCAAATCGTAGATTTCTATTACCGATAACAATATATCCTTAACAAGGAATATACCGATGCAAAAATGCATAGAAGAATAATTATATACCAGAATAACGACGATGGCATAGTAATATGTCATTCAAGGAATCTGTTAGTAAATATTTTACTTGACAATTAGTAATAGTGCCATGAGGGGCAAATGACAGTATAAATGTTAAAACGTTGGTATTATGAAGAAATGTATTATCGTAGATGATGTTGCTCTTAACATCGTATTAGCACAGAAGATGCTGACCTCGCTCAAGTTGGATATGAGCAAGGCGGTTAATGGTCAGCAGGCTTGTGATATGATCAGAAACGGTTACGAGCCTGATGTCATGATTCTGGATCTCATGATGCCTATAATGGACGGCTTCCAAGTACTTGAGGAGATTCGTAGCGGCAAATGTGGTAACAAGGATTTGCCGATAATAATCCTTTCTGCGCTTAACCGTGAGGAAGATGTGAATCGTGCAATGTCATTAGGTGCAAATGATTTCGTCACTAAGCCGATTATTATGAATCGTCTTATCACGGCTGTGAAGAACGTGTTGGGAGAACAGGAATCTTAGGACCTAAAGCAAATGAGAAGGCTTTTGCTCCTTCTGTGTCTGATGCCTGTATGTTGCCTTGCACAGTTGGAGAAAGATATTGACAGCCCTACAGAAGGTGTCCTTACAGATGATGCTTATGCCTGTGAGGATGTTATGATGGATGACCTTCTGAGAATGCTTGCACGCTTTTCTTCCTATGTCGTGAATGACTATCAGGAATGTAAAGAGCCAAATAGTAGGGGAGAGAAATGTGGTTGTTTCAAGGGAGAAAGTACCATGAGAAGCAATGAGGCTGGTGTTCGTACAAATGCCGACCTTTCAATGATATGCGCCTTTCTTGTCAAGTATGCCCAGCCAAAGGATATTGCCTTACCCTCTGGCATAACTTATCAGATGCTTAAGGAATATGCGATGAAATCACTTGTTTTTGCATATTCCACCCACAAGGCAAACAAACTGAAGATATGTGCCGACGGCAGGTATTGGGGAAGTGTCTCGGCAAAAGATAATGTATGGGAGTCAAGCCTATGGGCTATGTCAGTTGCATATAGCGCTTTTTTCCAATGGGACGACTTGACTGCCGAACAACGTGAATACATAAGGAATTTATTGGTTGCTGAATGTCAGTATGAGCTTCAGCGTACTGTCCCGACAGGTTTTGTCGGTGACACAAAGGCTGAAGAGAATGGCTGGGAGGCAGATGTCCTTGCTGCTACTTTAGGCCTTTTTCCTGATGATACGCTCGCAACGAAGTGGTTCGACAGAATGAGACTTTTTGCCATTAATTCCTACAGCCATAGTAATGACGCAAAGGATGAAAGCGTGATAGATTCTGAGTATGACTTGAAGAAGGTAAAGGATCTTCATATAGCTCCAAACCTTTATGATGACTATACGCTCCAGAATCATAACTATTTCCATACCTCGTATCAGAATGTCGTAATACAGGAGTTGGGAGAGGCGGCTCTTGCGCTTGAGTTGTTTCAGTCAGGAAGCGGCAAAAAGCATGTATGGCGGTCGAATGCCTTGATGCATAACTGTGAGGTGGTTTTCGACCGTGTACTTGCTTGGCTTGCTTTGGCTGACGGTGAACTCGCCATGCCTAATGGAAATGACTGGAGTATGTTCCTTTATGATCAGATAACGTCATATTCCACACTTGCCTGTTTCCTGAGAAATCCTGATGCCCTTCTTCTTGAGAATCTGGCATATCAGCAGCTAAAGGCACGTCAGACAACAACAACGGACGGATCTTGGTTGCTGCGTCCTGATGTTCAGGCACGAAGGATGGGAGTACAGGCGCATAGAGTGATGATGACTTATCTCATGCATCTTGTGAAACCTACGAAGGATATGGTAGCAACGAGATGGGATGCGTTTCGCGCAGGTCATTCAAAGGCTGTGCTCTTTCCTTCCCAGAACATAGTACGAGCATATACGAAGGAGCGTTTCACCACGTTCTCGTGGTCAGAGGGATTGAAAAGCTATACTGGCTATTTCACGTCAGACAAGGTTGACAAGAATAAAATCGTGACGCCTTATCGCAAGCACAACACGGGAAATATCCTTGGTTGGTATGAAGTGAAGGGCAAGAAGACAAATGCCCGTTCTGCAATGAAAGCTCAGTTCGACTTCAAAGGAGATGGGTATATCATGAATGGGGAGCTCATTACAAATGATTCTGTCCTCAGCAATCAATTCTCGCTATACAGCACCCCGCGCAACGCATTTATATACCTTGACTATGTCACGGCAAATGATTCCTGTCAGATAACTGCAGAAAAAGGCGGTCTGCTTGCAATCAGTACAGATGAGTTTACGAAAGAGAAACGCACCTTATACTATCACGAGCGTGAGTCCAAGGGATACAACGAGGAAATAAAAGTAATGCAGAGTGATGGCAAGGATATGCTGACTGTCAATTCCGACTGGGTGAACATCGACAATGAGATAGGTGTCATTGGCATGAATGGCAAACGGATTGCCTTTGGCGACAGGAGTATGGAGAACAGCATTATATCAACAAAGATATATCCAATGTACACCAATGATACACGTACCGTAGAAAAGGGTGATGTCGTTGACAAGAGAAACCTGGTGTATTATGCCAACGTATCGGCAAAAGATGTGTATATGATGAGCCAGCGTCTCTGTCCTTTGAAACAGCAGTTGCCTGAAGGATGGAATGGCGTGATAGCTCCTGATAGTCTCGGGGCTTATCTGTTTATAAGCAACTTTGTCGGCAAGACATCGGAGACTGTCATCGAGAACGTGCAGTTTCCTCTCACTAAGGACGGTGCGGCTTGGGAGATGTGGGCTCCAGTTTTCAATGTAGAGACCAATATTACAAAAAGCCATTCTTCTGCTAAGTTCACCCTTGAACATAACCGTTCTTTCGGACAGCCTATAAATTTCTTCATTAAGGGTGACAATGTCATAGCATCCTCCGTTTCTGATACTGTAGCTAATGTTACGGCACGAAAAAACACCACTATTTCCTTGGCGGTGTGCGCAGATAACATGGAAAAACTAATCATAAAGAATATCAAGCTCAAAGCCGGAAAAACTGTTGTCGTAAAGGTTAAGGATAGCGACTTTGTAGTGGAATAACTCAAATTCTGAAATATCTGTGGTCAAATAGAAACTGGGCTTGCTTAAGCAAGTTTTTCCCCAAGGCTCATCAAGCTGAAGCAAGTCGTCGAGCTCACGTTAAAAATTAATGCGATATTTAAAACGAAAAAAAGAATTTTTGTACTACTCGTCAACTCGTCACCCTCAGCGCTGTAATGTTTTAAGCGACAGAGAGTTGTGGCGGTGATTCATTTCGTTTCACTCGTCACCCACTCGTCACCCTCAAGTGGCTTATCATCTTGATATAGAATGAATTACTGAGAAGATTCACTCGTCACCCTAAAAATGGTGACGAGTGGGTGATGAGTGAAATAGTCGTGTAAATATCACATTGTCAATAAGATACAGAGATTCGGGTGACGAGTGGGTGACGAGTGCTTTGAAATGAATCACCGCTGTAACCAAAAGAGTCACAATGACTTGCAGCGCTAAGGGTGACGAGTTGACGAGTGTTGTAAAAATTCTTTTTTTTCTAATTCATTCGTCTCGCCTCTACCTTAGGTCCGTTCTACCTCCGTTCCAGGTCCGTTGTAAATCCGTTCCAGGTCCGTTCCGGAACTATAGGATCATAGGAGGAAGAGCGAAGGATCATAGGAGGATCATAGGAGGGAGAACCTCGATTTTACTGAACGCAAAGACGCTAAGGCGCAAAGAGTTTATCTGACCACGGAAAACTTCCGTTTCTTCCGTTATTTCCGTGTTCAAATAAAGACTTGGTATCTTTGTGCTATAGATTAAACACGCGTTTGGCGGTTGCTGTTGTGATATCTGCTATTTCCTCGTTGCTCGTGCCGTATGCCAAAGCAAGTTTTTCAATTATGAAAGGAATGAACGATGATTCGTTTCTCTCGCCTCTGTGCGGGGCAGGAGCCATATAGGGGGCATCTGTCTCAAGAACTATCCTGTCCATAGGGACAACGGCGACAAGGTCTTCTGCAAGATGACTTTTCTTGAATGTAGAGACACCTCCAATGCCGAGTACGAATTTCTCGAATTGCAATAGCTCTACTGCCTCGTGCTGGTTACCTGTAAAGCAATGGAAAACACCTCCCGGCAATTCCTTCTCGTATCTGCGGATAATCTTCACCATTTCATTCTGAGCCTTGCGACAATGAATCATAAGAGGTAGCTGTGTCTCCACGCTCCATTGTACCTGTTGCTCAAAGGCATCAAGCTGTTCTTTCTCAAATTCGCGTGACCAGTAGTAGTCAAGACCAACCTCGCCGATGGCTATATAGTTGTCGTTGCGAATTTCTAGGTGCATCTTATCAAGCACCTCCTTGTAATCCTCTTTCACATCTTCCGGATGAAGACCTATCATCGGACGAATAAAGTCGGGAAAGCGTTCACATACAGTTTTCATCGTGGCTATAGAGTCATAGTTGATGCCTGGACACAAAAGTTGTATGGCACCAGCCTCCTTTGCACGTGCCACAACCTCGTCAAGGTCATCCTTGAATTCCTCTCCGTCGATGTGGGTGTGGGTGTCGATGAATGAAACGGCCTCTCCCCCCGCCCTCCCCCGTAGGGAGGGAGCCGGAGAGCTAAGGGCAATGTGATTATTCATTATTTATGTATGATTATTGTTCAACCTCTATATGCACTCCGGCTCCCTCCCTACGGGGGAGGGCGGGTGGGAGGCCACTTTGTGGGCCATTACTTCTCCCTCTTCATCATCTTGGCTGCATATTCCCTGAGGGCGGTCTTCTTCTCCTCGGCAACGCTGACCTTGTCAAGAGCCTCGATAGCCTCGTGATAGTATTCCTCCATCTTTGCCTTTGCCATAAGGTCGATGCCGAGCTTGTTGTAGATAGCGGTAACAGCAGCAACCTTCTCCTGACGGTCGAACTCCTTGGCTGCAATCCAGCGTGAGAGTTCTGCCTTAGTCTCGCCCTCAGCCTTGTTGAAGGCGTTGATAAGCATATAGGTCTTCTTGTTGCTTGTGATATCGCCGCCGATAGCCTTGCCGAAAACCTTTGGGTCACCATACACATCAAGGAAATCATCTTGAAGCTGGAAGGCAAGTCCCATACGCTCGCCAAAGCGATACAGAAGTTCCACGTCCTCCTTTGGAGCATCAGCCATGATTGCGCCAATCTTCATGGCACATGCAAGCAATACGCTTGTCTTGAGGCGTATCATCTCAATATATTCCTCCTCACGCACATCATCGCGAGTCTCGAATTCCATATCGTATTGCTGTCCCTCGCCAATCTCCAATGCTGTTGTGGTGAAACAGTCGAGAACGGCAGGTAACTTATCTGCAGGACAGTTCTGCATCCTCTGGTAAGCGAGAACGAGCATTGAGTCACCTGAGAGGATAGCGGTATTTGCATCCCATTTCTTGTGAACGGTAGGCTGACCGCGACGCACATCTGCATTATCCATGAGGTCATCGTGCAGAAGGGTATAGTTATGATATGTCTCCAAACCTATTGCCTGTGGAAGAATAGACTCTGGGTCGTCCTTATAAAGGTTATACGACATCAGCATAAGCATTGGGCGGATGCGTTTTCCTCCAAGGTCGAGAACATACTTTATTGGCTCATATAATGAGTAAGGCTTGCGGTCGTATGGCAAGTTTGAGAGATAAGATTGGATAAGCCCCCCCAGCACCTCAAGGGGGAGTTGGTTTATAGTATTGACGTTGCTTTTTTCCATATAGATTTTTATAATTAATTCTTTTTGATTTGAAATGCTATCTAAAAGCTCCCTCCATTGGGGAGGAATGGGGTGGGTCAAAGCGTAAACGCTGCATTTATCATAAGACTTGACGAACTGACATGATACTTTGCATAGGACACTCCTAGAGAAAAACTATCGAGTATCAATCCTCCTCCGAATGATAATCCCGCTCCGTGGGTGCTTTCGGATTTATCGCCAAAGCTATCGTGTGTGCCAACTTTCATCTCATGTGCTCTTCGGAGGTTATATCCTGCGGAGAGATAAATCTGGTCACTTAGCAGAAGGTCTGCTCCGACTACCATGTGCCGGAAGAGGGAATAGTTCCAGCGAGTGAGGTCAACGGCGGTAAGACTAACACGGAATGGCGTGCCAATTATTCGCTTCGTGGCACCTATCTGTAAATCGGCAGGCATTGATTCATATTCCTCATCGTAAGCAGACAACTGGCCTCCAAGGTTCTTTGCCACTATGGAAGCTGAGAAATCCTTCTCCTCAATGTAATAGTTCAAACCAAGGTCAATGCCAACCGCAGTACTGCTATAGTCGCCAATCTTAGAGTAAACGAAACGTGCGGTCACACCACCCACTAGATTCTTTGCAAGAGGATATGACAGAGTGCCGTTGAGGGCAAGGTCAGAAGCGTTGAACTCGCCGAGAATCGTTCCTTCTGCGTTGGTATGCTTCATGCTTCCGTAGTTGAGATATTGCGCAGCCACACCAATGGTGGCTTTCTCTCCTTGAGCAAAGGCATATCCTGCGGAGAAGAGATTCGCACCACTCATATAGTTCATATATCCGAGATTCAGCGTCCTGTCGGAAACAGAGGCAAGCAAGGCCGGATTATGAATGGCGAGTGCTGCATCGTCTTCAATGAGAGATATGTTATCTCCACCCAAGGCTGCCGCGTGCGAGCTTACAGGCAAACGCAGGAAATTGTATATCGTCTGCGACTCCTGAGCGTGTAATGCAAGCGAAAAAACGCCCCAAAGGAGGAGAATTATAGCTTTTTTCATCCGAATTAAAGAAATTTACGGCAAAGATAGCATTTTTTTCCAATATCATTGCTAAATTTGCACTCGAATTTAATATAAAAACGCATTTTACCACTATTTTATTGTGGAAGTAAAGAAATCACATAAAGCAGATCTTGAACATTTACGTCCGTGGATGTTTCTCGGTGCATTCGTCATAATGGGCCTTCTCTTCATCCTTGTGCTTGAGGTACATATAGGTGGAGGGAAGGATGATTTTGACGATTTCGACGATGATATAACTATGGATCTGAACCTGAAGCTGAACGATCAGCGTGACATGATTTCGGCGGCAGAAAAAAAGACAAGACATGAAGAACAGGCGGAAAAACTCAATAAGGTTGATAATCTGACGGAGATTCCCCCAAAAATACTTGATGTCGTAAAGTTCACTCCTGACGATATGGATGAAGATGAGCTTCTTGAAGAGGAGAAGGACGAGCCTATAAATCAGAATGATGATGATCCTGAGACTCTCCGTATTGTTCAGGAACTGCCTCAGTATCCGGGTGGTATGACCGAATTCGTGAAGTGGCTAACCAAGAACCTGAAATATCCTACCGCAGCTCTGCGCAGTAAGATAGAGGGAAAGGTCATGATCAGTTTCATAGTCAATACCGACGGCACTATTTCTGATATCAAGGTCGTGGAGAAAGTGCATCGTTTGCTTGATGCCGAGGCTCTGAGAGTTGCCAAGCTCATGCCTAAGTGGGAACCTGGCAAAGACCACGGCAAGGTATGCCGCACGAAAGTCGCTATTCCTATTGTGTTCGAGATATAATTTGTGTTGGATGATGCCGAACACCAATTCCTTTATTTTTTACTATTGGTGGCTGGTAAAGTGAGTTCGACGAAAACATATATTTTCCATTAATATCCAATTAATTTCGTATTAGTTTTCTGTAAAGTACAAGCATCAGAAATGCTCCATGTAATTGTTCGCTTAGGCTAAAGCAAGTCGTCGAACTCATGTTAAGTACCAGTCCTAGGTTTATCCAATCAAAAAAATACCGGACAGCAATAATTTTAACCTTAAAATTTGGCAATATCAAAGAAAACGATTACTTTTGTACCTGCATTCCGAAAAACAGATGTGTTTTTCGGAAAAGATGTAGAAAATAAATTCTTTTAACCAAAAACTAAACATAATCTTTTAGAAAAAATGAAGACTAAGAAACAAAGACTCCACAGTGGTCTGATGCTGCTCGCAGTAGCATTGATGACATCGATGACATCGTTTGGCCAGACTAAGATCGGAGGCATCTATTACAATCTGAATGCTGGTACAAAGCAGGCGGAAGTAACCAATGATCCTCATGCCCAGGGAGGAACGTACTCGGGTGACGTGGTGATTCCCTCTACCGTTAAGAGTGGAAATGTGACATATAGCGTTACTTCCATAGGCACGTTTGCATTTGGCACAGATGTAAACTCGAATAAATGGCTCACTTCCATTACGATTCCTAATTCCGTAACCACTATTGGGGATTATGCTTTTGTGGGTTGTGCTAAGCTTACGTCTATCAATATTCCTGCTTCAGTAACCCAGATAAATCTTTCTTCTTTTTTGTATTGTACTGGTCTCAAGACTATTACGGTGGATAAGGCAAATACCGTATATGATAGTAGGGACAACTGTAATGCCATTATCCATACCTCAACAAATGAGCTTATTCTTGGTTGCGTGAATACTAAGATTCCAAGTACGGTGACAAGAATAGGGATAGACGCATTTAATACAGTAGATATGTCAAATATCAATATTCCTAATTCGGTGACGAGTATAGGCAGTAGAGCTTTTGAGGGATGTTGTAAAAATCTAAGTTCTATAAAGATTCCAGAGTCAGTAACTGTGATAGGCCAGAATGCTTTCAGTTGGGATACTGTTCTCAGTAGTGTGGAGTTGCCTTCAACGTTGCTAAAAATAGATGACTATGCTTTCTCTGAGTGCGGATCACTATGGGGGATCGTCTTACCTGATAATTTGAAGACGATTGGAGCAGGGGCATTCAAGTCTTGCTTGAACATTCGTGAAATTACTATACCTGCTTCTGTTACGAAAATTGGCAATGATGCGTTCCAGGACTGTATGAGTCTTGAAAAGGTAACATTCATGTCAACAACTCCACCTGATATTTCCTCTGCTATATTCAATAAGAATGTTGAGATACATGTACCGGAAGGATATAAAGCTGCATACGAGAATATTGCCGGTTTTAAGAACTGCACGATAATAGATGACGTGAAGGTGCCAGGAAATGGCGAGACAGCAGGAATCTCTTTACTAAACGCTAATCTCTCTACACAAAACTCTAAAATTTTCATGTTGAACGGTAAGCGTTTCTCTGCTCCTCGTAGGGGCATAAATATTGTTAATGACAAGAAAATTATATTGAAGTGATTATGAATAAGATATATGGATTGATGATGCTTGCTATGACATTGGTAATGTCTGCGACATCGTATGCAGCATCGTATGTAGGGGCTAAGATTGGAAATATCTACTATTTCCTCAATTCAGAGAATAAGAATGCGTCGGTCGCATCAGAGTTCGATTTTGACAAGAATAGCAAAATCCTCTACTCAGGTGACGTGGTTATCCCTGAGACCGTGACCTATGACGGGGCGACATATAAGGTGACTGGCATTAAGTCAGCAGCTTTCAATGCTTGTGAAGGACTGACCTCGGTTACAATCCCAAATACTGTGACAGAAATTGCCGATGATGCTTTCTCGTATTGTACTAATCTGAAATCGCTGCACATACCGGCATCTGTAGCAAAAATTGGTGATAGGGCATTCGCCTATACTGGACTAAATTCTGTTACCGTAGATAAGGATAATAAGTTTTATGACAGTAGGAACGACTGTAATGCAGTTATCGAAACGGCAACAAACACGCTTGTCATTGGTTCAGACAAGACCGTTATTCCTGATGGCGTTACAAAGATTGCAACGGCAGCCTTTTCTTCATGCCAAGAACTCCAGACGGTCGTAATTCCTAATTCCGTGAAGAGAATAGGAAAGGAAGCTTTCTGTGGTTGTGTAAGTCTTGCTTCGGTCACTCTCCCTGAAGGATTGGATGAGATAGAGGCTTACACTTTTGCAAACTGCGGTGCCTTGACATCTATCGTGCTTCCTTCATCCCTTAAGAGCATTGGCGAGTTTGCTTTCAGTTATAGCGGTTTGAAATCTATAACTATCCCTGCATCAGTCTGGAATATTGAGGCAAGGGCATTTGGTGGTTGTAGGGATCTCACTACCGTTGAGAATAAGGCTGTTGTGCCTCAGGCTATTTATGATGGTACTTTCAGCGCATTCAAAAAGTTGATTGTGCCAGAGGAAAGTGCAGATGCTTATCGCAAATCGCCTATCTGGAGTAATTTCGCCTATGTCAATGGCGTGGCAACTGGGATAGATGATCTGCTATCACCCAACACCTATCACCCATCACCTATATACAATCTCTCGGGCAAGCGATTGTATAAAACATTCAAGGGCGTGAATATTATAAACGGAAAGAAATATATTTCGAAATAGGAGTAAAGCGTTTCTCCCATGTAGTTCCCATGTAAGTCCGAACCAAACTCGATGAAGGTCCGCTATTTCCCGAAAAAAATGGGAGGTTCATCGAGTTTGGTTCGGAGGAATAGCGGACTTACATAGGAGGTAATAGGGAAAAATATGGAATTTGTTTTCAATGGTTCAGCTAACTAAAGGATGTTTTCTGCGGATTCATCAAGTTATAGAATGTTATTGAACATGTGCTATTTTTGAATGCATAATACAGTTCATTGCTCTTGTGAAAATGTGGAACTATATGGGGGATAATGATTTTTCTTACATAAAATTTGGTAATATCAAGGAAAACGATTACTTTTGCAAATAGAAATCGAAAAACTGGTGTTTCTTTCGGAAAAGAAGTAAAAACAAATACTCTTAACTAAAACTAAAATTGTAATGATGAAAAAGATACAAAAACTATGCGGTAGGCTGATGATGCTCTCAGCAGCATTAATGGCATCGGTAAGTACTTATGCCCAGACTTTGATCGAGGGTATCTATTACAATCTTGACGACAATAGTAAGGAGGCGGAGGTTACCCGTGATCTTGGAGGTGACATTTTGCTTGGCTGCTATTCTGGTAGTGTGACTATCCCTAAGACGGTGAAGAATGGCAATGTCACTTATACGGTGACGAAGATTAATGGAGTTGCCTTTGTTTATAGTAGCGAACTTACTTCGATATCCATACCTTCTACTGTGACTGATATTGGTGAAGGTTTTACTAACACTTGCACTAATCTTGCTTATATCACAGTAGATAAGGACAACAAGGTGTATGACAGTAGAGAAAACTGTAATGCCGTAATACATACTGCTACTAATGAGCTTGTTGCTGGTTGTAAAAACACGAAGATTCCTTATGGCGTAACTCGTATTGGAGGTTTGGCATTTTCGGGCATAGATGTATCCTCTATTGAAATTCCTAACACCGTAACCAGTATCGGACGAGATGCTTTCTCTTATTGCAAGGGGCTAACTTCCATCAAGCTTCCAGAGTCTTTGCAGCAGATGCGAGAGCATGTTTTCACGTGGTGTACAAATCTTACGTCCATCAATATTCCAGATGGCATAACAGAGATTGAAGAGTATACTTTTCTGGGATGTGGAAATCTTACCTCTGTTACTCTTCCTGAGAATTTAGAGACTATTGGTAAAAGTGCTTTCAGCACCTGTTCTTCTCTCAGTGAGATCGTGATTCCTGCTACTGTCACCTCTATTGGACGCCTGGCATTCGAAGACTGTGTAAATCTCAAATCGGTTACTTTCCTCTCTGCCACTCCTCCAGTTCTTGGTGATGATGTCTTCATTAGTTATAAGACTCGTAACGTTGACCTGATAATTCATGTGCCCAAGGGATACAAGGATGCCTATCTGTCTGACAATCGGTTTAAGAACTGTACCATAATCGATGATGCTCCAGTGCCAGCCATGACAGGTATCAGCACTCTGACATCCAGTCAGCCACAGCCTACTGTCACCTACAGCCTCGAAGGTCGTCGTGTAGAAAATCCAGTAAAGGGCAATGTGTATATCATTAATGGTAAGAAGGTAATTTACTGAAAATTTAAAGTCTATGAATATAAATAAGTTCATGGTGCTCGTTGCGGCACTTGTTGTGTCTGTATGTTCTTCCGCTCAGGAAGTCAATGGCATAACCTATCAGTTTGATAAAGATAAGAAAGAGGCGATGGTTGTGGCAAAATATATCCAGGGGCAGGCCGTGCCATATAAAGGAGCGGTGAATATCCCTGAGAGTGTTACCTATGGTGGCGTGACATACAAGGTGACTTCAATCTCTAACAGTACATTTGGGGGAAACTCCGAACTGACCTCCGTAACCATTCCAAATACCGTTGTGAGCATAGGGCTGCACGCCTTCATTTCATGTACAGGTCTTACATCCCTTACCATCCCAGCCTCGGTTAGTTCTGTTGGTTCTGGCGCCTTTGAGAGTTGTAGCAATCTTACTTCATTTGTGGTGGATAAGGACAACAAGTTTTTTGATAGTCGTGACAACTGTAACGCTCTGATCAACACAAGGGCAAACGAACTTGTTGCAGGTTTCAACATTACCGTGATCCCGAATACCGTGACTAAGATTGGTGCCAACGCATTTCAAGGTAGCGAAATAACATCAATCGTCATTCCTAATAGTGTGACGAGCATCGCTCCCCAAGCGTTTTACTGTTGTGAAAATCTCAAGTCTGTTACTCTTTCCGACAACCTGAAGACTATCGGGCATGACGCTTTTTCTGACTGCATATCCCTTGAGTCAATAAATCTTCCATCTTCATTGACAAAGATCGATGAATATGCATTTGAGGCTTGTCAGTCTCTGAAGGAGATCACTCTCCCTGCTAAGTTGCAGTTTATCAACGAAGGTGCTTTTAAGGGATGTTCGAGCCTTACTTCCGTTACCAACCTTGCCACAACTCCGCTGTCAATCTATTATCGCACCTTTACCACGTTCGGTAAGTTGATAGTTCCCGAGGGTAGTGAGGAGGCATATCGCAATATGCCAGTCTGGAAAGATTTTACCATCATCAGTGATGTAACTATGGAAACTGGAATTGACAATCTGCCATCCCCCATCACCCAACACCCATCACCCATATTCGCTCTCTCGGGTAAACGATTGGATAAGGCTTCTAAAGGGGTGAATATCATTAATGGAAAGAAATACATTCTGAAATAATATAAAGCAATCTCCCACATTTCCAGATTGAGATATCTGGCGGTGTGGGAGATTTTTTTGAGGGGATATTATGAAAACTTTGGAGATTTATTTCGTTTTCTTATAAATAATGTGTAACTTTGTACGCGAATTAGAAAAGTGATTAGAGTTTAGCGTTTAGAGGGTGGGGGGGTAGCCCTTTGACCTTTGACCTTAAACTTTTCCTTAGTCCTTTGACTAAAAAAATAAAAATGAAAGAATTCATTCAGGTACTGAGGCGTTTTGTGCCTCCATATAAGAAATATCTCGTGTTATCGGTGGTGTTTAATATTCTCTCGGCACTACTGAATATCTTCTCATTTGCTACTCTTGTACCTATCCTTCAGATCCTGTTCAAGACGGGGGATGCAGGGAAGGCTACAGAATTGATGGCATGGGACTGGAGTAACGCCAAGGATGTGGTGAGCAACAATGCAGACTATTATGTAACGAATATGATAGCTGATATGGGTGCAACTACCACGTTGCTTATCATAGGCTTGTTCCTTGCCTTTGCCACATTCCTCAAGACAGGAGCGTATTTCCTTTCATCGGCTACTATCATTCCAATCCGTACAGGTGTTGTGCGCGATATCCGCAATCAGCTTTATCGTAAGATTACATCTCTGCCTTTGGGATTCTTCAGCGAAGAGCGCAAGGGCGATATCATAGCCCGTATGTCGGGTGATGTTCAGGAGATAGAGTCTTCGATAATGTCGAGCCTTGACATGCTGTTCAAGAATCCTATTCTCATTATTGCCTATTTCACTACGCTTGTAGTGATAAGTTGGCAGCTCACGCTGTTTACTATTGTCTTTGTTCCTATTATGGGATGGGCGATAGGTGCTGTGGGCAAGAAACTGAAATCGAAGTCGATTGCTGCTCAGGCTCTTTGGAGTGATACTATGAGTCAGGTGGAAGAGACTTTAGGCGGTTTGAGAATCATAAAGGCATTCTGTGCCGAGGATAAGATGAATGACCGTTTTGACCGCATAAATACCAGTTACCGCAATAGCATACTCAGAGTGAACGTTCGTCAGCAGATGGCGCATCCTATGAGTGAGTTCCTTGGTACGCTAATGATAGTCATCGTGCTGTGGTTTGGTGGCATCCTCGTGCTTAACGACTATGCCCTCAGCGGTCCTACATTCATCTACTATATGGTTATCCTTTACTCAATCCTTCAGCCTTTGAAGGATTTCAGTAAGGCAGGATACAACATTCCAAAGGGACTTGCATCTATGGAGCGTGTGGATAAGATACTGATGGCTGAGGATACTATTCCTGAGAGCCAACATCCAACCCCTATCACCTCATTCGAGCATCAGATTGAGTTCCGTAACGTATCGTTTGCATACAACGACTTTAAGACAGGTGAGCCGCATTGGGTGCTGAAAGATATCAATCTCGTTATTCCTAAGGGAAAGACCATCGCACTTGTGGGACAGTCGGGTTCGGGAAAATCCACTCTCGTGGATCTCATTCCTCGTTATTATGATGTGCAGAAGGGAGAGGTGCTTATTGACGGTATCAATGTGAAGGATCTTGGCATACACGACCTTCGCCAGCTCATAGGAAACGTGAATCAGGAGGCTATTCTCTTCAACGATACGTTCAGAAACAACATCACATTCGGAGTGGATTCTGCTACTGATGAGGAAATAGAACAGGCTGCAAGAATTGCCAATGCCCATCAGTTCATTACAGAGTCTGAGAACGGCTATGAGACCATGATAGGTGACCGTGGTGGTAGACTCTCAGGCGGTCAGCGTCAGCGTGTTAGTATTGCGCGTGCCATATTGAAGAATCCTCCAATCCTTATCCTTGATGAGGCTACCTCGGCACTCGACACAGAGTCGGAGCGACTTGTTCAGGATGCCCTTGAGAAACTGATGACTACCCGAACAACCGTTGCAATTGCCCATCGTCTCTCTACCATTAAGCATGCAAGTGAGATATACGTACTTCACGAGGGTAGGATAGTGGAGAGCGGTACGCATGAGGAGTTGCTGCAGAAGGATGGTTACTATAAGAAACTTCATGATATGCAGAAGTAAAGGAGGCCCCCTCCATCTCCCCCGAGGGGGAGGAGAAGTACGCGGTGGTTTTAAGTAAAAGTGAAGAGTTAAGAGTGAAGAATTAAAGCTACACTTTTCTCGCGGTGGAGAATGAACTTGAAAAATCGGGAATGAAAATACTGATGAAATATAAGTTTGTTGTGACTATGATAGTTGGGGTGATGACTATCATGGGCTGTAATACTCCTCGTGTGCTAAGTAACTACGCTGGAGAAATTGGGGATTCGTTAATTGCATACATTCCTTGGAATAGTAAAAAAGCAGCATTCCCAATGATGTATGTGCAAGAACATCATGTATTTGATTACCCTTATATCTTTGTTATAAAAGGGGATAGTATATCAATATGTAATACCGTTGATTTTGAGTATGTTAGTTTCCTATTCAAAAAGAATAAAGATAGCGTCGTTATCTATCGTGACAATATCACGGATGTTATATTCTTACATAATAAGGATTTGGATAGCATTGTTTTGCATAAGGTTTCAGAAAAAGTTATTGAAGAAATACAGAAGAGACCGAGTGTAATGTGGAAAAAAAAATAAAAAATAGAAATGGAACATCACACTCCATACTCAAAACAGGGAATGAACTTTCACCGTGAACTATCTCCCTCCCTCGGGAGGGACGGGGTGGGGCTTTTCCTCCTCTGGACTCTCATCGGAGCACTTAGCAAGCTTGTTTTCCTTGCTGTATATGCTTCGATAATAGAAGGGATTAGCGCTTCTGACTGGTGGGATGTGATATGGCATGGACTTGTGCTCGATGTGGCCATTGCCGGATACCTTACTATCATTCCTGCTCTTATCTTCATAGCTTCCCTATGGACAGAGTCGAAGGTGACAGAATGGATTTGGAAAGGCTATGTGGGAATCGTGGCTTTCATCTCCTCGCTTGCATACGTAGCAAACATAGCGCTTTACGGCTTTTGGGGATTTCCGCTTGACAATACCCCGTTGCTCTATATAAAGACATCCCCCTCTGATGCTATGGCGAGCGTCACGACAGGGCAGTTGATAGGAGGCTTGCTTGCCGTATGTGCTTCTACGGTGTTTATTTACCTCCTCATCACAAGGCTTGTGAAGCTTCCGAAGGCTCAACAGAATGGCAAACCATTGTTGCAGACGATAGTGATACTTCTCCTTACCGCACTTCTCATCATCCCAATTCGTGGAGGCTTTGGTGCAGGAACAAACCATACAGGGGCGGTGTATTACTCCACAAACATACGCCTATGTCATGCAGCCGTGAATCCTATCTTCTGTTTTATAGAATCGGTAACGCATGATGAGGACATTGCCGATAGGTACTGCTTCATGGACGATAAAGAGGCGACAGATATCTTTGGCGATATGACCTGTACGGCATTACGCGCGGATTCTGTCGGCATATTATCGCTTCGTGGAGAAAACCAGCCAAGAAACGTGGTGGTGATAATGCTTGAGAGCTTCTCGAAGTATATCATGACAGAAGCCGGACATGTGAAGGGCATAACTCCGAACCTTGACAGATACTCAAAGGAAGGAATGTATTTCACCCGTTTCTATGCCAATAGCTTCCGCACGGATAGGGCTATTGTCTCAATACTCAGCGGATTGCCAGCGCAGCCTACCATGAGCGTAATGGATATTCCGCATAAGAGTACGGCGTTGCCTTCTATTGCAAGTGCTATGGGAAAGGCAGGATATAATAGTACGTTCTACTATGGCGGTGATACGAACTACAGCAATATGAAGTCGTACTTTATGGGTACGGGTTTTCAGAATGTGGTGTCAGACAAGGATTTCCCGAAGGAATTGCATACTGGCAAATGGGGCGTAGCTGATGGTCCTGTGTATGAGAGGATTCTGAAGGATATGATATCTTCCGATAAGAAGGAAAGGCATTTGCGAGTGGTAATGTCGGAGAGCAGTCACGAGCCGTTTGATGTGCCTTTCAAGAGCCATATCAAGGAGCCGGAATTGAATGCCTTCTACTATGCAGACAAATGTCTTGGCGAGTTTGTTGAGGCTTTGAAGAAGAAAACTGACTGGGACAATACCCTTGTGCTTATTGTGCCTGACCATCTTGGCGCATATCCTCTGAATATCGACAACTATGCCATGTGGCGCTATGAGATTCCGATGATTCTGCTCGGAGGAAAGATTACTGCTCAGCAGGTAGAGACCATAGGTTGCCAGACCGACATCCCAGCCACGCTTCTCGGCATCCTCGGCATAGAGCATAATGAGTTCCTTTTCTCAAAGGATATTCTTGATGCCAAAGCTCCACATTTCGCTTTCTTCACCTTCCCTGATGCTATGGGAATGGTTACGGAAGAGAATACTGTGATATACGACAATGCCTTGAACAAAGCAGTATTCGACGAGGGAAGCAATAAAGGATTGAATAAAAAGAAGGTACAGGCGTATCTTCAGAAACTATATGATAAAATAGCGGATTTGTAATGGAATTTATATTGACGCTCATATCGCGATTGCCTTTCAAGGTGCTCTATATCCTCTCTGATATAGCGTATCTTTTTGTATATCACCTTGTTGGCTACAGAAAGAAGATTGTGAGAAAAAACCTCTCTGCCTCATTCCCAGAGAAGAGCGAGAAGGAATTACGGGAGATAGAAAGGAAATTCTATCATTGGTTGTGCGACTATTTCGTGGAAACCCTTAAACTTCTGACCATAACTCCAGAGGAGATGAAGAAGCATCTGGAGTTCAGAGGTTTGGAGCAACTCGTTGCCGTGAAGAAAGATGGGCAGGGGGTATCTTCATTCCTTGGCCACTATTGCAACTGGGAGTGGCTTTCGGCTGCGGGATTATACTGGCCTTGGCCAGATGATGTTATGGGACTTATCTATCATCCGCTGAGAAATGACACCTTTGATGAACTGATGATAAAGATGCGCTCGTCGCTTGGAGGCACGTGTATCAATAAGCATCATATACTCCGTGAGCTTGTCACCCTTAGAAAAAAGAAACAAGGCTATCAGTTCGGTTATATCTTTGACCAGAGTCCGAAGTGGGATAGTATTCATCTTTGGCTCGACTTCCTCAACCATAAGACTCCGGTATTCACTGGTGCTGAGCGTATTGCAAGGAAGGTGAACGATCTTGTAGTGTTCGTCCGCATGGAGCGACCGGAGAGGGGAAAGTATATTGCCAACTATCATATTATCTCCACAAATCCTAACGAGGAAGAGGAGTTTGCGATAACCCAAAGGTGCTTTGCCATTCTTGAGAATGAGATTCGCAAGAATCCTGAATTCTATCTATGGACCCACAACAGGTGGAAGCGCACCTATGAGGAGTATGTGGAAAGAGAAGAAGAAAAACGAGAACATAACTTGCAAAAAGACATGCCATAGGGTGTGTCTTTTTTTGGTTCACTATATACTGTACCTTTTTCAGATCACAGCCGTTATATTCTTTTGACCACAGAAATTTTCGCTGAGGCTCCTTTTCTGTCCGATATATCTCCGATTATAGGGAACGGACTTACAACGGACCTGTAACGGACTTGGAACGGAGGTGAAAATACCCATCACCCGTATTGTTACTGCAAAGTTACTACAATTCTTCCATATACAAAAATCCATGAGCATTTTTTGCACCTTGAACTTTATTAATGGAAGTGAAATTTCGTAACGTGTTGAGAGACTGTGAAATAATACCTTGATACCTGAAAAGGTTCAGTATATAGTGAACTTTCTAATACAGACCCTATATATTTCTCGCTCCTCAACTCAATAATATATATTATTATTGAAGTAAAAAGAGGGTTAAAGGGTGTGTGTAAAAAAGGTTCACTATTTACTGAACTTTTGAGCTGGGAGGGTGATGAGAAAATATTGTATGGGTATGGAAAGTCATGTATGTGAGAAGGGTTCAGTATATAATGAACCTTCTAAATACAGACCCTATTCTTGCCTTTGGCAAGTTTTGCTCCTTATTTTTTGGCTTTTCCGCTTTTTTTTGCTATCTTTGCCCTCGTTTTTGGAATGAAAATGAAATCAGCACTTAGCACTTTCAGCCTTTATGCAGAATTGCACATCAAAATATGATTATCTTATAGTCGGCTCCGGACTTTTTGGCGCAACCTTTGCGTATTGTGCCAAGAAGAAAGGGAAGCGATGTCTGGTGATTGACAAACGCCAGCATCTTGGAGGTAATGTGTATTGTGAGAAAACAGAGGGGATAAATGTGCATAAATATGGTGCACATATCTTCCATACTTCAAATAAGAAGGTATGGGACTTTGTAAACTCTATTGTAGAGTTCAACAGATACACCAATTCGCCAGTTGCCAACTATAAAGGGAAATTGTATAACCTCCCATTCAACATGAACACTTTTTACCAGATGTGGGGCGTAACGACTCCTACTGAGGCTATGGCAAAGATAGAAGAGCAAAAGAAGGAGGCTGTGGATAGACTCAAGGCTTTGGGCATAGAGGAACCTCGTAACCTTGAAGAACAGGCTTTGTGTCTTGTTGGTAGGGATATCTTCTACACATTGATAAAGGAATATACAGAGAAGCAATGGGGTAGGAAGTGTGAAGAATTGCCTGCTTTCATCATTAAGCGTCTGCCAGTTCGTTTTGTTTATGACAATAACTATTTCAATGACAAGTATCAGGGTGTTCCTGTAGGTGGATATAACTGCTTGATAGAGGGCTTGCTTGAGGGTGTTGAATGCAAGACAGATGTTGACTTCTTCAATTCAGAATATAAGGATTGGAGGAAGTTTTCTGATAAGTTGGTTTATACAGGTGCGCTTGATGAATATTTTGGTTTCTCATTAGGCAAACTCGATTGGCGCACGGTATCTTTTAAGACGCGTGTTTTGGATGTCCCCAACTATCAGGGAAATGCCGTTGTCAACTATACTTCACATGACGAACCATATACCCGTATTATAGAGCACAAGCATTTTGAGATGTTTGGTCAGGAGGTATATGAAAATCCCAAGACTGTGATAAGCGAAGAGTATTCTGTTGAATATACCCAAGGTATGGAGCCTTACTACCCGGTGAATGATAAGCGTAATAATGCTCTTGCTGAGTCTTACAGGCAGTTGGCGAAGAAAGAAAAAGAAGTAATCTTTGGAGGACGCCTTGGTCAATATAGATATTATGATATGGCACCTGTTATTGAACAGGTGTTGGAAATGGAGATATAAATGAAAATAAGGTTGAAAGACATCATAGGAAGATTCTTCGGAAGTAGGGTGGGAGCATTGATATGCAATCTCCTTCTTGTGTATGTGCTGTTTACTGTAACGCGAATAGTCTTTACTATATGCAATAGTACCATATATGCAGATCATCTGTCTGCTGGATATATGTGGCAGTTGCTCTTGGCAGGACTTCGTTTTGACACGACGGCAATACTATACCTTAACTGCTGGATGATTCTGGCATTCTTGCTACCTTTACATTATAAGGAGAATGCCAAGTTCTATGCCATTATGCGATGGTTGTTTGTTGTGATAAACTTCATCGGACTTTCGGCAAATCTCTGTGATTGTGCATATTTCCCGTTTACAGGAAGACGAACGACTTTTAATGTCTTGCAGGAATTTAGTAATGAGGGAAATTTCCTGACCATCATAACTAATGAGGCATTACCTTATTGGTATCTGTTCATCTTTGCAGGTGTATTTGTATGGGTGCTTTGGAAATGCTTTCGCGCGCCTAGCCAACACCTACCACCTATCACCCACCTGTTACGCTACTATATCTCTCAGTTCGTTCTGTTGGTTGTGGCATCAGGACTTACCATTGCTGGAATGAGAGGCGGATTTACCACAGCTGTTCGCCCTATTACAATATCAAATGCCAATCAGTATGTGGATCATGCCATTGATGTGGGTATTGTACTTAATACTCCGTTTAGCATAATGCGAACTATTGGCAAGAAACCGTTTGTGGAGTGCCATTACCTCTCGGATGATGAAGCTCAGAAACTCTATTCTCCTTTGCATCAGCCGGTGGATAGTGTGAAGTTCCGTCCGATGAATGTGGTGGTGTTTATTCTTGAGAGTTTTGGAAAACAGGCAATGGTTCGTGGATATATGCCTTTCCTCACCGAACTATCGCATAAGGGTATGTCGTTTGAGTATAGTTATGCAACTGGCAGAAAGAGCATTGATGGAATGCCTTCTGTACTTTCTTCCATTCCAAGTTTTGTGGAACCTTTTTTCCTTACTCCAGCATCAATGAATGATCTTTCTGGTATTGCGGGAGAGTTGTCTCGGAATAAAGGATACACCTCAGCTTTCTTTCATGGAGCAGAGAACGGTAGTATGGGATTTGAGTCTTTCGCTAAGGCAACGGGTTTTCAGAAATACTATGGCAGGACAGAGTATAATCAAGATCCACGCTATCATGGTGATGATGATTTTGACGGCACTTGGGCAATATGGGATGAAGAGTTCCTGCAGTTCTATTGTGATAAGATGAGTGAGATGAAACAACCATTTATCACCTCTGTATTTACCGCCTCCTCACATCCTCCATTTGCTATGCCTAATAGGTATAAGGAGAAGTTTCCACCAACAAATCCTCGTATCTATGCCTGTATCAGGTATTCGGACAATGCCTTACGACTGTTCTTTGAGAAGGCAAGCAAGCAGGACTGGTACAAGAATACAGTTTTCGTACTTACAGCAGACCATATGTGTAACTCTGTTGATCCTGAGTTTACGTGTGATATTGGTCCGTATAAGGTGCCGATAGTTATATATGCTCCATCTATGCCTGAACTAAGTGGATATGATAAGGAGAAAATAATATGCCAGGCAGATATCATGCCTACTATACTAGGATTGCTTGGTTATGATTGTCCTTATATTGCTTTTGGTCAGGATGTGTTGAATATGAAACCTGAGCAGACATTTGCCATAAATTATATCCCAGGTAGCAACTATTTCCAGTATCTTCAGGGCGACTGGCTGCTGCAGTTTGATGGTGAGAAGGTTGTACATGCCTACGAATTCAAGAAGGACACGTTGCAGAAGCATGATGTTAAGGAACGTTGTCCGAAAGAATACGAGCAGCGGCTGAAGAGCATCATACAGCAGTATATGTATAGGATGAATCATAATAAATTGGTAGTGGCCTCTCCTTCATCCTCCCCGGTAGTGAGCAGGAAGGTGCAAATGGTAGATAAATTAAAATAGAAAATGGAAAATATTAACAATCCTCATAGTCGAATTGGCTCCCTCCCTATAAGGGAGGGCAAGGAGAGAGGCCTTATGAAACTTTCCTTCTTATTTTACGCCTTCTCCTCCCTACTCCTTGCATTTATGTTCTGCACATATATGATAGGGTCGTCTGTGCTCTCGTCAATGAATTTTGAGGGTTGGGTGTTCTTTGTCGTATCTGCAATTTCACATGCCTCAATGTTCATGCTTGTACCGTTTCTTGTAGCTCTTCCTATCAATATGATGGGATGGAGGAAAACGGCTTTGGGCATACAAGGAGTATTGGTGGCATTGATATTCGTACTGAATTTTATCAATGAGCAGGTGTATGCTATTTACAAGTTCCATCTCAATGGATTTGTGTTTAACATGTTGACTGGACCTGCTGCTGGCGATATATTTACTTTTGATACAGCCCTATATCTAAAGGAGGTAGGTCTGCTCTTTCTTGTAGTGTGCCTTGCTGTTGTGGCATATTTGCTTTCTCGCTATGTATATGCCAAGAGAAAGAAGGCGTACGTCTTGTCTGTAATCTGTACGTTTGTTGGATGCACATTATATGCTCATCTATGGAATATATATGCAGATTTCTATCAGCATAGGTCGGTGGCAAAGAGTGCCCAGTTGCTACCTTATTTCTTTCCGACAACTTCCAAAAGCTTGATGAAGGATGTGTTTCATCTCACTCCTCCTGACGACTATGGAGAATTGGATGGTTTTGAAGAGTCGGAGGATATTGTCTATCCTGTTAATCCTATAAGGGTTGAGGCTCAGAATTCACTTCCGAACATCCTTGTAATCATGGTAGATTCGTGGAGTAAGCGTTGTCTTACGGCAGACAATATGCCAAATACTTATGCTTATGCACAGGAGAGTGAATGGTATCAGAATCATCTGAGTAGCAGTAATGGTACACGTGGTTCGGTGTTCGGTTTTTTCTTCGGCTTGCCAAGCTATTACTGGAACTCGTTTGACAAGGCTGCAATTCGTCCGTTATTCATAGATTTGCTACTACAGAACAATTATGATATACAGACATTTGTGTCTGCAGGCATGGAAGATCCACCTTTCGCACGAGTTGTCTTCGGGCATGTGAAAGGTATCAATGCCAAATCATACGGTGTAAATCCATACGTTAACGATACTAAAGCAACGGAGGATGCCATATCTGCGATACAGAAACATGGAGAGGAGAAAAAGCAGCACCCATTCTTCTATTATGTATTCCTCGACCTTGCACATAGTTTTCTCGGTATGCCAGATGATGTGAATAGTGTGTATAAGCCTGCATGGTCGTTTGCCGATTACTCAAAGCTCAATAATGATATGGATCCAACTCCGTTCTTCAATCTCTATCGTAATTGTTGCCATTATGACGATGCGCTCATTGGCAAGCTCCTTGCCACGCTGAAACAGCAGGGATTTGCCGACAATACCCTCGTGATACTTGTTGGCGACCATGCACAGGAGTTTAATGAGAACAAGAAGAACTACTGGGGACATAGCAGCAATTACTCGCAATGGCAGATAGGAGTGCCACTAATCGTACATCATCCTTCAGCCGTTACTTCTCGACAAAAAGTCTATTCGCATCGTACTACACACTATGATGTCATTCCTACCATTATGTACGATTATCTTGGAGTGCAGAATCCTTTGGATGACTATTCGTTGGGACATTTGTTGCATGACACTACATCGAGAGAGTGGCATTTCGTGGGGAACGATCTTAACTATGCCTTCATTATTGAAGGAGATACTATCCTTGAGCATCAGGGCAATGGCGCTATGGATGTGTATGACTCCAAGATGAATGATGTGCAAGGATATAAAATTGATGCGCGGCAGTTTAATGCTGCCATGCAGAGGGTGAACAGATTCTATAAATGATATTTAAAATGACAAAGGACAGAAAGAAATATACATGGCTGACTATTTTTGTAGCATTAACAGGATTAGGGATATGGGCATACATCCGATGGGATGTATGGTTTGGTAATCCGCCTGAGGCTCCTTATACGCCATCAAAGAATCCGTCTCGTGTGGTGCTTACCTTCGGAAATGATGGTGAGCTGTCGAGAATGGTGTCATGGATGTGTGGTGACAATGTTGATGCTGATGCCGTACTTTTGCTTGCCGATTCTACTGATACGGTAAGGATAAAAGCCATAGGCGAGGTATTCGAGTCGCGTTCTGGAAAAGCAGCATATTATCGTGCAGAACTAAAGGCTCTAAAGGCAGAGCATGCCTACAGCTATGCAGTAAAGACCAACGGCACATTGTCTGAATGGTATAATTTCACTACCTCAAATCCAGATTCAGAGTCGTTTTCCTTCCTCTTTATGGGGGATGTGCAGGATACGATAAACGGTATTGCCAACATTCTTCTGAAGAAAGCCATAAGCAGACATCCGGAAGTAGAGTTCGTGGCATTTGGTGGTGATCTTATCGAACGTCCTACAGATGCGTATTTTGCAGAGACATTCCGAAGTATAGATAGTGTCTGTACAGCAATGCCGATAGTGAATATAACTGGCAATCACGACTATTTGAAGTATCTGAAACGGAAATGTGAGCGAAGGTTTGCTCTTACCTTTCCTTACTTCCTAAAGGGAATGGAGGAGAGAGGCGATGAAAATCATCTGTTCTCTTTCGTATATCATAATACGCAGTTCTTCCTTCTTGACTCTGAACGAGGGGCATATTTCCTCCTTCAACAGAAATCATGGTTAAAGGATAGGTTTGATGAGTGCAATACAAAGCATAGGATTGTGATGTTGCATCATCCGCTTTATTCTGTTAAGAACAGGAACAACAACCTTATTGAGCGTTGGGTGTTCAATGATATGATACAAGAGGCTGGTGTGGAACTTGTACTGCAAGGGCATGAGCATAGTTACACTCATTGTACGAATGATGAGAAACCATTAAAAGGGAATAGATGTGTAAATGGACCATTATACACTGTGAGTCATTGTTCACCCAAGAATTATGACCCTCGCCCAGAAGAACGTTTTTATCCTGTAAAGAATGATAGCCGTTACTATCAAATCGTTCATGTTACAGCGTCTTTGGTGAGTATGAAAGCTTATGATGCCTTTACTGGAGAAATGATTGATAGTGTAAATGTAATTTGTCAGTAGAATAAATACCCTCATAAAGAAAATATGACTATACAGATAGCATGCTGCATTGATAATAATTTTGTTATGCAGTATTCCGTGTTGATGGCTTCTTTGAAGACTTCAAATCCTCATCAGGAATTTCATATCCATTTATTGGGAAATGGCTTGAATGATGTATCAAAGGAATCTGTTGGTAATATTTCCAAGAGCTTGGATTTGCCAGTAACAGTCTATGATGTTAATATTCAGGAATTCTCCAACAAATTTCCAAGAATGTACGGAAATACTAGTCTGGCAACTTATCTTCGTTGCTTTGTTACGGAATTTTTACCTAAGGAGTTAGAAAAGGTTATCTATCTCGATTGTGATATGGTTGTCATGGGAGATATATCTACATTATGGAATATATCTGTAGAGGACAACTCTGTTTTAGCCATAGAGGATATGTGGGCTTTGCATAATGATAATCCTAAACGTCTGGGATATGACTCGAGTTATAGCTATTTTAATGCGGGTATGCTTGTGATTAATCTAAATTATTGGCGTAATGAGAATGTAACACAAAAAACTTTGGATTATCTTGTGAATTACCCAGACAGATTGGATTATCATGACCAGGATATATTGAATTCTCTTTTTTATTCTACAAGAAAGTTTATATGTCCAAAGTATAATATGCAGGATGGTTTTTACAGAAGGAGGCGTAGATATATGCCAAAAGAATTGGCTGCTGAAGCTGAAGAATGGTTATGGAAACCTGTTGTGTTACATTATACAGGTGGAGCTAAACCTTGGCATTACAAGTCGTATCATCCATTAAAGATGGAATTCTATAAGTACCTAGATTTGACCCCATTTAAAGGTTGGCGGCCAGATAAAAAGCTAATGGAAGTGTTGGAGGTAAATATAAACAAATTATTATGGGCTTTACATATTGTAAAGGACAAATATCGTAGACCACATAATTAAACCAAAATATCAATTAGGAGATAATGACTATAAATGCAGTTTATTGTACGGATGATAATTATGTCATGCCTGCGATGGTATCAATAGCCTCGTTGAAAGCAAATAATCCAGAATGTAATATACAGATACATTTGATTGGTGATAAACTGAGTGAGCAAACATGTAAAAAATGCAAAGAGTTTGCATCATCAATTAATGTTACATTGTTCATCTACAATACTGATACCAAACTGTTATCAGATAATTTTCCCGAAATGCCAGACCATATTAGTTTGGCTACATTTCTTAGATGTTTTATAACTGATTTTCTTCCCTCAACACTTGATAAAGTATTTTATTTTGATTGTGATATGCTTATTCTTGGCAGTTTGAAGGAGTTATTAGGTGAACCTTTGTACGGAGTTCCTGTATTAGCTGCAGAAGAAACGGATGCTATTGCAAATGCTAAGCGATTGGGATATCCAATTGAATATAGTTATTTCAATGCTGGCTTTCTTGTAATCAATTTGGATTATTGGAGAAAGATTAATCTGAAGCAGCAGACGTTAGATTTCCTTGTTAAAAATCCTGATAAGTTGTTGTTCCATGACCAGGATGTACTAAATGCATTACTCCATTCGACGAAAAAGATGGTATCTATAAAATATAATATGCAGGATCCATTCTATCGTAGGGCTCCAAAGTTGCGCCCAGGATTTATGGAGGAAGCAGAACCTTGGATATGGAAACCTGTAGTTTTGCATTTCACAGGGCGTCATAAGCCTTGGAAATATAAGACCACTCATCCAATGAAGTTTGAATTCGAAAAGTATCTTGAGATGACACCTTATAAAGGTTGGAAGCCTCAAAGAACTTTCTTGGAGATTTTGGAAGTGCATATTAATAAATTCCTTGAGAAAATACATCTGCATAAAGACAGGTTCAGAAAATACATATAGGTGTAAACATGTAGTGTTTTATTAATAGTTTTATAATATATATATGAGAAAACTATATCTGCAGATTCCTTCCAATAATAAGGCGAAGGATGATATTAATATCATTATGCAGAAAGAAGGTTTTGTGAATGTTGCATGTAGCTTTTCTTCGCATAATGCTGTAGCTCGCTTTTTCAGCAAACTGATAAGTGTTCTGTTGCTTATCGTCCGTGTAAAGAGAGGGGATGTTGTTCTTGTACAGTATCCTTTCAAAAAGTATTATGAACTTGTATGTAATCTTACTCATATGAAAGGTGGAAAGGTTATTACATTGATTCATGATTTAGGTAGCTTTAGAAGAAAGAAACTGACTGCTTCTCAGGAGAATATCAGATTGAGCCATACTGATGTCCTTATAGCTCATAATGAGGCAATGCAGGAGTTTCTTGTAAAGAACGGTTTTGTAAAACCTATTGTCACACTTGGCATTTTTGATTATCTTGCTCCTACATTTGGTAGGACTCCTTCAAAGGGAGATGAAGAGTGGCAGGTGGTTTATGCTGGTGGATTGGCAAAGCGTAAGAATACGTTTCTTTACCTATTGGATGAGCATATTCATGGATGGCATTTAAATATTCATGGTAAGGGATTGGATGAGGAATACACTCACGATTGGAAGAATATCACACCTTGTGGATTTATAGCCTCTGACGATTTCATAAAGGAGTCAATAGGGCATTTCGGACTCGTTTGGGATGGTTCAAGCATAGATGAATGCGCTGGCGACTGGGGAGAATACCTCAAGGTGAATAATCCTCATAAGACTTCTTTCTACCTCCGTAGTTGTAAACCTGTCATTATGTGGAAACAGGCTGCTCTCGCTCCATTTGTAATAAGAGAAGGTGTAGGTTTTGCAGTAGAATCATTGAAGGAGATAGAAGCATGCCTGAAGTCTATTACACCACAGCAATATAGTGAGATGTGTGATAAGGCAAAAGAAATAAGTAAACGCCTTGCAGAAGGCTATTATTTCAAGGCGGCTTTTAGAAAAGCGTTGGAGTTGTTGTGATATAGGGATTGCTCTTTGATTTATATCTTCCTAAAAGGATGAAGAATTCGCTTGCGGCGGTACCAGTTACGGTCGTGGCGTTTTTTTTGCTCTACGGCCTTCTTGGTCCATTCCTCTATAGGTAGGCCGCAGTTCTTTGCATATTCTCTTGCAACACATTCAAACAAGTCTATATTGCCTGTAAATCGTGTGAGATTCTCAATCCTTTCCTTCATGGGAATATCATCAATACTATTGTAGAACGACATTCTGTTTATGTCAATAAGTGTGAACTCATATTCGTTGTTTCTTTTGGCGAAACGTACATTAGTATCATTCAAGTCATGATGGAGTATGCCTTTTTGGTGGAGCTGAACTGCGAAATGTGCAAATGCCAAAGCTAAATCCTTATCACAATCATCACGATATAGGAGGTCTTCAATAGGTGGCATATCGTTGCGTTCACAAATGTAATATGCATCCTTTATGAATCGCCAGTTTCGTATTTCCACATATGCTATAGGACATGGTGTATGGAAACCTCTCTTGATAAGTTCAAGTCCGTTAATGTATGCCTTTTCTGCCTTATGAAGACGAAAGGCAGATGACAGTTTCTGGATGAGGTTTAGTGGCTTGAACTTCTTGACTACAGCCTCCTTGCCATCTTCTATCTTGAAGGCTTTGATCTTGTTTCTTCCATTCCATAGCACCTCACTTGCACTCGTGAAGCTATCAGGAAGATTATCTATCAATTCCTTCAGTAGCTTGTCGCCTTTGTATTGTTCGGAAATGCGTAGTTGTATGTTCATTTGAATAGTCTCCACTTAAGTTCATACCATTTTCTACCTATACTGTATCTCCAAAAGTTGATAAGGTTCTCGCTAGAATGACATGGATTTATTGTGACCTCTTTCTTTGGAAGATTGGCATTGAGACCATCACAGAGATGCGCTATAAATTCAAACATGTTATAGGTGTCAAGCATTTGCGTCTTAGCGCTGTGGAGAGCCTCAATAGAATGCTCGTACTTGTTATTTGCGATAGCCTCGTCAATGATGCGTATAGCCTCTTCCGGTTTCTTGATGTCAATAGGCAGATATGCATCTTTTGAGATGTAGTCTGACATATTGATACAACCATAGTAGAATGGAAAAGTCTCTGCGAGAAGACAGTCACTCATCTTCTCTGTCCAGTAGTATTTCTGACTTGAATTCTCGATTACGATATGATATTTGTATCGTGAAAGAACATCCCATTTATCATCAAAATCATTAAATCCTCTGCCGAAGATTTCAAGTTTGTCGCCATAGTGCTCTTTCAGTTTCTTGACAAAATGAAGTCTGTCGATATGCCCTTGCGTGAATGCCTTGTTACTCGTTATTACTGAGATTAGCTTATCTTTTATCGGTGTTGGCATATCCTTGAGCTTGTCATAATCAAGAGAACATTCTGTAATGTTTTCATTTTTGTCCATCTTGTATCCAATAAACCAAGGTAGGATGGCTGGAGAAAGATGCACGTTCTTATGCTTTGTCTTTTCCTGACATGTGCAGACTATACCAAACTGATCGATATATTTCTGAGGATAAATCAGTACAGAACGTGGTTCGGTAGTTAGCAGAATAGTATTCTCAGGAGCAACTGTACAAGTTTCTCCATGTCTGACTCCTTTTCCCTGAACCACCCAGAAGTCTGGATCTGGGCATTCTTCATCAATATAGAAGCGGTATCTTCCGTCGAGAGAGACAAGCTGATGCTCTTTTGTCTGTCGGTGGAGGATACTGCCTTCTGCTTTTCTGTATGGAGTAAGCTTTACTTTGTACATATTTTGCTAAATGAGTCTCTTGTTGCAGAGATATTGTTTAACAGCTTTTCTAATGGAGTTAAGTCCGAACTGGTCTGGATTGATTTTATCGAGTGGAATCCACATTGCATCGGAGCAATCATCATGGGCTGAGATTACGCTCTCGTCTTTTAGACTCACTTCGAAGAATGCATCTGTGGTTGGTACAATGAATCCAGAATACTCATAAGAGTTTGGAAAACTGAACAGAAATCGTTTGATGATGCCTTCTGCTGCTATTTCCTCTTTTATTTCTCGTAGCATACCATCGGTTATACTTTCACCAGGATCAACGAAACCACCAGGCAAATCAAGTGTTCCTTTGGCAGGTTCAAATGTGCGTCGTACTACCAACAACTCGTCTTTGTTGTTGATGATGAAAGCTGCTGTGGATGCAGAGGCATTGAGATAGAAGGAGAAGCCGCAATTATCGCAGCATTTCGACCTAATGCCACTAATATTGAAGTTCTTTGAACCGCAAGCTGGACAATATTTGAATTTGTCTAAAAGGTGCATTAGATAAATCCTTTCTTCCTGAGGTCAAGGAATGCATCAATCAGTTGGTCGTAGTCCTTGGTAGTCAGAAAACCGATATGTCCTACACGGAATACGGTGTCCTTCATACTGCCGCCATTAGGGCATATCCACATGCCATACTCATCCTTTATCTTAAGGAATATATCATTGGCTGAGGCTGTAGTTGGGTGGAGTGGGGTAACCGCATTTGAGAGAGACTCTGAGACAATTTCGAAAGGCAAGTTGTATTCAACGAGCTTGTTGCGGAAATACTTCGCAAGAGAAGCACAACGTTCAATTTCAGCATCCTCACCTCCGTTAGCCTCTATCTCCTTCAGTCTCGCATTTATCTGAAGTAGAATGCTGACTGCAGGAGTCCAAGGTGTCTGACCTCTCTCTTGATTCTTCAGAGCAAGTTTCAAGTCAAGATACTGACAGCAGCATTTATTCTCCTCAACTCTCTTGAGAGCATCCGGAGCAAGTATCATAACAGCAATTCCTGGAGGACAAGCTAATGCCTTCTGTGAACCAGTAATCATAACTCCAACTCCGAGTTCTTCCATGTTGAAAGGGTCGCAGAGGAAAGTACTGATTGTATCAACGATAAGGAAAAGATTGTTACGCTTACAGAAATCACTTACAAGCTTCACGTCATAATGTACGCCTGTTGATGTTTCGTGTTTCTGCATAAGAAAAGCGGTATATCCTTGTCCTTCGTATGGCTTGAGATACTCTGCAGTCAATGCTTTTCCATGTTCAACCTTTATCTCGGTGAATGGAATCTCATGTAGGGTAAGGAGTTCGACAAAACGCTCGCCAAAGCTTCCGCCATTGATGACGAGAGCCTTGTCATTCTTTGACAGACAGTTCATTATGGCTGTTTCCATACCGCCAGAACCTGAGCAGGTCATGAATACGACCTTGGAGTCTTCACTCGCCTTGGCGAATTTCTTTATTAGAGCTTCATTCTCAAGCATGGTTGCAGAAAACTCTGCCGTGCGAAAATATGGCACTTGCTCTGCACCAATAGCCCTTACAGCCTCACTTGATTGAACTGGTCCTACTGTGAAGTTTATCATATTGCTATGTTTTGTCTAAATATTAAAAACATTCTTGCGTTCTGCGAATTGCTGCATAATCCTTGCCATACAGATACTTTCCGTGCGTCTTAGTCTTGCAGACGAGAAACGCTTATTTACTATACAACTAATGAACTCTTGAATCTCGTATCTCAAACCATAACCATCCCATTTGTAGAAGAATTTCTTGTTCTCGTTTTGGTTTTCAAAACGAAGTTCGTAATAGTCTGTAAGCCACCATGGAGCCGGAACGTATGCATATCCATTTGTTCCTGATATTACAAGGTTTCCTTCAGTTTTTACACCAAGTCCTACCTTGAATGAACATGTGCCCTTAGGATATTTGAATACACCTCTCGTGAATACGTCAACGCCATTTTCCATACGAGAGTAGATGAAGAGATCCTCGTAGTTTACTCCCATAAGCTTGATTATAGGCAAAAGAGGGTACGAGCCCTGTTCGAATAATGCACCACCAGCCTGAGCCGCATCAAATTCTCTTCCGCTCTTGTCAAGAAGCTGGGAGAGTGAGGCTTCGATATCAACGACATCGCCTATAACTCCTGATTTTATAAGAACCATCAGATGCGTGAAAGCAGGACAATGAGCTGTCTTGTTTGCCTCCATCAATATGCAGCCTTTTTCCTCTGCAAGTTCATAAAGTTCTTTGGCTTCATCGCCATTGAGTACGAGTGGTGTCTCACAAAGTACGTGCTTGCCAGCCTCAAGTGATTGCTTGATATTTGAGAAATGGGCAAGATGTGGTGTTGCAATATAAACAGCATCAACATGGTCATAGAAGTCGGAAAGGTTTTTGTATGCAGTTATACTATCATGCTTTTCTGCCATTGTCTCTGCGGCCCGGGGGGCTATATCGTATGCTGCGCAAACTTTAATACCGCTTACGACTTCTGCTTCTGAAGGAAAACGTTGTGACATTCTTCCGCAGCCTATGATTCCTACATGTACCGTTTCCTGGCTTTCTTCTCTGAGAAGTGTAGAGGATATGCCTTCTGTTCTCGGGAGATATACAACTTGGCAGAACTCTTTGAGGTAGTCAAACTTTCCCTCCCAGTCGGAACCAATAGCGAAGATGTCCACATTGTATTTCTGAATGTCGTCAATCTTTTGACCGATATAATCTTCAATTATAATCTGGTCGGCAAGTCCTGTGGCCTTGACAGCTTCCACACGTTCAAGTACGTTGTTGCGAACATTCAGTTTGCCTCTGTCACGATCAAAGTTATCGTTGGTTACACCCACAATGAGGTAGTCACCCAAAGCCTTTGCCCGCATCAACAGATTGATATGTCCCTGATGCAGAAGATCGTATGTGCCATATGTGATTACTTTTTTCATTACTACTTAGGCCAGCCGAATGTCTTGATGCTTGTATATTTTCTCCACAGATTGAGTTTTCGCTTCTCAGGAACTCCATGTCGTTTGATATAGTCACGAGCACCTTCAAGCATTCTGTGTGCAACTTTTCCGTCAAGATATGGATCATAGTTGTTGATCACCTCACGACGTAGTTCTGTATATTTGCCTTCATTTGCCATCACATCGTGATATGCAGTCTGAAGTTCGTCTGGCTCTTGCATGTCTCGCCAGTATATCTTGTGTGGTTCTACTGTTGTGCGAAGTGTGATGACTGGCTTGTTCATCAATAATTCTTCATAGATGGTTGAAGAAGTGTCGCTTAGCATACAGTCGCTCATGAGAACGTATGGAGTTACACTATAATCATCAATAAAGACGATATTATTTATTTCGTCTGCTAGCTTACGATACTCGTCTGCCTGTTCCTTTTGTGTAAGAGGATGAAGCTTAATCAGTACAATGGCATCTTCTTCTTTAGCAAAACGCCGAAGGGCATCTTGCATGAATGGCAGAGATGTCATAGACTTGGAGAATGTTGGTGCGTAAAGCAAAATCTTGCTCTTTCCATATTGCTTTAGCAGTTCATTTCTTTTGTCGTCGTAAGAGTGGAGGTTTTGGAATACCCAGTCCTGTCTTGTCCAACCTGTCTCTAACACTTCAAAATCCTTATATTTCTTTGCAAGTTCCTTGAATCTGCTTGTATAGAAAGGGCCTTGCGTGAAATATGTATCAAAATATCTTCGAATGACAAACTGGTCACGTTTTTCTGCATAACCGTGGAATATCTCAATTTTAACTCCTGAGAGATAGTATGGTACAATATTTCCTGGTACAAATATTGCGTCAGGATGAAAGTCTTTTATTTCTTGAATACTATTGGTATATCTGACAGAATCTTTCAAAGGGAAATCTGGTATTTTCTTCTCATGCACATACCATAGCACATCGTTGCCCCCCTCACGGTCGGCTTCTTCCTGCAAAGGCATCAGAATGCCGATTGCATATTGATTCTCGCAAAAAAGGCAAATTTTCATATGACGTTATTTCTTGTTTTTATAGACAAAATGTAATAATGCAAAATTGATAGGGACTGCTGAGCCCATAGCGAGCAAAGCCGCCCATTCTTTGGTTACTCCTAGCCACAGATAAAGATTTAGGAATCCAAGTTGCACGAAGTAGTTTATTATATGTGAACCTCCGAAGCCTGTAAGGCGTTTCCATGAAGGCTTGCTATGGAATGTCCAATAGCTTGTTATGATGAAGTTACAACAGAATGAAACGAGGTAGCTGAGTGTGTATGCGATGTTTACCTCAAGCCATTTTATCAGAATCCAATACGTGGCATACTGAATTGCAACGGCAAGAACACCATTTATGCAGAACCTCAGAAATTGTCCGTACTTTGGATCGCTGTTGTATATTTCTCTTATTGATTTATTCATTCAGGGAAATGCTAAATCATAACGACTGATTTCTTCTTTTTGTAGTGTACAAAGTTTGTCTTCGCACGCAAAATGTGCCTACTTAAAAACTCGTGTACATTTTTTCTTATATTGAGTGCAAATTTACTCATATTTTTTCATATCTGCAACTATTTAAGTCGAAAACCATTGTATTGATCGAAATATCATGCAATAATAGGATTAAGAGGAAAAAACACCACCTGGAAATGAGGTGGTGGTCAAGCAGAATATCTGTTTATTTTGGAATGGCATTTTTTTTCCAGAACATATACCAAGGCCGTTTTATGTATAAATGCTCACTTCCATATATTTGTGCCTTATTTATTATTTCTTCATTACTATATTTTTCTATTAATGGCTTGAAACGTTCTTGTTTGTCTGATTCTACATATCCTCTTGTAATGTCTAAAACCGCTCTTTTGTATTTCTTGTTTTTCTCAAACAATTGCTCGATCAGTTGGTAAGCCCATTCGTTGTCGTATGCCATTACTGCCGCAAAATAATTACGCCTTTGATGCCAGGGAAAAATCTTTACGTTAAAAACTTTTTTGCTGAGTTTTTCCAGATAAGGAACGAATACCTCATCGGGAAATTCCTTGATTGCATCTAGTCCCGCATAACTATACTTGGCATTTTTCTTCGAATTGTAATGATACTTAGTATAATCTTCTAATGCTGCGATGATTTTGTCTATGTCTTGTAGGTTCTTGTATGCTGCGATGTATTTTATCATTTCATATCTTCCATTTCTGAATAGCTTTTTGAATTGATCATAATATTTCGGAACACCTTTACAACGGTTCATGATACCATCAAATCCGCTAACGCCATCGGCAGCTTCATGATAAATGAAGGTAGAGTCTATAATGTCTAATGAGTCTTTTGATGGGGTTATTGAATTGGTTTCTAAATTATAGTTTAAAAGATCAAGAATGCGCCTTCTTATGGTTTGTGGATGCAATTCTGCTTGTGGGTATTCTTGGCGTATATAAATTATGTCGCTATCACGTAGCATTTTAAAGCATAAATCAACACTCATATCGTATTGCTTGTAATATAGAGCGTAAAATGCAATTAGTCTGACGCTTGGTGACTTGCTGCTGAATGCAAGGCTGTCTAATTGCTTACTTGTGGCGTATTTCTTTATTGTCTCTGCATGCCTCTCCCATTTCTCAGGTCCGATTATTCTATTGGAGATGAAAAACAAACTATCTTTAGTTCCTTCAAGTTCTACAAGAGCCTGCTCGAAGGTGATATCCTCTTGTGCAAAGATTCCTGTTGAATAAAAGAATGTCAACAAAAATGTGATGATGATAAGTTTGAGGGTTTTCATCTGTATTTTCTTCGCTTTTGAAATGACTCGTTGCAAAGTTACTCATATTTTTTCATATCTGCAACTATTTGAATGGAAAACGTGAAAAAGTGGCTTCTTTATTGGCTCTTTCTCTTATGATACTCCATCGTTACTCCATCGCATCTCCATCGCATGTCCATCGTTTCGATGGAGTATCGATGGAGTAACGATGGAGATACTTGGGAGGAAAAAAGTAGCTCCAATTCAGAATTGAACCTGAATTGGAGCTATATTGGACTTGAGTCGGATCTGGTGTCTTTCCGTATTTTACACGTATTTGATGACTTGCGTTATTGGGAAAATGCACCTACTTTGAAATCAACGCAACGCAATAGGCGGAGATTCCCTCCTGACGACCGGTAAAGCCAAGTTTCTCGGTTGTCGTAGCCTTGATGCTGATATTTTCCTCATCAGTATTCATAACCTCGGCAAGACAAGCACGCATAGCCTCTACGTGTGGGTTGAGTTTTGGTTTCTCTGCACAAACTGTACAGTCGATATTACCGACGGTATATCCCTTAGTTGCAATGAGTTCCACGGTTTTGCGAAGCAGAATTTTCGAATCAATTCCGTCTGTTTCTGCTGCCGTGTCGGGGAAGTGATAGCCTATGTCACGCATATTGGCTGCACCAAGAAGTGCATCGCAGATAGCGTGGATTAGTACATCCGCATCGCTATGACCTAAAAGCCCAAGCGTGTGTTCGATTTTGACACCTCCGAGCCATAAGTCGCGGCCCTCCACAAGTTGATGGACATCGTAGCCCATACCGACTCTAAAAGGCACGGCCTCTCCCCCCGCCCTCCCCCGTAGGGAGGGAGCCGGAGCGCTACAAACTCCTTGTTTCTGTTCGTTATTTTCTTCTTTCATTTTTATGCTTTTATGTTGTTATCGAAATTCTTGATGAGATTTAATTGATCTTACATTGGCACTCCGGCTCCCTCCCTACGGGGGAGGGCGGGGGGAGAGGCCGTGTCTGTTGTCCTAACCACTCCCTATCATCCTCATCCTCAAACAATGGTGAGAGCTCATCATATACCCGTTTGTGATAGTGGTTTAGCCATTCTGTCTCTTCTGGACGCATCATATCAATAATGATAGGCTCGGTGTCTATAGGACAGAGGGTGAGAGGCTCCATTTGTAGGAATCGGCCAAACTCGGTTTCCTTGTATGGAAGGATAATCATGGTGTTCTCAATACGAACTCCAAAACGACCTTCGAGATAAAGTCCGGGCTCGTCGGTTACTATCATATTTGCTCGTAGAGGGGAAGGCTTCCATTGCATCCTTATCTGATGAGGCCCTTCGTGCACGTTTAGGTAAGAGCCAACTCCGTGACCTGTTCCGTGGAGATAGTTCATGCCCTCTCGCCACATATCCATTCTGGCAAGGGCATCAAGCTGAGTGCCGGAAGCCCCGTCTGGGAATTTGAGCATAGCCAGTTGGATATTGCCTTTGAGCACAAGAGTATAGACCTTTCGTTGCTCATCGGTCAAAGTTCCGAGGGGTATTGTTCGGGTAATATCGGTTGTGGCATCCTGATATTGTGCTCCGCTATCAAGAAGCAGGAAACCCTCTGGGCGAACAGGCGCATCTGTCTCTGTAGTAGGCTCATAGTGAACGATTGCCCCATGCTCCTGATATGCGGAGATGGTATCGAAACTGATATCTCGGAAAAGAGGCTGCTCGGCTCTTAATGATGTAAGTTTCTGAGAAATGCTCAGTTCTGTCTCACCACCCTTTTCAACGGCAGGTTTTAGCCAACGAAGGAACTTTACAAGTGCCACTCCGTCACGCTTCATAGCCTCACGGAAACCTTTCACTTCTGTCTCGTTCTTTATGGCTTTCATGGCAGGTATCAGACTTTCGCAATCCTCAACCTTCACCCTCACATCATTATATAAGGTATGGCAAGTGGTGGCTTTGTCCATAATGATGTTATAGGCTTTGTATTCCTTCAATGCCTTGCGAACGTTCTCGTAAGGCTCAACCTTTACGTTGATAGAAGCAAGGTAATCGCTAACCTCTTTCGTGAGTTTCTTGCTGCTGACGAATAGGGTAGTGGTGTCCTCGTTCAAAAGCAGATAACTGACGAAGACTGGATTACAATGAACATCAGTTCCTCGGAGATTGAGAGTCCATGCTATGTCGTCGAGGGTAGAGACGAGGATTCCGCAGGAATGACGAGTGCGGATAGCCTGTCGGATGCGTTCAAGTTTGCTCTCTGCACTTTCTCCTGCATATTCAAGTGGCTGTATCTCAATAGGATTGAGAGGAATCTCAGGTCGGTCTTTCCAGATCTCGGCAAGAGGGTCGAAGTTTGTCCTGACGGTAATACCACCTTCCTTTCGAAGCTCGGAGATAAGGTTGTCTGTATCATTTGCGCTCATCACCATACCGTCAACGCCCACGCAGTTGCCACCATTGAAACTGAGCTTTCTGCCCAGCCATTTCGAAATGCTCGGAGTATCTTCTAAGCCATCTTTCATAAGCTCGAAACCTGTGCCCTCAAGTTGTTCGGCAGCAGCTATGAAATATCGGGAGTCTGTCCAAAGGGCAGCCTCGTTGAGAGTTACAACTGCTGTACCTGCAGAGCCGTTGAAACCGGATATCCATTCACGGCATTTCCAATGGTCGGGCACGTATTCGCCATTGTGCGGATCCGTACTCGGGAAGATGAATGCGTCTATGCTCTCGCGTCGCATAACCTCGCGAAGGGCTGATATTCTTTCAGGAATGTTCATATAGATAATGGCTATAGTGTAAAGGTGAATGGCTAATGTCTGAAGTCTTTTGTCATTTGCCTTTTGTCATTTGCAGATTACAAAGATACAATTTTTTATTTATTCTGCAAAAGAAAAGACAAAAATATGCTCTTTTCTCAGAAAAAAGCCGTACCTTTGCAGTCTCAAAAGCAGAAATAGAAGTAATTAATATATAAATTAATTAAAAATAATAACAACAATGGCATTTTTAACTAACGAAAAGCTTGTTATCGTTGGAGCTGGTGGTATGATCGGTTCTAACATGGTTCAGTCTGTATTGATGTTGGGTCTCACACCTAACGTATGTCTCTACGATATCTTTGAGCCAGGTGTTCATGGTGTATATGAGGAAATGTGTCACTGCGCATTCCCAGGTGCAAACCTCACCTATACAGTTGACGCAAAGGAGGCATTCACAGGTGCTAAGTATATCATTTCTTCAGGTGGTGCTCCACGTAAGGACGGCATGACACGTGAGGATCTTCTCGTAGGCAACTGTAAGATTGCTGCTGAGTTTGGTGACAACATCAAGAAGTACTGCCCAGACGTTGAGCACGTTGTAGTTATCTTCAACCCAGCTGACGTAACAGCTCTTACAGCTCTCATCCACTCTGGTCTTAAGCCAAACCAGCTCACATCACTCGCTGCTCTCGACTCTACTCGTCTGCAGGAGGCTCTCGCTAACGAGTTCGGTGTACAGCAGGATAAGGTAACTGGCGCACACACATACGGTGGTCACGGTGAGCAGATGGCTGTATTCGCTTCTCAGGTAAAGGTTGACGGTAAGTCACTCGCTGAGCTCGGTCTTTCTGCTGAGCGTCTTGCTGAGATTCGTCAGATCACAACTCAGGGTGGTTCTGCTATCATCAAGCTCCGTGGTCGTTCTTCATTCCAGAGCCCAGCTTATCAGGCAGTTAAGATGATCGAGGGTGCTATGGGTGGTGCTAAGTTCGAGCTTCCTGCAGGTTGCTACGTTAACAACGATCAGTACAAGAACGTAATGATGGCTATGCCTACAACAATCGACAAGACTGGTGTTCACTTCACAGCACCTAAGGGTACTGCTGATGAGATGGCTGGTCTTCAGAAGTCTTACGAGCATCTTCAGGCTATGCGTGACGAGATCATCTCTCTCGGCATCATCCCTGCTGTTGAGGATTGGAAGACTCTCAATCCAAATCTCTAAAAAGCCTAACCAAGCCTTCCCAAATGGGTAGTCCGATGTTGATAACATCGGAGTATGTGACTTGATGTTAGATACTACAAATCCCTTGTTCTTTCCGTTATGGAGAGAGCAAGGGATTTTTCTTATGTCTTTTCTGAGATAAGTTTTTATGTCATAGAATTTCAATTATTAACGTGAGTTCGACGAATTCAAGACTGCGAGGGCTGAACGTCGAAGAGGTCGGCGGCCGAAGGGAAAGCCAAAGCCCGACACCTAATAGGGCAGTCCGTAAGGGCTGTTATTCTATAGATGCGTGATTAAAGGAGCGCTGTAAGTGCGACACCTGAAGACTTTAGGTGTCGGTCCTTCAGACCTCATTCCCCCTATATCGACAAATATAACAGCCCTAACGGACTGCCCTATTAGGTATCGCTCCTTCAGAGCTCTTTCAGCCACATGATAGTCAACAATATACAACTGAATAAATTGTTCGCAAAGGCTCACCAAGCTAAAGCAAGTCGTCGAACTCACGTAATTATTACAATAATTACAATTAAATTTGGGCACACAATATTGTGTGTCTTGCCCCTAACAGAATGCGTTTGCTTGCTATTATCAGGAAATATATATCCTTTTTTAATTGAAATTATTGTAATTGTTGAAATTTTGAGGGTGGTAAAGCCTTTGTCCTGCCTCTTATGAAACTCTTATGCTGCTCTTATGTAGCTCTTATTTGAAATGGGAGTTACATGGGATTTGCAAGGGATTTGGTAGGGACTTGCTTAGGACCTCGGATTAAGGGAAACGGATTTATCTGAGTTATCTGATTAATTTGCCCTCCTTTTGTTCTTGTTTCTTAAAAAAACTTTTTTGCTTTAACCCTACATCCCTACATTGATAGGTGATACAAGTTATAGAAACTCAAAAACTTGCAGCGATTTCAAATATTGCCCAACCCTACACAAACCCTACATTAACCCTACACAAAACCTGAATTCCTGAAAATATCAGGCTTATTGATAATTACCTATATAAAATGTAGGGTTGATGTAGGGTTAGTGTAGGGGTTGCGCATATTTGAAAACCGTGTAACGCTCTAAAACTATGCGAGTTATATAGGGTGTCAATGTAGGGGTGTAGGGTTGTTGCGAAAAAGTTTTTTCTGAGGAAGGATATACAAAGAATCCCTTCACCTTTCTACCTCCGTTCTAATACCGTTATAAATCCGTTGTAAATCCGTTCTTGCTCCATCGATGGGAGCGAACCTGAAGCGAAGTCATAGCGAAGGTAGAACGAAGGGAGAACGGGTGTAATAGTCGGTGTAATACCCTTGAAAAGAAAAAAAACAAAAAGTTTTTAGAGGGAGTATTACACCTTTTGTTGTAATGAGTAACATTTTGCTTGAGTATCAGAGCGTTAGATACGGTGTAATACCCTTGAAAGTATTACACCATTTTGGACAATTTGATGTAATACTAGTGTAATACTTTCGGGGGTATTACACCAAGGTAAACGAATTGATATACAATTATTTGGTTTGCTCAAACCTGCAAAGGTGTAATACTCGGCTTTGAAAACTTTTTGAAAAATAGTATTACACCAACTATTACACCTATGTTACTTGAAAAATAAGAATAAAAAAACACGCTACTACTCTTCGCGAGCTGTAGCGTGTTGAAAAATATGTTTAACTAAAATCCTTTTCTAAATTCAAAGAACAATCTCGCGATCATTCTTATGTTATCCAAGAGTCAAACAATCTTTAACCTAATAACTAAAACCTAAATCTATTATTCTACTAACCTAAACAATTCTTGTTCTTAATGTCATTCAGGAATGTTTCCGGAAGTTTGCCTTCTTTTTTCCTTTTGACGATGCAAAGGTAGTAAGTTTTTTCTGTGTGCGCAAACAATTTTACGTTTTTTATTAATAATTGCGCTTTTGCTTGATATAAATCAAGTGTTGTGCCCGCGCACAAACAGAAAAACATATATTTTAAGGAGTTTTAAGAATTGGTTTCTTGTGCAAGATTCACTTCTTTAGGAACTCCACAACCTGATCGGCAAAAGCCTTCATTCCTGCAACAGAAGGGTGTCCCCATTGCTTGTCGATGTTGTGAAGATCAAGACAAGGCACATTATAATGTTTGCAGATAGTATGAACCGACTCGTTGATTTCGTCTTTCAGTTCGCTATTGAGAATAAAGACGATACGAGCCATAGGATAATTACCTTTAAGGTCATACAATAGCTTCGCCATAGCAGGACGGAAAGAATAAAGCTGCTTGTCTGTCCAGTTGCCGAAAACATAATCTCCGATAGGAGCACCACACCAACTGTCATTCGTGGCACCACAAACGAGGATTACGTCAGGATTGCCAAGCCAGTTGCTTCGAGTGATAAAGGCACGATCGGAATAGTCGGCATGAGGCAAGTCTTTTTTCGGACGATAGCCCGTATAGCATATCGTAGCACCAGAATAGGCATTGTTGCGCTCAAGTTTTGCACCAAGACGCTTGATGACTTGATACCACCAGGTTTGCTCAACTTTTCTGACATCATTACCCCTTTGGGCGTTTTTGTTGCCGTCAGGGAAATACCAGATGGCATTGGTATCAGGAACAACACATCCGTAGAAGGTTGAGTAGCTGTCGCCAAGAATAGAGATGCGGAGAGAATCGCTTTGAGCGTTAGCGCAAAGAGAAATAAGGACAAAGAATAGGGTAATAAAGACCCCCATCCCCCCAAGGGGGCGTTTTTTGATAGTATTTATTGCGAAAGGCATGTTAATTAAAATTCGGCCTCTCCCCCCGCCCTCTCCCTTAGAGAGGGAGCCGGAACGCGAAAGGCATGTTAATTGTTAATTATTAATTGTTAATTGTAAAATCGCTTCTGGCCCCATATTGAAAAGAAGGTCAAGAATGCTGAGATCTGGCAGAAAACCGTGACGCGACTTGAAAACCTGATAGTAAGGTTTACAATCAGCCTTAGTACGCAAGTCAAAGGTACAACCATTATATTCGTCGGTCTGGTGTATTTCCGTGTTTAGATCGAGTAATTCGCACATCTTATGGGTAATCTCAAGGTTGTAGTCAAAGAGGAAGTCCCATTTCTTTTCAAAGAAAGGTGCGATGTCATCGGCATAATACTCAAAGAAAGGCGAAGAACCGTATGCAGATGCCAAGGCTTGCCAATGAAGATGTCTCCAGTTGTTATGGTCGGATATTTTTATATTCTTGATAGAACCAGAGCCGGATACAGGAACCGTAAGCGTCTGTACTCCGTTTGCCGTTGCTATTCGGCATCGGGTGCGTAGAGTCTGCTTTTGGAAGTTCTCGTGGGTCTCTATATAGATAGGCTCTGAGGCACGAGCGATTTGCTCGTACCACGAAACTGGACCGAAGAACGATGTTGGCAAAACCATCTTTACTTACGATTTACTTCTTCTTTGGCTTTCTGCGTGCCCAGCCCTCTTCTGAGAAATCTGGTTCTTCAGCATTTTTCTTTCCACGTCTGCGACTCTGATCATCATTCTTCTTGAAGAACTGACGCCAATCGCCTGTCTCTGGCATACCTGCTACATCAGAATCGAAGTCTTTGCGAGAGCCGTTGCGCTTGCTCTTCTTCTCAAAACGAGAGAAATCAGCATCTTCCTTACGACCACGACCAGAACGGCCACGACCTTCAGATTCACTCTTACGGCCTCTTCCGCGACCACCAGTAGCAGACTTTCCGTCAGGATTGTCTTCGTTGCACCTCACCTGTCGGCCTTTGTAGAATGTACCGTCAAGAGCCTTCATTACTTTCTTTGCATCACGCTCTGGTACCTCTATGAAAGAGAATCCTGCCATAAGTTCGATATGGCCGACCTCCTGTCGTCCTTGAACATGACGGTTTACGAATTGCATAACCTCTCCTGGATAGAAGCCGTGATCTTTTCCGAGATTGACGAAAAGTCGCTTGTAGCCTTGCTGTACAGCTCTTGGCTCTCTAGGCTCCCTAGAAGATCTAGAGCCTCTAGAATTTCTTGACTCTCCACGCTCCTTCTTGCTGACAGGCTTTTCTATCTCTGGAGCATCAGCATAGTATGAGAGGAAACGGCCGAACTCGCGGCTTACCATCTTCTTCAGAATATCTTCCTTGTCAACATACTCGAAATGACGGCGAACCTCTGCCATGAAAGGCTCAATCTGCTCTTCAATAACGTCAACCTTCTCTATCTCGTCAATAGCACGGAAAAGCTGTTTTGTACAGATTTCCTGTGGAGTTGGCAGAGTTCCGTCAACAAACTCCTTGCCTATCTGCTTTTCAACAGCACGTATCTTATGCTTCTCACGAGTGTGAATAATGGCGATAGATGTACCCTTCTTGCCTGCACGGCCAGTACGGCCAGAACGATGCGTGTAAGAAGCAATATCATCAGGCATAGCATAGTTGATAACGTGGGTGAGGTCATCAACGTCAAGTCCGCGGGCAGCCACATCAGTAGCTACAAGAAGCTGGGTAAGATGATTACGGAACTTCTGCATCGTGAGGTCACGCTGCTGCTGGCTAAGGTCGCCATGAAGTGATTCTGCATTATACCCGTCACGAATAAGATGGTCGGCCACCTCCTGTGTCTCTGCCTTTGTGCGACAGAAAATGATAGCATAGATGCGAGGGTAGTAATCTACAATACGCTTGAGTGCGAGATACTTGTCCTTGGCATTTACAAGATAGTAGATGTGGTTTACGTTCTCTGCACCCTCATTTCTTGAACCTACTACGATTTCCTGATAGTCGCGCAGATACTGCTTTGCCACACGTTCAACTTCTCGTGACATCGTTGCAGAGAAGAGGAGGGTGGTGTGCTCTTCTGGGATAGACTCGAATATCTCGTTGATGCTCTCCGAGAAACCCATGTTGAGCATCTCGTCAGCCTCGTCGAGTACAATCTTACGGACATTCTCCAACTTGGCATATCCACGATTCTTCAAGTCAATAAGTCGCCCTGGGGTAGCCACGATAATCTGAGCACCATGTTTCAGTTCGTGGCGCTGGTTCTCGATGGATGTTCCGCCATAGACAGCGCTGATATGCAGTCCCTTGACGTATTTTGCGAAATCCTTCATGTCATCGGCTATCTGCAGGCAAAGCTCACGAGTTGGAGCAACTACAATAGCTTGGGTATCACGGCTTGACAGGTCTATACTCTGAATGAGCGGAATACCGAAAGCTGCGGTCTTACCTGTACCTGTCTGGGCAAGGGCAATAAGATCAGAGTTCTGGCTTTCCAAAAGGAAAGGGATGGTTTGCTCCTGCACAGGCATTGGCTGTGCAAAACCGAGTTCTTCAATGGCGCGACGGATTTCCTCACTAACGCCAAGTTCTTCGAATGTCTTCAATGATTTTTCTGTTTTTATTTTTACGAGTACACGCTTTGGGGAGGAATGTTTGCTGACCACTAAGACCTATCACCTAACACCCAACACCCATTTGCGAGTGCAAAGTTAATAAAAATAGGTGGAAAATTTGTCAATTTCGGATTTTTTCCATACTTTTGCACTAATAATTCCATTACATGGAGGCAAATGCCGTATTTTTCAATGAACTACAATACTTTTACTTTAGATAATGGACTCAGAATAATCCACCTTCCCTACCAAGGAGAGGTGGTTTATTGCGGTTATGCAGTAGCTGCCGGAACAAGCGATGAACTTGATGGCGAAGAGGGACTGGCTCATTTTTGTGAACACATGACTTTCAAGGGAACCGACCACCTTACTTCTATTCAGGTCATCAACACTTTGGAGAGGGTAGGAGGCGAACTTAATGCTTTCACAAGTAAGGAGGAGACTTTCTACTATGCAGCAATCCTTCGCCAGCATTTTGGCAAAGCCGTAAAGCTTCTCACCGATATTGTTTTCAACAGCACCTATCCACAGCATGAGATTGACAAGGAAATGGAGGTGGTATGCGATGAGATAGAAAGCTATCGTGATTCTCCAGCAGAACTAATCTATGACGAGTTTGAGAACCGCATCTTCAACGGGCATCCTCTTGGTCATAACGTATTGGGCGACAAGGATACTGTAAGAGGATTCAAGTCAGAGGATTGTAAACGCTTTACACAAAGGCTCTATCGTCCTGATAATGCCGTTTTCTATGTCTATGGCGATATAGATTTCAAGCAGTTGGTAAAGAAACTGGAAATGCTTTCTGACAAGAAAAAGGACGGGGAGATAATACGCTGTGACAAGAGTTTTGAAGTACTGAAGGAGGAACTTTCAGGTAAGAGAGCTAACGACGATGAGCAACAGACTCATCAGGCTCATGTGATGATAGGCACGGCCTTCGGAAAAGATCTTGAGAAATGGCGTATTCCTCTTTATCTTACAAACAATATCCTTGGAGGTCCAAGCATGAATTCCCGCCTTAATCTTGAGCTTCGCGAGAAAAGAGGTCTTGTATATACGGTGGAAAGTATTATGACAAGCTATAAGGACTCTATTCTCTGGACAGTTTATTTCGGCTGTGACCAGCATGATGTGAATCGCTGTATCAGACTCGTGAAGAGTCAGTTGGCAAAAATCTGTAATGCCCCTCTCTCGTCAGTTGCCCTCTCAAATGCCAAGCGTCAGATAAAGGGACAGATAGCCCTCGCATCTGAGAATAGGGAAAACTATGCAATTTCAATGGCAAAGCAGTTTCTGCACAGAGGTACTCTCAAAAGCATTGACAAGTTATACGAGAGAATAGATGCCGTCAAGGTGGAGGATATCTATCAGTTGGCAAATGAGATACTGAAAGAAGACAGACTCTTTACTCTTGTTTTTAGTTAAAAATAGCCGTTATTGCTAAATAATTGGGATAAAAAGAGTATATTTCAGAATTTATTGTTAATTTTGCATTCAAATGGCCGTTATCACAGAACATACAATCGACATCGAAAAGATTCTCGCCTCAAAAGTGGGCGATAAGATGAAGTTTATCCCTAAGAGCCTTGTGAACTGGCTTAAAAGGACAGTCCATCAGGATGAGTTGAACGAATTCATCTGGAAAAGTAGGGATCATGAAGGTGCCGAATGGTTAGAGGAATGTGTTAAATTCCTTGACATGAATCTTAATGTCGAGGGCTTTGAGAACCTTCCCGACAAGGATGACGCAAAACGCTATACCTTTGTCAGCAACCATCCTCTTGGTGGTGGTGACGGTGTTGCCCTTGGTGCTATCCTTGGCAGAAAATACGGCAATGATTTCAGATTGATTGTCAATGATATCCTTATGAATCTCCCGGGACTAGCCCCTCTCTGCATCCCTGTGAATAACACCACGAGCAAGAGGGAAAGGGCTTTAACCGCTATGCTGGAAACTGGATTTGCAAGCGAACATAACCTGCTATTGTTTCCTGCTGGATTGTGTTCTCGAAAGATTGACGGTAAGATTCAGGATTTGGAATGGAAGAAGACATTTATCACAAAGAGCGTAGAGGCTCAGCGTGATATCGTGCCTATCCATTTCAGCGGACAGAACTCTGATAAATTCTATCGCATAGCAAATATCTGCAAGAAACTCCATCTGAAAGTGAATGTGGCAATGCTTTATCTTCCTGATGAGATGATAAAGAACAGGCATAATACATTCTCAGTGAAGATCGGGAAGCCTATTCCTTGGCAGACATTCGACAAGAGCCGAAAGCCAAAGGATTGGGCTCAGTGGGTAAGAAAGCAGGTCTACGAACTTGGAAAATAAATAAGAATGCGGCCTCTCCCCCCGCTTTGCACATACTCCGATGTTATCAACATCGGACTTCCCTCCGTAGGGAGGGAGCCGGAAGGCGAAAGGTCATTCTACTATTAAACATAAATGTTTCATATATTAATATGCCTCTATGGTGCTCCGGCTCCCTCCCTACGGGGGAGGGCGGGGGGAGAGGCCGAGTTATGATGAAGGAAGAAGAAATAATACAACCAATTCCTAAAGAGTTGCTTATCAGCGAACTTACTCCTGAGAAGCAGCTCCGCATGACCAATAAGAGCAATAACCAGATTTTTATCGTTACGGCTCACGACTCTCCTAATGTAATGCAGGAGATAGGTCGTCTCAGAGAAATCGCTTTCCGTACTGCCGGCGGCGGTACTGGCAAGAGCGTCGATATCGATGAGTTCGACACATGCGAGAATTGCTATAAGCAGCTCATCGTGTGGAATCCTGACGATCAGGAAATCATCGGTGGCTACAGATACCTCATGGGTGACCAATGGCAGTACGATGAGAAGGGACAGCCTATCCTCGCTACAAGCCACATGTTCCATTTCTCTGAGAAATTCATCAAGGAATATGCTCCGAAAACCATTGAGCTTGGCCGTTCATGGGTAACGGTTGAGTACCAGAGCTCAAAGATGGGTGCTAAGAGCCTCTTTGCCCTCGACAACCTCTGGGATGGTCTTGGCGCACTCACCGTCATCAATCCGAATATGAAATACTATTTCGGCAAGATGACGATGTACCCTAACTACATCCGATTTGGCCGTGACCTTATATTATACTTCCTCAAGAAGCATTTCGACGACAAGGAAGGTCTCATCACTCCTATCAAGCCTCTCGCACTTGAAACTCCTGAGAATGAACTTGCACAGGTGTTCTGCGGACGTGATTTCAAGGAGGACTACCGAATCCTTAACGGAGGCATTCGTGCCCTTGGTTTCAACATTCCGCCACTCGTGAATGCCTATATGAACCTAAGCCCTACGATGAAGCTATTCGGAACAGCTATCAACTACGGCTTTGGTGATGTTGAGGAGACAGGCATCCTTATCGCAGTAGATGAGATATTGGAAAGCAAGCGCGTTCGCCACATAGAATCTTTTGTAAAGGAACATCCTGAGGCTATGTGGATAACAAGTGGAGCGAGCAAAGTAGTATATAAGGACAAGACCTGTTAGGTTTTGTCCTTAATTCATAAATCTATGTATATGAAAAGGATTTTTTATTTTATATTACCATTGCTCATATTATGTTGTTGCACACAACATGAAAATGAATTTGATGAGTTAGGTACAATTGACTCACTCTTTTTAAACTACAGAAGTGACAAGAAAGAGGCAAAAATCATGGTAATGGTAAAAGATTCCGCAATTCTCAATGCCATTAGTAATGGCTTAAAGCACACAGTAAGATACGAACATGACGATTTCGTCAAAGTCCCAGCATGCTGCGGAGATATCACTTTATTTTCCAAAGGAGATTCTATTAAATACTATATGAGAGGCAATCTCTTAACACATGATGAGAGCTATCTATATTTATGGCCAAATCTCACAGATATTTTGGATTCTCTTGTGCTCAAGAGCGATAGTATATAGTATATGAAATTAGCAAAAAGCACTATGATTATGCGATACATAAAGTTTATCATTGCAGCATTATTGTCATTGTTAAATGTTTGGCTATGCTCCAGAACATTAGATAGTAATTTTAATCCTATGGCCTTTCTTGGATTAATACTTTATAGTTTCAATGCTTGTGATCTCATTTTTGTGCTATCAAAGTTATGTCTGGAAACGGCCATAACATTTGCTATATTCTATGGATTCTTTAGAAATAAGGTTCGTAACAAGAAACTCTATTTGTTTGAAATCATATCTTGTTGCATATTTGCTATAGTATCTCAATTCAAATTGCCTGTATATGATTTGTATGAGGAGAATATGCATTTGATTTGCGGTTACGGTGGGGCATCAAAAGTGTTTATTCCTTGTTTGTTCATGCAATTAATGAATATTGTCGCAATATCAGTTGTTTTGTTTGTCAACAAAAGAGATGACTCATTAAAATCAAATGATATTTCGTAATTGTTTTTCCATAAAAAACAACTATCGTTTATTTGTGAGGCAAACGTGGTTTAGTCTTCGAGAATGTCTTCCTTGAGGAATGGTTTTAGTTTCTCCCAGTTGTGCCAACATAATCCCAGAAAATGTGTCGGTAACAGATAACGGGTAACAATAAGAAAATTAGTGTAAGCTGCTGCCCATATTTATTATTTCTTTATATAATAAGGTATATAAACTCCTTAGAAATATTCAGTAAAATTTTTGGCTATGCACTAAAATCCTTATTGTTACCCGTTACCCGTTACTGGCCGAGATTATCTTGCTTGTCGAGCGAGACTCATATTCAGATTGTAACCGCCTAAGTTGAAGATAATGAGATTGTTATGTATAATTATATGGCAGGGGTATAGGCTGCTGACAGTCTCGATAACATAACAATAAGCATAAATTCGTGGCTGATTCTCCTTGTTCGGTATGCTTGAAAAACGCGGAAAACGTGAAAAACATTCCAAAACCATCTCCCAAACTAAATACTGGCTTCAATGAGATTCTGCGAGAGCTTTCCAACTGCCTCCGATGCAGTTCCGTTGTACCTCCGTTGTAAGTCCGTTATAAGTCCGTTTCAGGTCCGTTCCTCTATTAGGCTTAAAAGCGAGGGTAGAGCGAAGGCATAACGAAGGCATTTCGAGGGCACAACAGCGCTTCTAACCATGCAGTAACGGGTAACAGGTAACAATAAGGAATTTTGTGTTAGCGTACCTCATTTCAGGTCTTCAAGAATGTCCTCTCTGAGGAATGGCTTGAGCTCTTCCCAAGTAAGCACGAATGAAGGCATACCAACGGCATAGCAAGCAATCTCGTATTGTTGATAGGTGAATACAAGTCCTTTGCCTTTCTCGTCAGGGGAAGGTGTCCATGCAGGTAGCGGGATGAGTCCTTTGCTTTCTTCAGGAAGCATGAGCTGTTCCATGAGTTGCTGATCGGTTTTGATTTTCTCATCAGCATTCTCGTTGAAATACTCCTTGAGGCCTTTCTTGAGCAATGGTTGCATGTCCTTGAGGACATTATCCTTTAGGAAGTCCTTTACTATGCTACCGTCAGAGAAACGGAAAGTAATGCCTCCCCAGCCGAATACTCCGCCGTGGGCACCGCCTATATAAGCGTATTCCGTATCGTTGAAAACCACGAATGTGGAGTCCTCAAAGGTCTTGGTAACATCCATAGAATAATCCCAAGGAGCTACGCTCTCCTTGAACTCCTTACGCTGTTCTTCGGTGAGGGTAGTGTCTTCTTTCCAATACTTGACTCTTTCGTCATAATCCTCCTTGGCCTGAGAGTTAAGCAGCTTGGAGACAGCCTTGCTGTAATAGTCAAGCATGCTCTTTGCATCCTTCTCGTCACCATTATATTTTGCAATCAGAGGCTTGGAGTCCTCCATTTGTGAACCTTGATAGCTTCGGATGCTGTTGCCGATAATATTGACAAGGGAATCACGAATAACTTGCGATACACTATCCTTTGCCACTGGCAATACGGCCTTGATGCTGATGTTGGCATATTTGCTTGAATCGGAGAAGGTGTAGTTCTCAATCTCAAGGGGATATGCAAAGGCATCCTCGATTTCTGCTGTCTCTGCATTCTTGTTGCCGCAAGAGGCAAAAGAAAGAGAAACTGCTGTTATCAGAAATAATAGTTTTGTTTTCATATTACTTTACTCTTTACACTTTCTACTTTACTCTTTTATTTCCCATCATCATCTTGCAGAGCCTGTCTTGGAATATTCTGGCATCTGCCACAGGAGAATCCTCATGGATGATAGAGAATATATACCAATGACCATCACGCCCCTGAAGGTAGCCTGAGAGTGATGAACCGCCCTTTGTGACGAGAGTGCCTGTCTTTACGAATATCCTGTCCCGATATTCCGGTCTTGCCATTCTCGTCAGTAGTGAACCGCTTCTTGCACTTGCAGGAGAGGCGAGTGCTTCGTTGATGAAGTAGTTCTTCAGCATCTCATCGTTATAGACGTAGCGGAGCATATCAACGAGTGTGTTGGCGGTGAGGAGGTTTTCTGGAGAAAGTCCTGAGCCGTCCTTATAGGCAAGCTGAGGCTTTACAGAACGTGGGAAAAGGCACTTCGTGGTGTCTTCTGGGGAGAGAATCTCGTTCCAGAATTTCTCGGTATAGTGCATCTTATCCCATACCATTTCCCTTTGGGGAAGAATACCCTTTTTCCAGTCGAGATGATAGAAGAGGGCATCGGCTTTGACATTGCTGCTATGTATGAGCATAGGAGTGACAACTTCCTTTATGTCGTGGGAAATCCTTGCCACATAGTGGTATCTTCCGTCTCCAAATTTACCTTTCGCCTTGGCTGAGTTCACGCTGTTGTCTTTCTTGAAGGATACGCCGTTAGCTGAAAGAGCCGCCATAAACTGCTTTGTGATGCGTTCTCTGCCTTTCATGAGGAGAGGAGCCTTGTGATAGGGAATATCCCATGTCTTGCCTGTAGGATGCGCTTTTAGGGTATCTTCTCTTGCAAGGTTGAGGATTACGTTACCCCTGAAGTTGCTGAATCCCTTGCTCTTCATCTGATTGATGAGAGGAGTGAAGTCGTCAAAGAGAGGGTCATCGTCAGCTACAAGGAGGAGGGTGCCGACAAGTGTGTCGCGTTTCATCTCTCCTCTTATCTGTAGTGATACGTTATATCTGTAGTCCATTCCGAGAGTCTTGAGGGCTGCGACTGCCGTTGCCACCTTCATGCAAGAGGCAGGTGCCATACTCTTGTCCGCATGAAATTCATATACCTGTGACTCGGTTGTCGCATCATATACGCTGATGGCAATGAGTGATGTGTCGAGATTCTGTGGTATGTTCATCAGACTGTCAAGCCGTCGTGCCATAATCGTGTCGCAGGCTCTCATCTCGGGAGTTATAATCGCCTTGGGTTCTGTTACTTCATCCTTATCCCCCCATGAAGTGTAAATCCAGTTGAATAGCCAACTGATACCCAAATATAAGATTATGATGATAGCCGCGAGCACACCAAGTGCTGCGGCTATACGTCCATATCTAAGTTTATATTTCTTTGCCAATGTTCTTAGTTATAGTTCTCTACGAATGTGAAAAGTCTGCTCCATCTGATTCCGCCGAATCCTCTTCGGTCAGGGTCGCTTGACCACCAGATGAATATTGGCTTGCCCACGATGTGGTCTTCTGGCACGAAGCCCCAATAACGTGAGTCGGCTGAATTATGGCGGTTGTCACCCTGCATCCAGTAGTAATCCAGTTTGAAGGTATAGGATGTAGCCACCTTACCGTTGATAAGAATCTCTCCCTTGTCATTAACCTGAAGGTCATTGCCCTCATACACTTTGATTGGGCGCTCGTAGATAGGGAGATTCTTGAGAGTTAGCTTCACGCTCTCGCCCTTCTTAGGAATCCAGATAGGACCATAGTTGTCGCGTGTCCAGCCATAGTGGCCGTTGAGAGGATAAAGGAAATCCCTTTCGTCCTCCGTGTATGGAGCTATTGAAGCAACAATATCCTTTCGGCTCTTAAGAACTTCGTAGGCATGTTTTGTAAGAGGCATATAGCCTGCTCGGCTGAGTTGTGCAAGGTCCTCGTTGCTTATACCGAGTTCCTTAAGCAATTCGTCAGGAATGAGACTTACATTCAGTTTTACAACATATGAGTATTGAACGTTCTCCGGCTCTTTATTAGGCTTGCCATCCAGATATACGATATGGTTCTTTATCTGAAGAGTCTGACCAGGGAGACCGACACATCTCTTTACGTAGTTCTCACGACGATCGGTAGGGCGAGAGTCTATTCTGCCAAACTGATTTACCTTTGATGCGATAAAGCTACGTCCGTTCTGGTATATTTCAGAATACAATTTGTAGCGTTCCAGATCTGATATAGAATCGAGTTTCGCTGATTTCTCGAAGGTGCTGTATAAATCAGGGTAGTATATCATCTGCTCTGGGTTGCTGATTTCGTAACCCTTTGATGCCAGATATGCCAATGTACCATACTTGTAGCAGAACTCGTAATAGTTAGTCTGGTATGCCTCTTCTGTCATGATGGAGTCACCAGCAGGGTAGTTGAATACTACGATGTCGTTCAGCTCTACCTTACCAAGACCCGGTGCCCTACGGTAATCCCATTGTGGCCACTCTATGTATGACTTACAGCCAAGCACAGGCATAGTGTGCTGTGTAAGAGGCAATGTGAGCGGTGTCTGTGGAATACGTGGGCCATAGCTTGCCTTGCTCACGAAGAGATAGTCGCCTGTAAGCAATGACTTCTCAAGTGAGCTTGAAGGTATGACATAGTTCTGGAAGAAGAAGAGATTGATGAAATAAACTGCTACGAGAGCGAATACAAGAGCATCAACCCATGACATGATGAATCTTACAGGAGATTCTGCATCCTTCCACCATTGCCAATTTATCTTCTTGGTGATATAAGCATCATAGATGAATGGTATAACAATCAGTCCAAGCCAGCTCTTAAGCCAGAACAGAAAGAGGAGATAAAGCACCAGCACGACAATGAACTTTATCCACTGGAGCTTCATGTTTTCTTGTTTCTTTTTCATTTTATTCTCTAGATTTTCTAGATTCTCTAGATATTCTGGTATTTCTAGTTAGAACTTGAACATATCATCGATAGTCAGCAAACCCTGATGCTTTGCTGTATATTCCGCAGCAAGAACAGCACCGAGGGCAAAGCCCTGACGGGAATGTGCATCGTGTGTGATGGTGATGACATCGGCAGGAGAGTCGTAGCTGATGCTATGGATTCCCGGTACCTCACCACGGCGAACGTCATCTATGCGGAGAACGTCTGGTGCGGTCTCATGAAGAGCCCACCTGTTCTTACGGTCAATGCGCTCAACAATCTGTTCTGCAAGTGTGATAGCTGTACCGCTTGGTGCATCGAGCTTATGAATGTGATGAGTCTCCACCATATTAACATCGTACTGTGGAAAGTCGTTCATAATCTTTGCAAGGTACTTGTTCACAGCAGAGAAAATGGCAACGCCTACGCTGAAGTTTGATGCCCAGAAAAGTGTCTTGCCATCTTCTGAACATGCCTTGCGAACGTCATCGCCATGATCTTTGAGCCATGCTGTTGTTCCGCTGACTACCTTTACGCCTGCTTTCCAAGCCTTGAGGTAGTTTTCGTATGCAACTGCCGGGTTGGTGAACTCGATTGCAACGTCTGCAGAAGCGAAAGCTGGGCTTTCGAAATCCTGAAGGTTGTCAATATCAATAATGCTTACTATCTCGTGACCGCGGCTGAGGGCAATCTGTTCAATCATCTTACCCATCTTGCCGTATCCTATCAATGCTATTTTCATAACTTAATTCTCGTTTTGCTCTATAACGTTGTTTCCTCATATGCTTCTGCTTCCGCAGCAGCAATGATGTCCTCTCGGCTCATCTCCTTTGGCTCTGCCGTAACATCGGAGAGATCCATTTCCTCGTCGATTGTAGCCTCGAGTTGTTCTATCTGTTCATCAGACGATTCCTGTGATTCGTTGATTACAATGAAATCGTCTTTCTTCTCCTCAGTGTCAGGCACATTGAGCACTGGCTCCTCTTCCATCTTGGTACGCTCTGTCTTTGCTGCAAAGATACTGTCAAGATAGGCAGAGTCTTTTTTCAGTCGTTTAAGCGTCTCCTCGCAGGCATGCTGCTGGCTTTCCTTCTTACTGAATCCTATACCTGTTGAGCCGTCGATTGTCTCAAGCACCACTGTGTATTTGAAGGTAGGAGATCCGTTCTGATCCTTTGACTGGTCTTCGAGGCGGAACGTCATCTGGATGCGGTTCTTCTGCGTCCATTCAATGAGTTTCGACTTGAAGTTCACTTCCTTGTATGCCATTTTGTCGATATTTATATATCGGCCGAGGATGCGTTCCTGCATGAATTTCATGCATGCATCGTAGCCACGGTCGAGATACATGGCTCCTACAAGGGCTTCGAAAGCATTGCCACCCATATAGCTGTTATGACTGGCAGAGCGTCCGGATGAGAGGATGAGACGGCTTAGACCTACTTCCTGTGCAAGTTTGCCGAGAGTCTCGCGCTGAACAAGCTTGGAACGTGTATTTGTAAGGAATCCTTCTGGCTTACCCGGGAAATGAGTATAGACGATATCTCCGACTACAGCATCGAGAATTGCGTCACCAAGGAATTCGAGTCGCTCGTTATTCAGTTTCTTGCCTTTTGGCTGGTCGCCTTTGCCTTTCTTGCCCTTGCTCTTCTTCGAGTCCTTTACCGGCTCGATAGGACCGCGATGTCCAATGCTCTTGTGCATGAGAGCGAGCTTGTAATAGGCAATGTTGTGTGGCAGGAAACCGATGATTTCTTCTAAAGCAAGATAAAGCTCCTTATCCTTGCGGAATGGGAGCTTTATCCTGTCGATTATATTATTCAGCATACTTCTTGAATATAACGCAAGCGTTGTGACCTCCGAATCCGAAAGTGTTGCTAAGTGCAGCACGTACCTCACGCTTCTGTGCCTTGTTGAAGGTGAAGTTCATCTTGTAGTCAATCTCTGGATCCTCGTCACCATCCTCGTGGTTGATTGTTGGAGGAATGATGTCTTCCTGTACAGACTTAACGCATACCATAGCCTCCAAAGCACCGGCAGCACCAAGGAGGTGGCCTGTCATTGACTTTGTAGAAGAGATGTTAAGCTTGTATGCCCAGTCTCCGAAGAGGTCCTTGATAGCCTTGGCCTCAGAGATGTCACCTACAGGAGTAGATGTACCGTGAACGTTGATATAGTCGATATCCTCTGGCTTCAGCTCAGCGTCTGCCAATGCCTCTGACATTACAATCTTTGCACCGAGACCTTCTGGGTGAGAAGCTGTGATGTGATAAGCGTCGGCTGACATACCTGCACCAACCATCTCACAGTATATCTTAGCACCGCGAGCCTTTGCGTGCTCAAGTTCCTCAAGGATGAGACATGCAGAACCCTCACCCATTACGAATCCGTCACGGCTTGCTGAGAATGGACGGCTTGCCTTCTGTGGCTCGTCATTACGGGTAGAGAGAGCGTGCATTGATGTGAAGCCACCAACACCTGGGTCTGTGATTACTGCCTCAGCACCACCGCTAACGATGATATTTGCCTTACCAAGACGAATGAGGTTGAATGCATCAGCAAGAGCATTGCTTGAAGAAGCACATGCAGATGTTGTTGCATAGTTAGGACCGTGGAAACCGTACTTGATAGAGATATGTCCAGGCGCGATGTCACCAATCATCTTAGGGATGAAGAATGGTCCGAACTTAGGTGCATCCTTGTGCTGTGAGAAGTACTCAAGCTCCTCCTGCATAGTTCTGAGTCCACCGATACCTACACCATATACTACACCGACACGGTTCTTGTCGATAGTTTCAAGATCCATCTGTGAGTCCTCGATAGCCATTGTTGCAGCAGCTAAGGCAAACTGACAGAATTTATCCATCTTACGGGCTTCCTTGCGGTCAATCCACTTTGATGCGTCAAAGTCCTTTACCTCGCAAGCGAAGTTGGTCTTATAGCGAGAAGCGTCAAACTGCTTGATTGTGTCAGCACCGCTAACGCCGGCAAGCAGGTTCTTCCAAGTCTCCTCTGCTGAAAGTCCAAGTGGTGTAATGGCGCCAAGGCCAGTTACTACTACTCTTTTCAATTCCATTTTTATACCTTTGTGTGTTGTATTAAAAAAAAGAATGATGATTGGGCGATAAGATTTTTATCGACCAACCATCACCCGTTGTTCTATCATGCAATCTTGAACAAAGATAGTAATCCGTGATTACTTACCAGCGTTCTCGATGTATGCGATAGCGTCGCCTACAGTCTGAATCTTCTCAGCGTCTGAATCAGGAATAGTTACACCGAACTCCTTCTCCAGCTCCATGATGAGCTCTACTGTATCGAGAGAATCTGCACCGAGGTCATTTGTGAATGATGCCTCGTCCTTTACTTCTGCTGCATCTACACCAAGCTTATCAACGATGATGGCAACAACCTTTTCTTTAATTTCTGACATAATTGTAAAAATGTTTGTTAATAAATTATTCTATTCTAGTATATTAATTCTTTCTTTACTTGGGGGCAAAACTACGTGCTCGTTCGTAAAAACAGGCGCACGTTTTCAATTTGCGAGTGCAAAGTAACAAACTTTTCTGCACATAAGCAAATATTTTTGGAAAAAAAGTGCCTTTTATTGCTCAAATACCTATATTGTGTGCAAATTTTTGCTCAAAATAGGGCATTTTTTACTTTTTTTCTTGTTCCTAAACAATGCTTTTTTTATTTTGCCGTGTCTGTTTCCAAAACTTCCAAGGCTTTCTTTATTATATCGCTGCTCTCGTTCCATACATGGAAGTATTCCGTGAGATCCCATAGGTCTCTTGCTACGAGCGACTTGAGCTGCGGACGGAGGTATGCAAGTGTTTTCTCCTTCTCTTGCTCGTCCTTCGGTTCTATCTTCTTTTTCTTTCCTTCCTCAAAGATAGTTTTGATATAGCTCTCCGGAACCTGATACTTTGCGTTGAAGTCGTCGAATGTCTTATACTGCTTTTTTAGCTGTGTGCGGTTCTTGTCCATATACTTCAGGTTCGCGTTCACGATAACTTGTTTTGCTGCCAACTGCCTGTGGAAATCCGTATAGCGTGTCGTGTCCAGAGGCACGAAATAGTCTGGCATGATACCGCCGCCACCATACACGATGCGATGCTTCTTCAGAGTCTCGAACTTGAGTGAGTCGGCAAAGTGTATGCTGTCGGCATTGGTGAACTCACCTCGCTTGAAGCGATCATCTAGGTCGTGAGCGTATGCCTCCTTATCACCTTTTTTATATGGCTTCTGAATACAGCGTCCTGACGGGGTGTAGTAATGTGCCACAGTCAAGCGTATCATACTGCCGTCCGGGAGTTCCATAGGCTTCTGCACGAGGCCCTTGCCGAATGTCCTACGACCTACGATTATTCCTCGGTCCTGATCCTGAATGGCTCCGCTGACAATTTCTGCTGCTGATGCCGTGAACTCATTTGTAAGAACGACAACCCTGCCTTCCCTCATCATTCCATTGCCTTTTGCCCTGAACTCCTGACGCTGCATAACCCTGCCCTTGGTATATACTATCAGCTCGTCGGCTGCGAGGAACTCGTTGGCGATGTCAACGGCTGCCTGCAGATAGCCTCCGCCGTTATCCTCAAGGTCGATGATGATATCGCGCATTCCCTGCTTCTTGAGCTCCTTCATTCCTTCGACGAACTCTGCATAGGTCGTGGCACCGAACTTGCCGATACGTATATAGCCTATCTGCGGACGTATCATATATACCGCGTCAACGCTCTTGACTGGTATCTTGTCTCTTTTCACGGTGAAAGTCAGCACATCCTTGATGTCATTCCTTACAATACCGAGCTTCACGGTTGTGCCCTTAGGACCGCGAAGACGTTTCATTATTTCTTCCTGCGACATCTTCACGCCCGCAATGGCTGTATCGTTGACCGTGATGATGCGGTCGCCTGCAATGATACCTACCTTCTCTGAAGGACCGTTTATAATAGGCTGTATGACAACAAGTGTGTCCTCAAGGATGTTGAACGACACGCCAATACCCTCGAATTCTCCCTGTAATGGTTCGTTGAAAGCCTTTACCTCCTTTGGCGTAGCGTATGTGGAATGAGGGTCCAAGTCCTCAAGCATGCCTCTCAGACCTGCCTCCGTCATCTTTTGAGTATCCACGGAATCAACATACAGATTCTCGATGTATGCCATTGCCGTGATATATTTCAGTACGGCTTCCTTGTCCTTGATGCCTTGAAGATACTGAAAGAACTGAAGCATGTTCGCCCTGTTGGCGTCAACGTTCTGCCGAGGCTGGGCATTCATGCTCAATACCGACAATATTGTTATTACAATTATTGCTATTCTCTTCATAATGAAAGCCCCCTGCCAACTTCCCCGAGGGAAAAGTTTTTTTCTTATAGCTTTTATCGCTATGGGGGATATTAAATTATCACTTGCTTTAGCTTGTTGAGCTTCAGCGAAAAATTATTTATTATCACTTGCCTTAGCTTGTTGAGCTTTAGCGAATATGATTATCACTTGCTTTAGCTTGTTGGGCTTTAGCGAAAAATTATCAATTATCAATTATTAATTATCAATTACTCTCCCAAAGGGAGAGTCGGGGGCCTTAATCATACACTTCTTCTTCCTCCGGAATGTCTTCTTCTATGACAAGGTTGTCGATGATGAAGTTCTGACGTTCCATCGTGTTCTTGCCCATGTAGTATGCGAGGAGTTTCTCCACCTCATCGCCCTTGTGCAGAGTTACCTGCTCAAGACGTATGTCCGGACCTATGAAACCCGCAAACTCATCTGGAGATATCTCGCCAAGTCCCTTGAATCGTGTAATCTCAGGGTCTGGTCCCAACTCTTGTATAGCCTGTATTCTTTCCTCGTCGCTATAGCAGTAGCGTGTGATATAGTCCTTCTGCTTCTCGCCTCTTGCCTTGAGCTTCTCATCCTCTGCGGCAATCACCTTCTTGTTCTTTATCTTCGCACGCTTGTTGCGCACACGGAACAATGGTGTCTGCAATACATACACGTGTCCTTTTTTAATAAGGTCGGGGAAGAACTGCAGGAAGAACGTTATAATAAGGAGTCGGATGTGCATACCGTCCACATCGGCATCGGTAGCCACTATCACCTTATTATATCTAAGGCCGTCGAGACCGTCCTCTATGTCGAGGGCTGCCTGAAGGAGATTGAACTCCTCATTCTCATAAACCACCTTCTTTGTCAGACCGTAGCAGTTGAGTGGCTTACCGCGAAGGGAGAACACAGCCTGTGTGTTCACGTCACGGCTCTTTGTGATACTTCCGCTCGCAGAGTCACCCTCTGTTATGAATATGCTCGACTCTTCCTTGCGGTCGTTCTTCACGTCAGAATAATGGATACGGCAGTCGCGTAGCTTACGGTTGTGCAGATTCGCCTTCTTCGCACGTTCGCGTGCCAGCTTTGTAACGCCAGCCATAGCCTTGCGCTCCTTCTCGCTCTCGGTAATCTTCTGTATGATGATTTCCGCAATATCAGGATTACGATGCAGATAGTTATCCACCTCCTGCTTGATGAAATCACCTACATATTTATTCACGGAAACACCGTCAGGCGACATGTTCAGCGAGCCGAGCTTGATCTTTGTCTGTGACTCGAACATAGGCTCCTCCACGTTCACGGCAATGGCAGCCACAAGACCTGTACGGATATCGCCATACTCAAAGTTCTTGTTTGAGAACTCCTTGATGGTCTTTGCTATATGCTCCTTGAAAGCACTCTGATGAGTACCTCCCTGCGTGGTATGCTGTCCGTTAACGAATGAGTGATATTCCTCACCATACTGGTTGGTGTGGGTAAACGCAATCTCTATGTCCTCGCCCTTGATGTGAATGATAGGGTAGAGGGCATCGCTTGTCATATTGTCTTTCAGAAGATCCTCAAGTCCGTTGCGTGAGATAATCCTTCTGCCGTTATACATAATCGTGAGCCCCGTGTTCAGATACGTGTAGTTCCTGAGCATGGTCTCTATGATGTCGTCATGGAAGCTGTAGTTGTGGAACAGGGTATCGTCCGGCTCAAAGTATATGTATGTGCCGTTCTCGTCCTCTGTAGGAACGGTAGTGTCGTCAACGAGCTTTCCCCTCTCGAACTTTGCCGTCCTTACCATTCCGTCACGATATGAGCGAACCTCGAAGTGGGTACTGAGGAAGTTGACTGCCTTGATACCCACGCCGTTCATGCCGACTGACTTCTTGAAAGCCTTTGAGTCGTACTTACCGCCGGTATTCAACTGGCTCACAGCCTCAATCATCTTACCCTGCGGGATGCCACGGCCATAGTCGCGCAAGCTCACGCATTTATTGTCGGTGATATCCACCTCGATGCGCTTGCCCGCATTCATACGGAACTCGTCAATGGAGTTGTCGATAGCCTCCTTGAGAAGAACGTAGATACCATCCTCTGTGTGAGAACCGTCACCGAGACGTCCGATATACATACCAGGACGGGTACGGATATGGTCAACGTCACTCAGGTGGGTGATGTTATCGTCGTTGTACTGTACAGTCTCCTCTATCTGTTCTTTATCTATGATTTCTTCGCTCATTTCTTTCCTAATTTTCAATTGTCAATTATCAATTGTCAATTAATCTTAGAGGTGTAGCTTCTAAGTCTCATAACCTCTCTTGAGTCGAGGTACTGCCATTGTCCGAGCACACCCTCGTTTGTCTCCATCATCGGCAGGGCGAGAGCCTTCTCGAAACCATACTTCTGATACCATTGTATGAGGTCCTTGAAGATGAGGGCATTGGCACCCTTTGCCCTGTATTCCGGAAGCACGCCGCAAAGCAGGAGGTCAACGGTCTTCGTGTCGTGGAACTTCAGAGCCTTGAGCAGATGATACCAGCCGAAAGGCAACAGCTTGCCGTTCTTCGTCTTCTTCAATGCCTCAGAGAAAGAAGGGAAGCTGACACCGAATCCCACCATCTCACCATCCCTGTTATCATCAACCACGATAGTGATGAGGTTCAGGTCGGCAAGTGAAATGTAGTTCTTTATAAGGTCGTCAACCTGTGCATCGTCAAGACGAGAGTAGTTATACAGGTGGCTATAGCAAGTGTTAAGGATGTCGAAGAACTTCTTGCCCATACCACCGCTAACAAGCTCCTTCTTCGTCATCTTGCGAGCACGGAGGTTATAGCGCTTCTCAATCATGGCTGCCACCTTGGCGAATTTCTCAGGAACCTCATCAGGCACCTTTATCTCCAGCTGCACCCAGTCGTTCTCCTTCGTGAACCCGCCCATCTTCTCCATGTGCTCCTGATAGTATGCGAAGTTATGGTTAGAGTGCATAGAAGCCATATAGTCAAATCCGCTTACCTGAAGTCCCTCACGGTCCATATCGGTAAAGCCGAGCGGACCGATAATATTCTCCAATCCGCGAGCCCTGCCATACTCCTTCACCTTGTTGATGAGGGCAGTAGAAACCTCAATGTCGTCAATGAAGTCAAACCATCCGAAGCGCACAGCCTTCAGACCCCAAGTCTCGTTAGCACGCTTGTTGATTATAGCAGCAATACGTCCCACAGGCTTCCCGTCACGATAAGCGATATAATACTCAGCCTCGCAGAAAGCGAAAGCAGGGTTCTTGTCGCTTCTCAACGTGTCCATCTCACCCATTTCGAGATATGGGATATCGGTTGGAGAATCCTTGTAAAGTTCGGTATGGAATCTGATGAACTCCTTGAGTTCTTTGTTATTGCTAACAGTTTTAATTACAATATTCGACATTGTTATATAGGCAGATTTTTGACTTTTTAATTATATATTGTGCAAAGAATCTTCGCATAAAAGCGAAAGTGCGTGTCAGCCTCAATAAAGACTGGCGCACGGTCTTTGATTCGCTGAGTGACAATGTGCGTTAGAATCTTCGCACAAAAGCGAAAGTGCGTGTCAGTCTCAATAAAGACTGGCGCACGGTCTTTGATTCGCTGAGTGCAAAGTTAGTAAAAAACTCCCATTCAGCCAAATTTCTGAGCAAAAAAGCGGAATTTCCCCCGAAATTAATTTATTGCAAGAATGTTCTCAAAAAGCGGATAGATTAGTTTCTCCTTTGCCAAATAGAATCAAAAAACAATCTGTTGTGCTAACATAATCTCCAGAAGACGTGTCGATAACAGGTAACGGGTAACAATAAGAAAAATAGTGTAAGCTGCTGCCCATATTTATTATTTCTTTATATAATAAGGTATATAAACTCCTTAGAAGATTTCAGTAAAATTTGGCCATGCACTAAAATCCTTATTGTTACCCGTTACCCGTTACTGGCCGTGATTTTACTTGCTTGTTGAACAAGACTCAGATTATGTTAGTGACCATTTAAGCTGAAGATAATGAGGCTGTTATGTACAAAGCTTGAGAGCGGATATAGGCGACTGATGGTCTCAATAGCATAACAATAAGCATAAATTCGTGGCTGATTCTCCTTGTTCGATATGCTTGGAAAACGCGGAAAAACGTGAAAACCATTCCAAAACCATCTCCCAAACTAAATACTGGCTTCAATGAGATTCTGCGAGAGCTTTCCAACTGCCTCCGATGCAGTTCCGTTGTACCTCCGTTGTAAGTCCGTTATAAGTCCGTTTCAGGTCCGTTCCTCTATTAGGCTTAAAAGCGAGGGTAGAGCGAAGGCATAACGAAGGCATTTCGAGGGCACAACAGCACTTCTAACCCTGCAGTAACGGGTAACGGGTAACAATAAGGATTTTTGTGTTAGCGTACCTCATTTCAGACATAGTACCCCCGTCTGGATATGCTCTGTCGGGTGGGACTATTAATTATTCTGGTTAGCCTTTGAAAATGGAAGAGAAAAGGTCATGTAAAAATTTGGATTTATCAGGAATTATTACTGTCCGTAAATCAATATAACTTACTTTCCATCGAAAATTAGAATATTGGTAAGCTATAAATAAGACAAAAACAATAAAACCGCTAGCGTTAAGGTTGTGATTGACTTTTTTCTGTATCTTGAGATTGAGGCTCTTCATTGTGAAGCGAGAGCCTTTTTAAAGGTACAATGGTACAATAGTACAATAATTTTTACACACACCCTCGTAGGGAGATTAAGATAGTAATTTAATTGCAAGAGGGTTCTTAAATAGCGGATGGATTAGTTTCTCTTTAGCCAAATGACAAGTTTTGGTTGTTTCTTTTGGTGGAATAGCTTTTTTTGTTTACTTTTGCAAGAAGAAAAAAAAGAAAATGATAAAACTGTTCCGCTATATAATGGCTGTCGGATTGCTTGGCGTAATCGCGTCATGCGACTCTCTTAAGATCATTCCTATGAATATAGATAACCTGAATACGAATATTATTGAATTGCCGATAGATGCTGATAGTGTTCGTGTGAAAATTGGTTATAGTGGGTTTTCTTGTAGTTGTTTGGTGTATCTGCATGTACCGGAAGGTTGTGAGGTTAACGAGGATTCATTGGATGTTTCGTTTAATGTGTTTAATTATAGTAGCGGAATGGTTGGAAAGGGAGTGTTGAATGATGTGGGGCGTAAGATTAATAGACGTCCTTCGCCCGAATTTAATAAGATAGAGCCGACTCATATACTTTTTTTCCACCTTTATAATTCAGAGCCGGATGCAGTTCTGAGTGAGCCTGCTCGGATGTATCTGAAAATGTCGGGCGTGATTGTCAAGGACGGAAAGTCGCTGATGAATGATACCATCACGGTTGTTGATCTTCCAAAGGGAATTCGTAAACCGAACTGACGTTGGGTTATTCCGCTTTCTCAAGAATAGCCTTCCACTCCTCGAAGCTATGCACATCGAACTTGCTCCATGTGGCAGCAAACTGATAGGTGTAATGCTGTCCGGGATTAAGGGTGGCGATAGCAAGGAGATGATCCTGCTCGTGCTTGAACTTTGTTGCCTCAGGACATCTTGCTCCTATGTAGATAATGCCATCTGAACCGTCTTTCTTCACCATAGTGGGGTCTTGGTAGTCCTCGTAGGCTATGTAGTGGTATTTCTTGTCGGCATAGACTTTGGGGTTCTCCTTGTGCACAACGATGCCCACGGCAATCTGCATCTTGCGGTCGAGACCTTCATACCATACCTCGCAGGTGTTGAATCGCTTGCCTTTTTCTACTGATATTATCCTATGCTCGGTGTAGTGAATGGAATCGCCATTCTGAAGCTTGTAGCCAACTGGTTTTAGGGTGACGTGCATCTTCAGGCGCTCTGGTGTCTGCTCCATAAACTCGCATTTCTCCCAGCTCCAAGGGAAGATAATCTTTCCGTCGGTATCAAGCAAGGCAGGTGTGCAACAGCCGAGACTTGCACCTACGGCATAGCAGTCCATACCGTTGCCCCAGTCCTCATGGAAAGACTTCATCTTCACGCCCTTAGGTGGCATGTGAAGACGATAGCGGAGGTCAACGATAGTATCGTGTGTGTTCTTTACCCAGATATCATATCCGAACAGTTGCTGTCCTGTCTTCTGAACAGCAGGACCATACATGCGATAGGCGCACCACTCGTTTTCCCATGTGAGGTCGTCCATGCGGTTATGGTATATCTTGCCAAAGACAGAAGCCTTCTTGGGAGCATCGAAGACGGGAAGGGTAAGCAACTGCTGCATCAAGGTCTTTGCCATTCGCTCATGACCGAGGTCGTTAGGGTGAAGACGGTCTGTCTCTGCATTATTGAAGAACTTGGCATATTCGTCAGCCATAGGGTAGAGGCCGCAGAGGGCATTCATATCTATGACAGGCACAGCCCAGATGTTTGAAGCCTCCTTGACAGCATCAACATATTCCTTGAGATAGATGCCGCATTGGTTGGTATAGTCCTCGGAGCATTGCCAGTTCTTGTCGTTAGCATGGAAGTTCTGACGGTGTATAGGGGTGAGGAGCACAATCTGCTTGTCGGGGTACATTCGCTTCACCTTGTCGAGAGCGATATTGATACGTCCGCGATACGTGTCCTTATCCATGCACATATACTGGCGCTTACGCTTGGTCATCGTCTTTGGCTGTCCATGACCGTACATCACCTCCTCCTCTTTCTCCGTGTACCATTCGCCTATTTTTACGCCGTTGTTATAGTCGTTAGTGCCCATGAAGATAAGGATTGCATCCACGGAATCCCCATGCTCTTTCATGCACTCCTCAGCCTGACGCGGGATATCATCCCACATACGTCCGCTCTTGGCATATACATACGGCGTTATGCCGAGCCATTCCTGAAGGAAGGTCCAGTATTTCTTCTTCGATGCCTTGTTGCGAGGGTCGGTGATTGAGTCGCCGAAATAGGCTACGCGCTTGCCTTGCCAGGGGTGAGAGCCCCCTCCCCAGCCCTCCCCGAGGGGAGGGAGGGTTGTAGAATGTATGGCAGCTAATGGGCAGAATGCCAATATCGCGAGTATTATGAATAGTTTCTTTAGCATTGTCAGTTTTAGTTTAATCAATGTGGTGATAGGTTTCCGAAAAAGCCTTGTAAAGGCGAAATAACATAGGCGTGGGTGCAACCCACGTTACATTAACCACCATTTTCCAATAGCGCCGTAGGTGCGATATAATTTCATATTATATTGAGAAACATGGAATTATGTCGCCCTTACAGGGCTTTTACTATCAATCCACAACAATAGATAGGGTTACACCCTATCCTATGATATGCCGTCCTTACAGGACTTACAAGATGCTTTTCGGGAATTTCTCGCCACATTCAATTAGTTTATGCTTGCAAAGATACACAATATTCATGAGACCTCCAAGGAAATTCGGGAAATAGTGAAAAAGTTCTTTCGTCTAATATGTACAGACACAATTCATCCCGAAAGTTTTTGATACTTCCGGGATGAATTGATTATTGACAGATTATTCTTCCTTGCGCAGGATAGCGGCTGCAGCTACAAGATTCTTGAGGCTCTCTACAGTCTCTTGTTCTCCACGAGTCTTCAATCCGCAGTCGGGGTTCACCCATACGTTAGCTGATGGTATTTTTGCCACAATCTTATGCAAAGTATCAACAATCTCGTTGACTGATGGCACACGTGGCGAGTGGATGTCATACACACCAGGACCTACTTGTGTCTCGAAGTTGGCGGTTTTGAGCGCGTCAAGCAATTTGAGGTCTGAACGGCTAGCCTCGAATGTGATGACATCAGCATCCATGTTGTCAATGTCCTTGACAATATCGCTGAATTCGCTATAACACATGTGGGTGTGTATCTGCGTTTCGGGCTTTACGCCTGAGTGAACAAGCCTGAATGCTGGTATTGCCCAGTCAAGGTATTCGCTGTGCCATGCACTTTTGCGTAATGGAAGTTTCTCACGTAATGCGGCCTCGTCAACCTGTATTATCTTTATTCCGCCACGCTCAAGGTCGAGTACCTCGTCCCTGATGGCGAGGGCAATCTGTAATGCCTGTTCTTTAAGTGAAACATCCTCGCGTGGGAACGACCAATTGAGTATGGTGACCGGACCTGTGAGCATTCCCTTTACTGGCTTGTCTGTTAGGCTCTGGGCATATACAGACCACTCCACGGTGATTGGTGACTTGCGGCTCACGTCGCTCCATACTACTGGTGGCTTTACGCAACGTGTACCGTAGCTCTGAACCCATGCGTTCTGTGTAAACACATAACCGTCCAGTTTTGAGCCGAAATACTCTACCATGTCGTTGCGTTCAAACTCTCCATGCACCAGCACGTCAAAGCCCAATTGCTCTTGCAACCTTATACATTCAGCAATCTTCTTTTGGTTGTATTCTACATACTCTTCACGTGTGATTGTACCCTTCTTCAGAGCGGCACGCTTTGCCCTGACTTCTGCGGTCTGTGGGAAAGAGCCGATAGTGGTCGTTGGGAAGGCTGGCAGGTTGAGTATTCCCTCCTGTATCTTGCGGCGCTCACTACGGCTTGGTTGACGCTCGAAGTCTGCGGTCGAAAGTTGGTTGACATTCTGGCGTACCTCGCTATTGCCCTCGGTACGCGGTTTTGCAAATAGCGCCTTGTTCTCCTGAAGACCATTGCCATTGGCAATATCAGAAAGTTCCGTGAGTTTCTCCTCGGCAAAAGCGAAGTGGCGTAGTATTTCTTCTGATAGTTTCTCTTCAGAGCCTACTGTATATGGCACATGTAATAGCGAGCATGATGTGCCGATGACGATATTGTCTGCTGGCACGACCTTCTCTATCTCCTTAAGCAACTCAAGCTTGTCTGTATAGTTGGCACGCCAGATGTTCTTGCCGTTCACGATGCCGGCAAAGAGCAATACATCCTTTGGGAAGCCGCCTTGTATCAATTCCAGAGTTTTGCGTCCCTCGATGAAGTCAAGTCCTATGCCGTCAAAGCCAAGTTCTATAACGTCAGCATAGGCCTCGCGGATATCGCCAAAGTAGGTCTGTAGCAAAATTTTCAGTCCGCTTTCTTTTCTTATACGGCTAATGAGGTCTGAATAAATTGCCTTGAAGAGGTTGCGCTGCTCATTATTTAGTTCGAGTACCAGAGACGGTTCTGCAAAGCTTACCCACTCAGCTCCAGCCTCGGCCAATTTGAGTGCTACTTGTGCGTATGCCTCGGCTGCCTGAGCAACAAAATCCTTGGCACTCTTACTGCCTGTGTATCTTGCAAGAGATAGGAAAGTAAATGAACCTGTCAGTACGGGGACAGTCTGATAGCCAGCCGCCTTTGCCTCGTTGTATTCCTCCACAGGCTTTATGTAGTCATTAACCGTGAATACCGTGGTGTCGTCAATCTCTGGCTCAATATAGTGATAGTTTGTATTGAACCATTTTTTCATAGGTAGTGCCTTCACGTCGCCTTTCTCCCCCTGATAGCCGTGTGAGGCCGCGAAATATGTCTCAATGCGACCAAGTCCCAGATTGCGGTAGCGTGCTGGTACCACACCGAAGATAAATGCCGTATCAAGTACGTTGTCGTAGAACGAGAAGTCGTTTGATGGGATGAAGGTAATTCCTGCATCTTTCTGTTTCTTCCATCCATAGCTGCGCAAATCCGCTGCGACCTGACGTAGTTCCCCCTCGCTAATGTCGCCTTTAAAGAATGATTCACTCGCGAACTTAAGTTCGCGTTTTTTTCCAATACGTGGAAAACCGATTACTGATGTCTTTCTTTTTGTCATACGTTCCTGTTTTTATATTGTATTCTTGTTATTTTCATGGTGCAAAGGTATGAAAAGAATTATTTCGTTGCAAAATAATTCTGCAACTTCAGGAAAATATGCTTTGTTTGTACTAGGATCTATAACGAGTGCAGAATATTATCCTGCGCAATCGAGAAAGAAACAGGAAAGATAAAAGAAAAATCCCACACTATCAAGGAAAATTCTTGATGGTGTGGGAATAGTTATGTTAATAACAGCGGAGTATGTGTCAGGTTTAATGGATGCCTTATACCATAGCCTCTACAAGTGCCTGAAGCTGAGGGATGTCAGAATCCTTCATGCGGCTCCAGATAGTAACGGTAGGCTCTACGATTTCGATGTCCTTGCAGCCTTCGAGGAGTTTCTTCATAGTCTTGGCAGCAGTAGGAGCCCAAGAGCCGTTCTCTATGATGCCCACCTTACGCTTCTGGTATGCCTTCATCTCAAGGTGATGGATGAAATCGTACATAGGAGGGAATACGCTTGCATCGTAGCTTGCAGCGGCAAGTACAAGACGGTTCATGCGGAAAGCATCTTCGATAGCCTCTGCCATGTCATCGCGGCAAAGGTCGGTTATTGCCACCTTGCCAATGTTCTTCTCACGGAACATCTCTGCCACCTTCTCAGCCACTACCTTTGTACCTCCGTGGATAGAAGCATACGCAATGAGAACGCCCTCGGTCTCAACACCGTACTTTGACCATGTGTCGTAGAGACCGATGTAATATGCGAGGTTCTCCTTGAGGATAGGACCGTGGAGAGGACAGATGATCTGTATGTCGAGAGCAGATGCAGCCTTCAGAAGTTTCTGTACCTGCATACCATATTTTCCGCAGATGTTGAAGTAATAGCGGCGAGCCTCGCATGCCCAGTCCTCGTCGGCATTAAGAGCACCGAACTTGCCAAAGCCGTCGGCAGAGAACAGCACCTTGTCCTTTGAATCATAGCTCACCATTACCTCTGGCCAATGCACCATAGGAGCAGCCACAAAGGTGAGGGTATGCTCGCCAAGCTCAAGTGTATCGCCGTTCTTTATCTCAAGGCAGTTGGCTTTAAGGTCTTTCGTTGGGAAGAAGTTGCCAAGCATAGTGATAGCCTTGCCAGAAGTGACGATTTTCACCTCCGGATATTTCTCAACCACCTCTGCAATGAGAGAGGCATGGTCAGGCTCCATGTGGTGAGCCACGAGATATGCAGGCTTACGGCCGGCAAGAGCCTCTTCAAGGTTAGCCCACCATTCTGCTCCCTTGCGAGCATCAGCAGTATCCATGATTGCTATCTTCTCATCCTCGATGAGGTAAGAGTTATATGCCATTCCGTTTGGCACTTCGTACTGGCTTTCGAAGAGATCGATGTCAAGGTCATCAACGCCAATATACTTGATTGTAGGTGTGATATTATTAACCATTTACTATTTAACTATTTACTAATTACTATTTACAAAAATCGTGTACAAAGTCTATCTTCGCACGAAGAAGAAAGTGCGTGTCAGCCCTAAAGGCTGGCGCACGGTCTTTGATTCTGCGAGTGCAAAGATACAAATAAGTTTTCAATTCTCAAAAAAACAAAGAATAAAGTTTTTATCGAAATTGAAATTATTACAAATTGGTGTTCTTTTAAAAAACAAAAAGCATAAAAAAGCTAATCAATTAATAATTAACAATTAATAATTAATAATTAACAATTAATAATTAACATGCGGCTTTTTCCTGTTTTTTACCTTAATGTCTTGCCGTAGGCCTGATATGTGGATTTGTTTTTATCGGGAAGCCCTAAGGCTTACCAGGAAAAATAAATACGCATAGCAGCAAGAGGCGAGGAACGAGACTCTAAGACATTAAGGGGTTCTTATTGTTTTTGTCTTATTATAACGTCAGTTCGACGAATTCAAAATTCTTTAATAAACGCAACTTTGTTGCTTGGTTTTACAGAAAATTAATCACGATGACCAAAAAATTTAGCCCAGAAAATTTAAATTTTCTGGTAATTTTCTAAAAATTTTTGTTCCGTCAACAGCAGCTTGCTGCTAAAACAACATAGCTATAATTATTCGCTGAAGCTCATCAAGCTGAAGCAAGTGTTCGCAGAAGCTCACCAAGCTATGCAAATTCTTTGCTTAGGCTCAACAAGCTAAAGCAAGTGTCTCGCTTACGCTCGTGATTGATATCTGTGAGATCCCGAATATCTGTGGTTAATAAAAACTCGGCGGTTCTCAATGCTACGCAAGTCGCACTTCTCTATATCGCATTAATTCAAAATCTCAAATTCTTGATATAAACAGGACTTGTACCTCATAAGGAAAAAGGCAACCTCAGAGATGAGATTGCCTTTTAGTTCTAAACGCTATGCGTGCGGAGTCTTAAGGAAGGCTGATAGCCTCGTTAGGACAAACGTCAGCACATGTGCCACACTCTGTGCAGAGGTCTGGGTTGATAGAATAGATATCGCCCTCAGAGATAGCCTCAGATGGGCACTCGCTAATACATGTACCGCATGCAATGCAGTCGTCGCTAATTACGTAAGCCATAATGTTTTTGTTTTATTATTAATACTATTTTTGTGTCGATTAACGATGCAAAGATAGTATTTTCTTTTGGAAATACCTAAAAATAATGAGGAAAATTTCAAAAAAAGTTCATTTTTCCTCTTTGTCAATGCGATAAATACCTTTTTGTAGGTATTGAACAATGTTCGTTATTCAAAATAGAAGGTAAGTGCGATGATACTGCTTCGTGCAGAACTGACGGAAGAAGCGAAAGGGAGTTTGTTCTTGTCCCTTAGTGTCTTTGTGTGATTGGTGTTCAGACAGTTGCCAAGAGAGTACATGAACTTCAGTTCCGGTCTTAGCTTGAAGAATGGCAGATACATGTCGCATCCTGCGCCTACCTCGAAGAACACGTCGTTTTTCTTCAACTGGATATAGTCGTTTGCCTTTGTTGACAGGTTGAGTGAAGGTGATAGACCGGCCATGATATATGGACGGTGGTTGTTGAATCGCTGTGCAGCATAGATAAGGTCGAGCGAACAGGTAACATACACGCTCTTCATGTCCTGTCGTGCCTGGGTATAGTTGCCTTTGGTGTCCAGACTCCTATGGTCGGCAAATGCAATGTGTCGGTTGGCGAAATACATTACGGGTGCTACGCGAAAGGCGAGATAGTCGGTAAGGCGCATCTCGCCAAGCACGCCGACGTGGAAACCGCCATCCCATGTATTCTGGTCGCAGGTAACAAGCGACTCTGCCTGATTGCCGTCAGCATCGGTATATGTTATAGGACCTACATTCTCAAATTCAAGGTCTTGGAAATGCGTTCCCACGATAACTCCGAAGTGCATAGGGCGCAAATCGCAATAAGGGCGGTTCTCAACCGTCCTTTCCTGTGCACTTGCCACCAATGATGTGAGGAGTGCTATTATATATAAGGTGAAAAAACGCATAATTAATTAACCGCCCATCACAAACGGCCCCTCACCTGCCCTGCGGGCATCCTCTCCCCAAGGGGCGAGGAAGGAGTTACCTTTGTACGCTATTTATCTGATTTTATTTCCATGACTTGCCCCATTGGTTAGAAATACTAACTTTTTTCCTCGCCCCTTGGGGAGAGGATGCCCGTAGGGCTGGTGAGGGGCCGTTGTCTTTTATTTTATTTCCAATTCCACCGGGCAATGATCCGAACCATAGACATTGGTATGGATAGCCGCAGTCTTGATGCTGTCTTTCAGACGCTCGGAAGTGACGAAATAGTCGATACGCCATCCTGTATTCTTCTTTCGAGCCTGAAAGCGATAAGACCACCATGAATAGGTTATTTCGTCAGGATGCAATGTGCGGAAGGTATCAATAAAGCCTTCGTTAAGAAGCATAGTGAACTTCTCGCGCTCCTCGTCGGTGAAGCCGGCATTCATGCGGTTTGTCTTCGGATTCTTCAGGTCAATCTCCTCATGAGCCACGTTCATATCACCGCATACGATGACAGGTTTCTTGGCATCAAGCGCCTTGAGATATGCACGGAAGTCATCCTCCCATTTCATTCGGTAGTCAAGTCGGCGAAGACCATCCTGAGAGTTCGGGGTATAGACGGTGACGAGATAGAACTTGTCATACTCAAGCGTAATCACACGTCCTTCGTGGTCGTGCTCGTCTATTCCTATACCATAACTAACGCTCAATGGAGTGTGTTTAGTATATATGGCGGTGCCGGAATAGCCTTTTTTCTCCGCATAGTTCCAATATGACTGATATCCGGGGAAAGCAAGGTCGAGCTGTCCTTCCTGCATCTTCGTTTCCTGAAGACAGAAGAAATCTGCATCAAACTCGGCAAAGGCGGTTTGGAAACCCATTATGCCGTTCTCTACTTTCTCGCCGTCCTTACCGGCACAGGCACGAAGTCCGTTCACATTCCATGAAATAAAGCGCATATTGATGTTGGGTGTTAGGTGATGGGTGTTAGGTGATGGGTGTTAGGTGATGGGTGTTGGGTGATGGGTGTTAGGTGATGGGTGTTAGGTGATGGGTGTTAGGTGATGGGTGTTGGGTGATGGGTGTTAGGTGATGGGTGTTAGGTGTTGGGTGTTAGGTGTTAGGTGTTAGGTGTTGGCGTATAGTACTTTCGCAGACATCTACAAACCACCATCACCTAACACCCATCACCCAACACCTATTTGTTTATGAGATTCATAAATTCCTGACGTGTAGTTGCGTTGCCGAAGATTCCGGCAAAGGCAGAGGTCGTGGTGACAGAGTTCTGCTTTTCTACTCCACGCATCTGCATGCACATGTGGACTGCCTCTACGACAACCATAACACCCTGTGGCTTCAGGGTTTCCTGAATAACCTCCATGATCTGATGCGTCATGCGTTCCTGTACCTGCAAGCGACGGGCAAAGACCTCTACCACACGGGCAATCTTTGAAAGACCTGTGATAGTGCCGTTAGGGATATATGCCACATGAGCCTTGCCATAGAAAGGAAGCATGTGATGCTCGCACATAGAGTAGAAATTGATATCCTTCACTATGATCATGTGGTTGTATGTCTCGTGGAAAAGAGCTTTTTCAAGAATAGCCTTTGGATCCTCACGATAGCCCTTTGTGAGAAACTGCATTGCCTTAGCCACACGAAGAGGCGTCTTTAGCAATCCCTCACGCTCTGTGTCTTCTCCAAGGAGTCTGAGAACTTCCTTATAATGACCAGCAAGCTCATCAAGAGTTTCTGGAATTACATAAGGCTCTGTTGATTCTATGTTACTATCAAGCATTTCTATAATAAAAAACGGCCCCTCACCTGCCTTTCGGGCATCCTCTCCCCAAGGGGCGAGGGGGAAATTACACTTATTGTTTTGAGGAAATCACTTGAGGGGCTAATACTGCACACTTATCGTGCCTTTTACAAGACATGCCTGCGGGTAATACTTCTTTACCTGTGCAAGTACGGCGCGAGCCTCTTCCTGTGTGCGGTAGTTGCCCATACGGCATTTCCATGAAGGAGAATAGAAGTGGACATACACAGGCTCGGTAGGGAAGTAGCGCTTCATATCCGTACCGGCTTTCTCTGCCTTTTGGCGGTCGGTGCGGGAGTTGCCGCCTGAGAATACCTGAATACGGAAGCCTGTGGTCTTGTAGCTGTTGCGCATCACCTTCTTACGGGTATCTACGGCAGCGTCTTCTCCTGGGGTTTCGCTGTTGTTGTTCGCGATATCTGTGCCGGTATGCTGTGTGGCATCCGGTCTGTTGTTTTCTTGTGGAATGGATGTTATGGTATGTGGGACGGCAGGTGTTGGATTGGTAACACCGTTATTCGCAGACGGCTGCGGATTGCCATTAACCAATACGTCGATAGCCGGACTTTGTGTCACGGTTACTGTGCCCTTGCCGGTTTCGTTAGCGCGAAGTCCGTCAAGGAATTTCTGATTCTGAGCCTGTATGCCCAGACTGCAGATTATTGTGAGAATAAATGTAATTAGTCTATTCATGTTTTTAGTAAGGAAATGAAAAGTGAAAATGGGGAAAAAGAATTTCTCATTGTTCACTTTTCATTTTTCATTTATTGTCTTGGAAGATTAGTTCCAAGCGTCGATGATACCCTTGAAGTCAGCAGCCTTCAGAGAAGCGCCACCGATAAGGCCACCGTCGATGTCAGGCTTAGCGAAGAGCTCAGGAGCGTTAGAAGCCTTGCAAGAACCACCATAGAGGATAGTTGTGTTGTCAGCAGCCTCTGCACCGTAAACCTCAGCTACGCAAGAACGGATGAATGCGTGGATTTCCTCTGCCTGCTCAGCAGTAGCGGTCTTACCTGTACCGATAGCCCAGATTGGCTCGTAAGCGATAACGATGTTCTTCCACTCCTCAGCAGAAAGGTGGAATACAGAACCAGCGAGCTCAGCCTTACATACAGCCTCCTGCTTGTTAGCCTCACGCTCAGCGAGAGACTCACCGATACAGAAGATAACCTTCAAACCGTTAGCGAGAGCGAGGTTAACCTTCTCCTTGAGAATCTCTGGAGTCTCGTGATAGTACTCACGACGCTCTGAGTGACCGAGGATAACGTACTCAGCACCTGTTGACTTTACCATCTCAGCAGAAACCTCACCTGTGTAAGCACCAGAAGCCTTGTCTGCGCAGTTCTCAGCAGAGAGCTTGATGCAGCTGCCCTTGATTACGTCAGCAACGCTTGCGAGGTGGATGAATGGAGTACCGATGATAACATCACAGTTAGGGTTCTTAACTACCTCAGTAAGTTCCTTTGCGAGAGCAACGCCCTCCTGCAGGTTCTTGTTCATTTTCCAGTTACCTGCTACGATTTTCTTTCTCATTTTTTGTTTTGATTTTAAAAAATTATATATCCTGTTGGATTCTTTTATTTCTTTTCTCGTTAGCCATCTTGACCACATCCAGAGTCTGTCGGCAATGGTGAGCAAGGCAAGAGGCAATACATACCAGAGCAGTATCAGCGCTATCTGCTTGCCGGTCTTGTCTTCTGGCATGTGACCGAACTCAGATTTGCTCAGCGGCTGTTTTATTATCTCGTCGGCTGGCAGAAGGTTATGGCTCCATTTGCCTATTACCGTACCGTCTTTCAGCAGAAGGAGTCCCGGATTACTTCTGACGATAGTCTTCAGCGTTATCTCGTCCGTGTTATAGAACGGATATTCTGCTCCTGTCATATCCTTCCAGCGTGCAATGGCTGAATCGCCACTCGCCGTAAGGCAATAGAACTTATAGTGGTTCTCCAAGGCATATTCATAGAGCAAGTCTATCTTGCCGAAATTCGTGTCGTCGGCCTGTTCCAGATGCGGAGAGACAAGAAGGAAAACATATCCCTTGTTGATTGTCTCGGTCAGGTCATCGCCTGTCTGCATATCCGTGATGGAGAAATCATGGATTGGAGGAACATAGCCCTCGCTTATCTGTTTTGACTTGGAGTCTATGAAAGTCCAGGTAGAGTCAGGGTATTCCTCCAACGTGAATTCCTTTTGAACCCCGTCCTTCTCCATTATGAAGGTGGTCTCAAACTCAGGTGCCTTTGCTCCCTCAGGTATTTCCATTCCCTCAGGAATATTAGCACCTATGTGGTATGGACGGAAGTCGAAGGCAGGCAGGTCGTACAAACTCCATACTGATGTGCCGAGGACGAATAGAATGGTATAGTGGAATACTATCCACTGGTTACTGAGGTTCACGAACCTTGGCATCTTCAATGGCCATCTCGCTATCAGGAAGGCAAGAGCGAGGAGTATGATGTTCTTCAAAAGCGTTTCGCCATTGCTCAGACGTATCGCGTCGCCGAAGCATCCGCAGTCGCTTACCGGGTCTGATGCCCACACCCATATAGTTACCAGAGTCATCACGACCATGAAGATAAGCATCACGTTGGCTACTATTTTCCTCAGTATGGCGAAGAGAAGGAAAACGCCAAGTGAGAACTCCAAAGCCGACAACGCCACAGATGTGGAGAGAGTCAGCCAGTCAGGCACATACTGTAACAGCCCAAGTGCCTCCGCATAGTCCTGCAGCTTATACTGCGTTCCTATTGGGTCAACCGCCTTAACATATCCTGAGAAGATGAATGTTATGGAGAGTATGACTCGGGCAATATTAATCAGTATGGTTTGAAGCCTCTTCACTTTTCTTCCTTGGTCTTAATGAGTCCGAACACAGCGTAGTTTATGATGTCCATATAGTTTGAATCAATACCTTCTGACACGTTAACCTTACCCTGATGGTCCTCAATCTCCTTTATCCTGTTTATCTTTGTGAGGATGAAGTCAGTATAGCTTGTAACCCGCATTCCGCGCCAAGCCTCTGCATAGTCGTGGTTCTTGCGAATCATTAATTGCAAGGTCTCTTCCGCAAAGTGGTCGTAAAGTTCAATGGCACGCTTCTTGTCAATGTCGGGCTCGTCAACGTAGCCTTCCTGCAACTGTATCAGCCCTATGATGCCATAGTTGACCAATGCCATGATCTCAGGACGGATTCCCTCTTCCACCATAGCCACCTCGCCAGTCTCAAGCTGACGAATGCGCTTTGCCTTTATGAAGAGCTGGTCGGTAAGAGAAGATGGACGGAGAATGCGCCAGGAGGCACTATAGTCTCCCAGTTTTGCGGTAAATATATCGCGACACTCTTTTAGTGCGCTTCTGAATTCTTCCTCAGTTGTCATAGTCTTAATCTTTTATGAGTCAAAGGTCAAAGGACAAAGGTTGAAGGTCGAAGGTCAAAGGTCAAAAGTCGAAGGTCAATGGTCGACAGCCTTAGACCTTAGTCCTTAGTCTTTGGTCCTTAGTCCTTAGACCTTAGTCTTTAGTCCTTAGACTACATTATGAGTGCAAAGTTACTCATTTTTAGCGATATTTCAAAGAAAAAGCCTCTGAAAATGCCAATTCGTATAGGTCATTTATCTTTTGTCAACTCTTTTTGACGTTTGTGAATGTATTTTATCTTGGCACATTCCAGATTGAAAACGCCCTGAAGGGAGTCACGGTAAGCTCTCAGTTCATTGAACTTCTGAAGCTCTTCCTGGGTAGCCGTACATGCTTTGCGATGTGCCTCTACCTGTGGTTTCATCTCATCAAACTGCCTTATTGCTGACTGAAGGGCGGAATCCACCTCAGCAAGATTTGCCTGTGCCATTTTCAGAGATGCCTCCTGATGGAACTTCAAGGCTTCCCTGCGCTCCTCTACAGCATCGGGATAATAGTGACGCATAGAGTCGATGGAATAAATCACACGCTGATAGTTGCCGGCCTCATAGTCTGCCTGTATTTCCTTGAGCAACTGCTTGGCTTCAGGGTTTTTCTCGCAACCTGTGAGGAGAACCGTACTGAAAGTTACACAAATAGCCAATCTGAGTACTTGTAACGATGTCATTGCTATGTTTTTACGTAAATTCATGGTGCAAAAGTACTAAAAAAATCAGAAACACCCGAAAATGTCATTCTTTTTTTGTAATTTTGCAGTCGAAATGATGGATTATACTGATGCCGAACTGGCACAAATACTTGATAAGGATATTTTTCACATGATTTCAGAGGCTGCCGACAGCCTTGGTCTTGAATGTTATGTGGTAGGGGGATATGTCCGTGACATCTTCCTCGAAAAACCATCTGATGATATTGACTGCGTGGTGGTTTCCCATGATGGAATGCCATCCCCTGGAATTGCTGTTGCCAAATGTCTAAAGAAGAGACTTGGCAAGAAAGCCTCTCTTTCTGTATTCAAGAACTTCGGAACGGCACAAGTGAAAGTATATGGAAGGGATATAAACGAATCGGCTCCCTCTCTACGGGAGAGGGCGGGGGGAGAGGCCGTTGAGGAGTCTTCTATAGAAATAGAATTCGTCGGCGCCCGCAAGGAAAGCTACCAGCGTGATTCCCGCAAGCCTATCGTTGAAGACGGCACTCTTGAAGATGACCAGAACCGTCGCGACTTTACCATCAACGCTATGGCTATCTGTCTGAACAAGAGTCGTTTTGGTGAACTCGTTGACCCATTCGGAGGTGTTGACGACCTTTACGATGGAATAATCCGCACACCTCTCGACCCAGACATTACTTTTTCTGACGACCCATTGCGAATGCTCCGTTGCATCCGCTTTGCCACACGCTTTAACTTCCTTATCGAAGACGAGACCTTCGAGGCTCTTGAGCGTAATGCCGAGCGTATCAAAATAATCAGCGGAGAACGTATTGCTGACGAACTCAACAAGATTCTTATGACCAAGCATCCAAGCCGTGGCTTCGTGGATTTGCAACGCTCTGGTCTCCTTGCAATTATCTTCCCCGAACTCTCGCAGATGGATATGGTCGAGACAAAGAACGGCCGTGCACATAAGAATAATTTCTACCATACTTTGGAGGTGTTGGAGAACTTAATAACCCAAACATCCAACACCCAACACCTATCACCCAACACCCAATTGTGGCTCCGTTGGGCGGCTGTTCTCCACGACATCGGCAAGCCTAAGAGTAAGCGTTGGGACCCTGTTCAGGGATGGACATTCCATGCTCACAACATTATAGGAGCAAAGATGATTCCTGGTATCTTCCGCAGAATGAAACTGCCTATGGATGCCAAGATGAAATTCGTACAGAAGATGGTGGAACTTCACATGCGTCCTATCGCTATTGCCGATGATATTGTTACCGATTCTGCCGTCCGTCGTATGGTGAACGATGCAGGCGATGATATTGATGCTCTTATGGCTCTCTGCGAGGCTGATATAACTAGCAAGAACCAGCAACGCAAACAGCACTTTCTCGATAATTATCAGCTTGTGCGCCAGAAGATTGAGGACTTGAAGGAAAAGGATTTCAAACGCCTTCTCCAGCCTGTTATCGATGGCAACGAGATTATGGAGATGTATAATCTCAAACCATCACGAGAAGTCGGAATCCTAAAGCAATATCTCAAGGATGCTGTCCTTGACAATAAAGTCGAGAATGAACGAGAACCACTCCTTGCCTTGCTGAATGAAAAAGCCAAGGAATTAGGACTTGTTTCGGAATAATAATAAAAAGCAGAGGTCGCAAATCGCGACCTCTGCTTTCTTCATTTGTATGCTTTCTTTTTGTATAGGGGAGATCTTTTTCACAAACGAAATTTTCTCAAAGATCAAGTTTGAGACATTCCTTGTTTGATTATAGAGTAACTATTAGATAAAAAGGGGAAATGTACAGTCAATAGATGTTTTTTGTGAAAATATTTGGTGATGTAAATAATAATGATTACTTTTGCAAAAAGAAAAGTGTATATAAATGGTCTGATTAATCAGACCTTATGTTTTACCATAAAAAATGCAATAAAATGAGAAAATGTATGATATTGTTATGCTTGATGTGTAATTTATGGTGCATGGCACAAGAACACATGAAGTTTATGGAGATTTCCATGGGGCAAAATATAGAGGCTTTCTCCGATGCGCTAAAGAGAAAAGGGTTCAATTTACTTCCGAAATCCAAAAATGCACCTAAAGGACAAAGATTTTTTTCAGGTAAATTTGCAGGTGAAGAAGTTGAACTAAAAATAGACTATGACATTGTAGCAAAAGATGTGATAGGTGTTATTGTTGACTTTGGATGGGGAATGTCTGATTCTAAGTTAGAGCAACTTTACGGTAGCGTACTCAAGTCGTTAATGGTAAAATATTCTGACTTTGAGATGATTACAGAAGATTCTCCCACAACCGTGACTTTTAAATCTCCAAAAGGAGCAGTATTCTTGTATTTCAAGCAAGACTCTATGGAGAAGCTCAAGATGGTTTTGAATTATTGCGATTTAATAAATATGAAAAAAGAAAGAGATCGCAAGTTATCTGCGGTGCTTAATGATGTCTAACAAAACTCTTTCTAACAAAAAATAAAAATCTTGAGTCTACAAAGGACTGAAAGTCCGACACCTAAAGCAAGATCTCAATGATGCTGTTCTCGACAATAAAGTAGAGAATGAACGCGAACCTCTCCTTGCCTTGCTCAACGAGAAAGCAAAGGAATTAGGTTTAGTGAAGTGAAGAGTTAAAAGTGAAGAGTGAAGAATTTAAGTTACCATATATTGCGAAAGGTTGATAGACAGCCTTAAACTGCAATACAAACTTAAATTCTTCACTCTTCACTTTTCGTTTTTCACTCCTCCTTACAACCACCTTTCCTCTTATGATCCTCCATCGATAGTCCATCAGTCATCCATCGATCCTCCATCGATCCTCCATCGAAACGATGGACTTGCGATGGAGTAACGATGGAGTAGCGATGGAGTATCTACGGTATTTCTGCGGCAAATCAAGGGAAAATCTACGAAATAAAAAAGCTTATGCCCGAAATGGACATAAGCTTTCCGTTACCCTCTTAAAATAATCTCGCTAAAACCATTATAATCTAAAATTATTTCTTTGCGCCCTTAATATATTCCTTCTTACCATCTACAAAACTCTTGAGGCAATACCATTCCTTTGGGATGCAGAATTTATTCTCAGAATCTGTTATTGCTATATAATAGCCTTGAGGAGTAATGCCAAAAAGAACAAATAAGGATTTGAAAAATAAATCGTCAACGCCCGTAACTCCTTCAAACATCAGTGACAAATCGTGCGCATTAGTATTGTTCCATCGCATTAACTCATCTTTTACATTATATGTGTATCGAAACCTCTGTTCCGGATGGATATCCGTATAATTCAGCGTTAGGCTGTCAATCTTAGTGAATATTTCTTCTGCGAGTTTTGTTTTCTCTCGTGGAATGAAATACATGGTTCCTAAAGTTTGTCCATTTTTATGTCCACTATCAATTATGTACGTATATTCCTGTCTGTTATTACCGTCCTTATAATAATCTTCGCTCAGAGCCCATTTGAAATCCCACGATTTAATCTTCTTCTGTTTGAGGAAGGATGTTATCATATCCAGATATGGCTGTTTGTCAAAATAGTAGCTTTTCCTGTTTGGAAGAAATACATTCTTGTTATATGCCAAAATTCCATAACCTCTGGAATGTTTTCCTGATGCACAGGACTTGTTATTTGCCGTAAAATTGAAGGATACAGTCTCTACCGCATCAGGGAATCCCATAGAACCATCATTCATCTTGAGTTTTTTTACAGACCCCTCGCTGTTTTTTAGGCAGAGAGAATATGTGATAGTATCTGCGTCATGATTATGAGACTCAAAGTGATAGCTCTCTTCTGAGAGTGTCATCAACGAGTCAAGGTTATGTCTGACAGCATTGAAAATTCCATCAAAGATTTTTCCGTTCCTTTTATTTGACTCTTCAACTTCTTCCGGTTTCATATTAGCCCAATAGGGTGAAATGTCCCCACCACAGTCTTTTGAACATTCAAAATACTTTCCAAGCGGACCGTTATGAACATACATCACCATACCATTACCATGATTTATCTTCATTTTTGAATCTTGACGTGCCCCTGTAATGTTAAAGACTTCTTCCCATATCTTTTCAACAGGCGTTCTCTCTTGTGCAGAAACCGCCATCGTCAATACTGCTGATAATATTATTGTTATAATTCTTTTCATATTTTACAAATCAATTAAATTGATACATATTTTGTGGAAGAGAATTCATCGCAACTCTATGAGTTACGCGCTCGCCTCTTTCGCGAATGCTTCTTGTTAATTCTTTGAAATCCTTCATAGCATCTTGCATGACAGGTTCTTCGACTTGTGCAATATCATTTGTATTATCCGTAGGCTCTGCAATAGGCTCAACGGTTTCCTCTAGATGTTTTTGAGGTTCTTGAACTTGTTGCTCTGGCATTACGTCTTTATCATGATGCTTCGCAACAGCCTTTGCCACAATATGTTTTGTGGATTTTGACTCTGCTACTATTTCTTTTTCGGTAGTAATAGGTGTCGGCTCAACAGCCTTGACCTCATGCTCTGTATTCTTAGGCTCAACCTTTGCTATTTGAGGCTTGCTGACGGTCTCTTCTCTTGGAGGACCGAGGAAGACGATGAGCAAGGCGGCAACACAGGCAGCGGCTACCCAAGGCCAGAATCTTATGAGGCGAGGTTTCTGCTTGCGCTCTGCCATAATCTGGTCGAAGAGGGCCTCGTCAACGGTCAGTTCGCCAAGCATCTCGGCTATGACTTTCCAGTCCTCCGGGGCATCCTCACGGGAAACTTCAAGGGCAAGGAGCTTTTCCTCCTCGGCTGTTGTCTCGCCGTTGAGATATTTCTGGATTAATATTTCAGTTTCTTTATATGTCATGTCGTTAAAACTTTTACAATTAAATCGGGCTTGCGCCCTGTGGCGGAAAGTAAATTATTCAGTTTTTGCAAGTAGCCTGGAAGGCTATACTATGAGTAACCGAGGGCATACTAGACGAAGGAAAGGATGCCCTCGGATAGAGAACCACCCATCTATTTATCAGCCTGGAAGGCTGTACCTGATTCAGACCTCTCGCTATGTACTGCCCTCCAGGCAGTAGAAACTCTTTTTGATCCCCCCGCACATCCTCGTTTCACTCGTATGTACGGGGTTACTCATAGTATTGTCTTCCAGACAGAAACTTAGAATTTACTTTCTAAGTCTTTCTTTAATTTCCTCGAAGACTTTCTTTCTTGCTGCCGAGACAATGCTCTTTATCGAGGGCTTCGCGATGTTTGTCCGTCTGGCTATGTCGTCAAGCTCAAGACCTTCTATCTGCCTCATTTCAAACAGGCGTCGCTCACTCGGTTTAAGATGCTGAACGGCTTTGTCAACAGCCTCATGAAGTTCTTTCGCCTCCAGAGTCTCGTGAGGCGAAGCCCCCACATCCCTTCCTGGTGGTGCTATCTCCTCATTCGATCTGCATAACACAAAGGGGCTGGATTTCCTTTTCCTCGCTATATCCAGACAACAATGTTTTGCCACCCTGATGGCAAGGGCATCATGCCGGGCACCAGACTCCATTCTGTCGATGAACTTTAGAAGAGCTACCAATCCCTCCTGTGCAACATCCTCGGCATCATCATCATTGCCGAAGAAACTGCGGCCTACCGAGAGCATCAACTCTCGGAGCGCTGGGGCGATATGTTCAAACTCTTCTTGGGTCATCTACAATATAAGCGTATGTCAATGTGAAAAGTTAAGTTGAAAAAACATTTTTTTTTACTATGATATTTTAAACGCAAAGACGATGCGTTTATTTTTGAACATGGAACTAACGAAAACTCCGTTTCTTTAGTGTTTTTTGTTTAGGAATAAAACTTTGCGTCTCAGCGTTTTTGCGTTTAATATACCGTTGCAAAGATACGCATTTGTTTTTTATCATGCAATAGTTTCTGTATGGAAAAACATTTTTGGTTGATTTATTTTGTAAATTGTCCGATATTTATTAACTTTGCACTCGTAAAATCAAAAACCGTGCGCCAGCCGTGGGGGCTGACACGCACTTTTTGTTTCGTGCGAAGAAGCACTCGCAAAAGACGAAGATGGATAGCAGATAATTGTGATTCAGCATAAAATTTATTTATAACATTGGTATGAAAAAGATTTTTAAGTATGCACTAATGCTCGTGATGGCTATTACGGGTGTTATGGCTGTATCATCATGCAGTAAGGATGATGATGAAGAAAATTCAGAGGTGGTTGAATTGCGTGCAAAACTGGATGGCACGTGGACTCTTGTGAAATACAAAGGGGAAAAAATCAACTGGGGGGAGTATATGGAGATAAAAGGAGATTCCATGATATGGAACAGCAGACTGGAAGGTCTGGACTCCAAGTATAAACTCACATTCAATTCTGACTCTACTTTCTCTGCGAAATGTGTTTGGTCAAATGGTAAGGACGTTGCTAATGACTGGGAGTTTAAAATCACAAAGTGTACTCGTGATTCATTGGAGACTGTCGATGTATATGATAGGACTCGCCTTTTTGCCAGAAAGTAGAAACATGTTCTTGTAATAAACAATAACCCCTTGAAATACCTTCCGCATTGGTATCTCAAGGGGATTTTCTTTTGATTAAAGTTCTCGATTTCTTATTCCGCAACTGTGAATCCGAGAGCCTCTATGGCTGAACGGATTTCGTTGATATCGGCATTACCGTCAATCTGAGCCTTACCTGAAGCAAGGTCAACGCTTGCAGATGTCACACCATTGCAACCGAGAATAGCCTTCTCCGCATTTGCGCGACAATGGTTGCAGTTCATTCCTTTGATTGTTATTTCCATATCGTGATTTCTTGTTGTTATATCGCATGATTCCTCATCGTGGCAATGACAATGGCTATGACCGCCATGATAGTGATGCCAGCAGGCGTTGATGAGCAGAAGCATGAGCACTCCTGTGCATATCCATGAGAAGAGAGAGGTCTCTTCGTGGCAACATTCTGCTGAAGGGGCTATTGTCGGTATGAACCATTCACGTGGCAGAAGATGGTCTATTACGAGTCCGAAGCCTACAGCACCTGCAATGATGCTTGCCAGATACGTGATGAGCGTCTTCCTGCCCATAACCTTATTAATTACGAGTATGCTTGCCATATTACATGCAGGACCTGCCATAAGCAACACCAGAGCCGAACCTGGTGTTAATCCCTTCAGCATCAGGGCTACTGCTATAGGAATACTTCCCGTAGCACACAGATACATTGGTATGGCAAAAGCAAGCACAAGTAGCATACTTGCCAATGAGTTGTCCTTGAATACCTCGAAGAATGAGTCTGGCACAAGCACGGTTATCAGTCCTGCCACTATCAGACCTATCATCAGCCATTTGCCTATATCCTCCATCATTTCAAGGAATGCGTAGGAGAGAGCTTCCTTTATCTTCCCAATAAAAGAATGTTCGTGCTCGTGTGAATGTTCGTGGTTGTGACCGCATCCACACTCACAATGAGCCTCTACAGGTTTATTATGCTGACTTTCCTCTCCCTCCCTCGGGAGGGCTGGGGAGGGGTCTTTGTCCGCCATATTCACCATCTGTCCTCCGAACAATGCCGTCACGAATGCTATGATTGGGCGAGCTATGGCGAAAGGAAGTCCCATGAGCGAATAGGTGGCTATGATTGAGTCCACGCCTGTCTGTGGTGTTGCTATTAGGAATGAGGCTACAGCCCCCTTGCTTGCCCCTTCCTTGCGGAGAGACATAGCCGTTGGAATTACTCCGCAAGAGCAGAGTGGGAGAGGGATGCCGAAGAGGGCAGAGTAGAGCACGCTACTGAACGTTGGCTTGGCAAGATATCGGCTGTATATCTGCCCAGGGATGAACGCGTGCATAAGTCCTGCAAGGAGGAATCCTAATAATAGGAAAGGAGACATTTCGTTGATGAGATGTAGTATCTGTTCCATAAAAAAAGAGACCCCTATCCCCAACCCTTTGCCCGTGAAGGGACAAGGGGGATGGAAGTGCATGTGGAAGATTATAAATTAACAAACATTCTTTACTTCGATTTTTATTCTGAGTACAAAGGTATATAAATGTCGGTGCAACGCTGTTGCAAATACCACTTTTCTGCCAGAATGACATAAAAAAATATCGCCGTAACGCCATAATGGCATAGTGAATATGCTTGGCAAATATGTTGTATTTGAAAAACTGAAATACTGAAAACTGAAATAATAAAATATATAAAAGGGAGGTAAATATGAATTTTGAGAAATTTACAATCAAGGCACAACAAACGGTTCAAGAAGCCGTCAATGGTGCGCAACGCAGTGGTCAACAAACCATTGAGCCTGTTCATATCCTCCGTGCCATTCTCAACAAGGCACAGGATGTAGCTGGTTTCCTGTTCCAGAAGCAGGGCGTTAATCCACAACATATATCACAGGTGGTGGAGAGTGAGATTAATCATTTGCCAAAGGTATCTGGTGGCAACGGTCAGCCTTATCTTTCAAACGAAAGCAATCAGGTGTTTACCCGTGCTGAGGCTCTTGCTCAGGAGATGGGCGATGAGTTCGTTAGCGTGGAGACATTGTTCCTTGCTCTCGTTGAAGTGAATAGTACGGCAAGCCGTATCCTGAAGGATGCAGGTCTTAACAAGCAGAATGTATTGTCGGCCATCAAGGAACTGCGTCAGGGTAAGAACGTGAAGTCACAGTCGGCTGATGATAACTACCGTTCTCTGGAAAAATATGCCAAGAACCTTGTGGCTGATGCCCGTGCAGGAAAACTCGACCCTGTCATCGGTCGTGATGATGAGATTCGCCGTGTGCTCCAGATTCTTTCTCGCCGTACCAAGAACAACCCTATATTAATAGGTGAGCCTGGTACTGGTAAGACAGCCATTGTCGAGGGTTTGGCACAGCGTATAGTGCGTGGTGATGTGCCTGAGAACCTGAAGGATAAGATGCTCTATTCACTCGATATGGGTGCTCTTGTTGCAGGTGCGAAGTATAAGGGTGAGTTTGAGGAGCGATTGAAGAGTGTTATCTCTGAGGTTACAGGTGCCGATGGTCGTATAATCCTCTTCATCGATGAGATTCACACCCTTGTGGGTGCTGGTGGCGGTGAGGGTGCTATGGATGCCGCTAACATCCTGAAGCCTGCACTTGCCCGTGGCGAACTGCGTGCCATAGGTGCAACAACCCTTAACGAGTATCAGAAATATTTCGAGAAGGATAAGGCTCTGGAACGCCGATTCCAAACCGTCATGGTTGATGAGCCTGATGAGATGAGTGCAATCTCAATCCTCCGTGGCTTGAAGGAGCGTTATGAGAATCATCATCGTGTACGTATTCAGGATGATGCCTGCATAGCGGCCGTGAAGCTCTCAGAGCGTTATATCTCCGACCGATTCCTGCCTGATAAGGCTATCGACCTTATGGATGAGGCTGCCGCAAAACTTCGTATGGAGCGCGACTCTCTTCCAGAGGAATTGGACGAGAAGACACGTCGATTGGCACAACTCGAAATCGAACGTGAGGCTATCAAGCGTGAGAATGACGAGGATAAACTCGCACAGCTCAACAAGGAGATTGCCGATCTTCAGGAGGAGGTGAGCCAGTATAAATCCAAGTGGCAGAGCGAGAAGGAACTCGTAAATAAGATTCAACAGAACAAACAGCAGATTGAGCAGTTGAAGTTCGAGGCTGAGCGTGCTGAGCGTGAAGGCAACTACGGTAAGGTTGCTGAGATTCGCTATGGCAAGCTGAAGGCTCTTGAGGATGAAATCCAAAGCATACAGTCACAGCTCCATTCAGCTCAGGGTGCTGAGGCTATGGTAAAGGAGGAGGTTACTGAGGATGACATTGCAGAGGTGGTAAGCCGTTGGACGGGTATTCCTGTCTCTCGTATGCTCCAGAGCGAGCGTGAGAAACTGCTTCATCTGGAGGAGGAACTGCATCATCGTGTTATCGGTCAGGACGAGGCTATCACAGCCGTCAGCGATGCTGTTCGCCGTTCTCGTGCAGGACTTCAAGACCCAAAGCGACCTATCGCAAGTTTTATCTTCCTCGGAACAACGGGTGTGGGTAAGACTGAGCTTGCAAAGGCTCTTGCCGACTATCTCTTCAATGATGAGACCATGATGACTCGTATTGACATGAGCGAGTATCAGGAGAAGTTCAGTGTGACAAGACTGATAGGTGCGCCTCCAGGATATGTGGGCTATGATGAGGGTGGTCAGCTTACTGAGGCTGTTCGCCGTAAGCCTTACTCTGTTGTCCTATTCGACGAGATTGAGAAGGCTCACCCTGATGTGTTCAACATCCTGCTTCAGGTGCTTGATGATGGTCGTTTGACCGACTCTAAAGGCCGTACCGTCAATTTCCGTAACACTATCATCATCATGACCTCTAACCTTGGCAGTCACCTCATTCAGGAGGAGATAAACAAGAATGGTGGTGCTCTCAGCGCCAGTCAGTCAGAGGCTCTCTTCGGTCGTATCTCTGCTTTGCTGAAGCAGACTATCCGTCCGGAGTTCCTCAACCGTATTGACGAAACGATAATGTTCACCCCATTGAACAAGGATGAGATTGCAGGTGTTGTTCGCTTGCAGATGAATGCCGTTAGCAAGATGCTGGAGCAACAAGGCTTCAACCTCCGTGTAACCGACAAGGCTGTGGAATATCTTGCTCAGGCAGGATTCGACCCTGAGTTCGGTGCTCGTCCTGTTAAGCGTGCCATCCAGCGCGATGTGCTCAACGCTCTCAGTAAGTCCCTCCTTGCAGGTGAGGTGACACGTGAACACGAGATTATCATTGATGCAAATGATAGCGGCATTACGTTCAGGTCAGGAAAATAATTTGTTTATATTAGGTTTGTCAGTTTTAATCAAAACACCGAGCCACCGTAGGAGTGATTCCTGCGGTGGCTTTTTTGCATGTAGTAAGATCTAACGTAGATCCATCGCTCTTCCTTTGAAGTAAATCCGATATAAATACATATAAAATCCAATTATATTACCATAATAATACAATAGTTAATGGTATTATTATGGTATTATAATGGTAATATAATGGTATTATAATGGTATTATCATGGGAGGAATAGAGGAGGAAAGAGGGAGAATAGTGGAAGAATGGGATGAGTTAAGAATTGCAAAAAACACAATTTTTGCTGATTTAGAATAAATATAATTACCTTTGCACAATATAGACAAAAAAGTTTTTTTGAAAAAATGTTGGAAATTTAAATCTATTTTTCTGAAATTGCGTCTTTATAAGTATAAATGGTTGATAAAACAGTAAAAATAATTTATAACAAAAACAAACTCTATGAGGAAATCAATTATTACTTCCATGCTCATGCTATGTGCTATGAGCGGTTGGGCACAGGGAACTAAGACCTCTGTCAATGATTCTATTTGTGTATTTGACGGAACTGTGACGAATGTTCCTGATGGTACAGTTGTTTATTTGGCTCTTCCAATTCGCGAACATCCCGGAGCATATAAACCTGATACTATAACTACTGTCACAGGAGGAAAATTCCACTTCGAGAAGGCAATTCCTGCAGGAGATGACTGTTTTGTGCGAGTTAGCAAATATGGTTCTATGCTGAATGTCAAATTAAATCCAGGCATGAAGACTGTGATAACAGGTAATGGAATGGAGGCAGAAGAATGGATAGCAGAAAATGATCATCCCGACCAGAAAGAAGCCAATATATATAAAAAATACAAGAAAGAGAAACTGGCTGATTACCTTGCATTAAAAGCTCAGATAAATGCAGCAGATGCAAAGATGTATGAGGCCCAGTATGATGCAAAAGACGAAAAGAAGGCAAAAGCAGCATCTGATGAAGCAAATAGAATAGCAAAGCAGCTAAGGCCATTGAGGCTCAAATATTTTAATGTCATGTCTGAATTCCTCAAGAACAGGGACTTTAGCGCAAGTTATGAGTCGGAACTTGCAATGATTTCACAGGATGCGTATTATTCTGATGATGAGGAGAAAATGAATATATGCCGTGAACTCTTTGCAAAGGTTCCAAAGGATTACATGAGTCAGAGTATTTACTTTGTTAAGAAATATCTCTACCCTGAAATCAAACCTCTAAAAGCTGGTGATCAGGTAAAGGATTTCACTCTCAACGACCATGATGGGAAGCCTCATAGCATCTTAGAGACTCTTGGCAAAGGCAAGTATCTGTTGCTTGAGACTGCACGTAAGGCTTGTACAGGTGAAATATTAGACAGGCCGAAGGAATACTTAAAGGAAATCCACAAGAAATATGCAGATAAGTTTGATGTCGTGACACTTGCAATCTGTCAAAAAGCGATGTTTGACGATAAGGAGTTTCCACGCGAGGATTGGCTGGAACTCGGATTAAATGAGACATCCCCATTTGAGGAGATTCAAGGAACATATTTCCCAAGGGAAGAGCGTTTCATCTTCATTTCACCAGAAGGTAAGATATTGGCTAAATGCGGTCCAGATAAACTGAATGAAGAAATCAAGAAATGTTTTCCATTCGTTGAGTAGTGGGAGGTGTTTTTGTGATAGAGAACAACAATAGACGGTGAACGAAACGTTCACCGTCTTTGTTTTGTGTTGGGTTATTCTATACTGGTAATCGTGAGGGAATTGCTGTTGACCTTGAACTCCACGTTGCCTTCCATGCCTTCAAGTATGCCACAACACCTCGTTAGCGTCATCCCCACCCAACAGAGCATATCCTGACGGGGCTACTATGTATAAAATGTGGTACGTTAATATTCTACCTTCTTGTCATCGTTGATGGTCTTGTATTTCCAATACTCTTTTACGATACGCATTCCCATCCTGCCATAGCTTTCGCTCATTATAACGGCAAATCGTCCGTCCTTCATTTGGTCAACCCATACTGTGAAGAGAGGATGGTTACTATCAGTTCCTGGCAAGACGGAACGATTAGGATATGTTCTGGCATTCTCTAAGGTTGGAATCATGCCGGAATTGTAGCTGAAATCGCTGAAAGTATATGATTCGTCTTGATGACTGTCGAGATAGGTGTGTGTAAGTGCTTTGAATTCCTTTATAAACTGCATTGCCATGTCCTTGGGGATGAAATGAACATCACCGTGAGCTGCACAGAGATTTGGGATTTCCATGCCTTCGTGGACAGTATATAGTTCAGGATGTTCTTGCAAATAGTTCTTTGAGTATCGATAATCAAATGTCTTGCTCACTATACCCATCTTCTTAAATGCAGACTCAACGGATTTCTTGTAAGCCTGAATGTTGAAAGGCTTTGTTCCGGTAATGGTGGAATCTGTAGTTTGCGTAAAATTAAACATGACAAGACATAGTGGAACTTGCGGATTGTCAGATTTGTCAAGGTTCATCTTTGTAACTTGAATAAAATCGGCTCCGGACACATTTGGCATGTCAGGCGATAAAGTTGTGTATGTTCTATTTTCTATTAGAGGATTCCAAGACATGGAAATCATCAGACTGTCACAATCGTTCTTCTCCCACCAGTATGACTCGTAGGCACTTTTACGAAGTTGTTGTAGCCCTTGCAATAATGTTTCGTAAGCTTTTTGGAATTGTTCCGCAAACGCTCCCATTGTTGCATTCGTTGTGGAATCATTTGTCGTTACATCGGGAGATTTCCAGAGGGGGATCATAAACGCCAAGCCTTTTCTGTTATGGTAGAAACTGGTTTCACTTCTAGTGAAGTGGATACCATATTTCTCTAAAGGTTTGACTATTGTTTCTTCCACTCTGTCAGAGAGAGTCTGTGCAGAAGCATTAATGCTTAGGAGCGCGAATAACGCAATAATTAACTGTTTCATAATTCTTGGTTTTTAATTGCTTTATATGCCCTTGCTGAGAGTTCCATGCCTTTCGCGCGAATTTTAGACTGAAACTCTATAGGGTCGTTGAAAATATTATTGTCTAAATCTTGCATGTTTGCGGCAATCATAGCCTTCACATATTCCTCTGCCGTCATTCCTGATATTGTTAGGGTATCAGTTTCTTTCAAAGGATTTTCTGGTTGTACCATTGGTCGTGAATTTCTTGCAACCGCCTTTCTCGCCTTTGGCTTGGATGGCGTGGCAGGTAGTTCGCAAGTGGTCTTTTCTTCTGCGATGGTGACTTTTTCCTGAACAACAGGAATCGTCTTTGTTTCTACCTTGTTGTTGTCTGTCACGAGGGTATCGGCTGATTTACGCGGATAAAGCGTGAAGATTAAGAGTAAACATGCAGCTATGCCGGCTATTGAAAGCCAAGGCCATATAGCACGTTTCTTGGCTGGTTCAGCTACAAACATAGCATCCACTTCTTCCTGAGTGAAGTCGTAGGCGTCTGTATCAAAACTGCTGAACAGATTCTTGTAGGCTTCCCATTCTTCTGGAATATGCTTGCTGTGAGTGAAGTAGTCTTTCAACACCTCCTCTTCCGCTTCTGTTGTCTGCCCTTCCGTGAAGCGCAGCAGCAGTTCCTTTATGTTATCTTCGTTGTATTTCAGCATATTGACTTTTGCATTTTATTGATTAATGCGGCTCTTGCCTTGCAAATCATAGCTCTTACCGATGATTCTGACGTGCCAAGCATTTTGGCAATCTCTGCGTATGACAGGTTTTCCACGTTTCTCATTCTTATCAATGCCCTTTGCTTGTCGGTTAGCGAGGTAATGGCATCTTGTAGCCGTTGATGGTTTTCCTTCTCTTCAAGCTGTTTGTGGGCATCAGAGTGGTTCGTCATCAATGTGCAGTTGTCAATGTCGGTGGTGAATCTTCTGTCGCGAACCATATTGAGCGAGATATTCCTCACTACAATACTTGCGAGATTACGCATCTTTGCGAAATCACCTATGTCCTTACGCTTAAGCCATAATTTGATGAAAGCCTCTTGCACGACATCGTCAGAATCTTCGGAACTTCCAAGATAGTGCATGGCTTGCTGATGCAT
>Ga0256407_10000431_pt1 | contig 100800 bp, 88 predicted proteins | sample RumenRJG_04DNA_FD_193489 | JGI IMG/M metagenome (GOLD analysis project Ga0256407, IMG submission 193489) | Bovine rumen microbial communities from Lethbridge, Alberta, Canada - RJG_04 | ecosystem: Host-associated > Mammals > Digestive system > Stomach > Rumen | place: Canada: Alberta... | reverse complement strand
ACAAAGATACGAAAAAATATGCACATCTGCAACTTTATTTAGTTAATTAATGTATTGATTATTAACCAGATAGTTAATTCTTTACAATAAAAATCCACCACCTAAATTGACGCAGAGCCAGAATTTTGTGACTAACTCTACACTCTACACCAAATGGTATTCAATTTATTGAAGCCCAATTGATTGTGGCGGTGTAGAGTTAGAGATAACTTTACACCAACTCTACATCTCTACACCCTTTAACAAGCAATAGGTGGTGTATAGAATGTATAGTTGGTGTAGAGTTGAATGTAACTCTACACCGCCGTAACAATCTATGAATCATTTGTTTATATGCACTCTGGTGTAGAGTGTAGAGTAAAAAGCAAAGACCCACCCCAACCCATACACATACTCCGATATTATCAACATCGGACTTCCTCAAGGGAGGGAGAATTTATATACATTAGCGTGAGTTTGATGAAAAAAAGGAAACGGATGTATCCGATTTGTCTGATTTTTGTCAATCACTCCCTTACTGCGCCAGCTTCAGAGATAAATCAGATAAATCTGTTTCCCTTTATTTCCGTTTTGGGGGGAACCACAGATCTCACAGATTGAAGGGATCTTTCTCGCTTGCGCTTGTGATAGAGATCTCTAAGATCCCTAAAATCTGTGGTTTTGTTTATGACTACCAATCTCCTTGACATTCAATGCTTTTCGAAAATTTATCGGCACATTGAAAAACTTTTTTTTAAATTTTGCGTAAACATGTACATGGTGGGGTAAAATGAGGGTAAAGCTATTGGAAATGAGAATGTTAAGAGCATGTACATGTTGCCCTAACATGTACATGACATGTACATGGGTTGACATGCTTGAATTGTGAAAAAATCATGTACATGTTATGTATATGTTTGACCATCATGTACATGATGTAAACAGATTGATATACAGGATGTTAAGATGCTTATCTCCCCACCATGTACATGTTCGTGCGAAATTCCAGAAAAAAAATCGCACTTGTAATCACGACATTACAAAAATGAGGTGATGTCGAACTTGGAACAGAACTCGGTTCACATAGATAATGATATTGTTATATGTTCGCTACTCCTTCGCTATTCCTTCGCTTCTGCTCCGCTAAAGATCCCTATATAGAAATGGGACTTGCACCGACTTTGGTACGGAGTTACAACGGACTTAGAGCGAACCTACAACGGACTAATTAATGCGAGATAAACGCGATATTAATGCGAGATTATATGTTTCACTTCGTGAGAAAACATTAATAATCATGAATTCCACATTAATTTCGCATTAATTTTCTGATATAATTCAATACGACTTCGATGAATTCGCACCTTTGGTGCTTAAACTGACAATAATCACCAATCTTACCAACCTTTAACCAATAAAAAAATTAAGATTTATGGAAAAAGATTGCGCAGATTGGTAATTATTGTCAGTTGAGGCAACTTGCTGCTCACTATAAAGGATTATCTCACATTACAAATGTGCTTTGAGAATTTATTAAAGCACTCCGATGATCTCCTGTACCGATTTGCAACCATGAGCATCGAGCCATGAGTCTATTCCGTCCTTCACCTTCTTTGTTACGGCAGGATCAAGGAAGTTGGCAGTACCAATCTCAATGGCGGTTGCACCTGCCATGAGGAACTCTATAGCATCTGTTGCGGTAGAAATACCACCAAGTCCGATAACAGGGATATCAACCGACTTTGCCACCTGATAAACCATACGGAGAGCTACAGGCTTAACGGCAGGACCACTCAAACCTCCTGTACCGATAGAGAGGTTAAAACAACGTTTTTCAATATCAATACTGGTACCCATAAGAGTATTTATGAGAGATACAGCATCTGCACCTTCTGCTTCAACCGCGCGCGCTATCTCCGTGATATCCGTTACGTTAGGTGACAACTTCACGATGAGTGTCTTGTTATATGCCTTGCGAACTTCACGAACAACGCTTGCAGCACCATGAGCAGTTACGCCAAATGCCATTCCGCCAGTCTTTACGTTAGGACAAGAGATATTAAGCTCAATGGCAGGAATCTTATCCAAGGCATCAACACGAGCAGCACATTCTGCATAGTTCTCAGGAGAATTACCGCTTACATTGACTATCATATTTGTATCAATATCCTTGATCTGAGGATAGATGTTCTTGCAGAAATAATCCACACCCTTATTTTGGAGTCCTACGCAGTTGAGCATTCCCTGTGCGGTTTCTGCCATACGAGGATAGGCATTTCCTTCACGAGCCTGAAGGGTTGTGCCCTTGACAATGATACCACCGATTTCTTCCAGAGGAACGAAATCCTGAAACTCTATTCCGTAACCGAAAGTACCCGATGCAGTCATCACCGGATTCTTCATCTTCAAGTTACCTATATTTACCTTTAAATCTGCCATTTCAGTTTCTTGATGTTAATTACAGGTCCTTCCTTACATACACACACATGACCGTTAAGAGTATCCTCAACACAGCAAAGACAAGCTCCTACACCACATGCCATCTTGTTCTCAAGACTTACCTCGCACTCAACGCCAGCCTTTGCAGCAAAGCGTGCCACAGCCATCATCATTGGCTTAGGACCGCAAGTGCTTATCATGTCGAAAGTCTCGCTTGAAAGTACTGAATGATTGGTTACAAAGCCCTTCTCACCTTCCGTTCCGTCTTCCGTAGTGATGAACACACGACCGATTTCCTTGAATTCATCGATAAGCAACAGGTCTTTCTTGCTACGTGCGCCAAGCAGGAATGTAGGTTCACCACCCATTTCCTTGATCTTACGACCAAGATACATAAGTGGAGCAACACCAACTCCACCACCAACGAGAAGGTGCTTCTTATCCGATGATTCCGGCATTGTGAAGCCATTGCCCAGAGGCAATATGATATTCACTTTTGCACCAACAGAGAGAGTGCCGAGCTGACGAGTACCATCGCCTATGCAGGCGATAAGCAGGTGCAGGGTATTGTCCTCACGGTCAACATCATTGATGGAAATAGGACGACGCAGGAAGGTTGTCTTTGAACCATCAACCTGAATTTCAACGAATTGTCCTGGAATCATCTCAGGAAGAGGATTCTCATCCGTGAGCTTCAGCAGAACATACTTCTCGTTTATATGTTCTACCGATTTCACCGTAAGGTCTAAACAGTATTTTTTCATTTTGATGTTTGTACTATATTAATTTGGCTACAAAGTTACTTATTTCTCCTCAAAATAACGAATGAAACCATATAAAATAGGTATAAAACACAACTTTTTACGATTTCATCGAATCTTTCATCCTTTTTTAGTAATTTTGCAGTAGAAATAAACGATAAATGAAAATTTAATTTTATAATTTTTCATTGTTCATTTTTCACTTAATATGTTGAAAGGTCGTTTCGCTCCATCTCCGTCTGGCCGTATGCACTTAGGCAATGTGTATGCAGCCTTGATTTCTTGGCTATCCGTCAAGAAGAAAGATGGTGTGTGGGTACTTAGGATTGAAGACCTCGACCCTCAGAGATGCAAACTGGAATATGCCCTGCAACTCGAAGATGACCTTCGATGGCTTGGACTTGACTGGGATGAAGGAGGCACGGAGAACAGAGGCAGTTGCGGTCCTTATCTCCAGAGTCAGCGATCAGAGATTTACGAGGAATATCTGCAAAGACTCAACAAGACAGGGCTCACCTACCCTTGCACCTGTACCCGTGCTGATATAATGGCGACTCAGGCACCTCACGAATCTGACGGAAGAATCGTATATAAAGGTACTTGCCGACCTTTAGGGATGCCTAATGGCACGCCTACCTTCTTTGCGAAAGACCAGCAAGCAGCTACAAGACTTTATGTGCCCGACAAACAGATAGCATTCATCGACGGCCATTATGGAGCACAGAGCGTGAATCTTGCCACTCATTGTGGTGATTTCGTGCTTAGAAGAAAGGATGGAGCCTGGGCTTATCAACTTGCCGTTGTGGTGGATGATGCGCTGATGGGCATAACAGAGGTGGTAAGAGGCAGGGATTTGCTTTTGTCAGCATCTCAGCAATTATATCTCTATGATATTCTCTCGCTGAAAGCTCCAGAGTTCTTCCATTTCCCTTTGCTTTGCAACGATGAAAGACAAAGGTTAAGCAAGCGCGATAAAAGTCTGGATATGGGCGTTTTACGCTCACAATACACACCAGAGCAGATAATCGGTAAAATCGCATATTTTGCAAGACAGACAGATCGTCCAGAACCGATGACTTCGGAAGAATTGCTCAAAATATTCGATTGGGAGAAAGTTCCTGTAAATGACATAATTGTCAATTATTAATTATTAATCATCAATTAACGCAGTTTAATGGTTTCCGTAGATGGATTAGCAGTAGAGTTCGGTGGAGATACTCTCTTTAGTAATATTAGTTTTTCAATCAATGACAACGACCGTATTGCCCTTATGGGAAAGAACGGTGCGGGCAAATCGACCCTTTTGAAGATTCTTGCAGGTGTGAGAAAGCCTACTCGTGGTAGTGTGTCAGCTCCAAAAGATACTGTCATAGCATATCTTCCTCAGCATCTTATGACGGAAGATGGTAGAACCGTATTTGAGGAAACATCTCTTGCCTTTTCGCATCTCAGGGAGATGGAGGCAGAGATTGAGGCTATCAACAACCAACTTGCCACACGTACCGACTATGAAAGTGAGGAATATCTCGGTCTCATCGACAAAGTGGCTGCAATGAGCGAGAAGTTCTATGCCATTGATATGACTCATTTTGAGGAGGATGTAGAGAAGACATTGCTCGGTCTTGGTTTTGAGCGTAGCGATTTCCACCGTCAGACTTCCGAGTTCTCTGGTGGTTGGCGTATGCGTATCGAACTTGCTAAGCTCCTTCTGAAGAATCCTGACGTGCTACTTCTCGACGAGCCTACCAACCATCTTGACATCGAATCCATCGGTTGGCTTGAGGATTTCCTGATCCAGAATGGCAAGGCTGTAGTGGTTATTTCACACGACCGTAAGTTTGTTGACAATATCACGACACGCACCATTGAGGTGACAATGGGTAGGATATACGACTATAAAGTGCCTTACTCTCAGTACCTTGAACTTCGTGCTGAGCGTCGTGCCCAGCAGCAGAAGCAATATGAGGAGCAACAGAAGATGATTGCTGAAACCAAGGAATTCATCGAGCGATTTAAGGGTACATATTCTAAGACCTACCAAGTCCAGAGTAAGGTCAAGATGCTTGAAAAACTTGAACTTGTAGAGGTTGACGAAGAGGATACATCTCGTCTGCGTCTGAAATTCCCGCCAGCTCCACGCTCTGGTGCGTATCCAGTCATTATGGATGGCGTTGGAAAGACATTCCCTTCACGCATTGATCCATCTGTCACAAAGACGATCTTTGAGAACTGCTCATTGACCATTGAGCGTGGTGATAAGGTGGCATTCGTCGGAAGAAACGGCGAGGGTAAGTCAACTCTTGTGAAATGTATTATGGGACAGCTTGAACATTCCGGCACAATACAGCTTGGACACAACGTGCAGATTGGATATTTTGCTCAGAATCAGGCTGCCTTGCTTGATGAGGAACTCACGGTATTCGAGACTATCGATGAAATCGCGAAAGGTGATATTCGCAAGAAGATAACAGACTTGTTAGGAGCATTCATGTTTGGTGGCGATGCCTCTACCAAGAAAGTCAAGGTGCTTAGTGGTGGTGAGAAGACACGTTTGGCTATCCTCAAGCTACTTCTCGAACCTGTAAACCTTCTCATCCTTGACGAGCCTACCAACCACCTCGACATCAAGACAAAGGATGTGCTTAAACAGGCATTACAGGACTTTGACGGCACGCTTATCTGCGTTTCGCATGACCGTGATTTCCTTGACGGTCTCTGCACAAAGGTGTATGAGTTCGGCAACAAGAAAGTCCGTGAACACCTCTGCGGTGTATATGAATTCCTTGAGACCAAGAAGATGGAGAGTCTTCAGGAACTGGAGCGCAAGAACGCATAAACCGATTCGAGTTGTACGGTAAAAAATAATTAATGCGATATTAATGTATTGTTTGTATGATATTATATGTTTCACTTCGTGAGAAAACATTAATTATCATGAATACCACATTAATATAGCATTAATTTTTGAATGCGAAAATAGGACTACGTCCATAATGAGGTGATGAACATAGGACTAGCATCCTCCCCTATCTTGAAACCGCAATGCTCATAGAAGCCACATTCCTTGTTGTATGCCACAAGAACAATACGTAGATAATCCTTGTACTTTTCTTTTGTATTCTCTATAAGTTGCTCACCTATTCCACGTCCCTGATATTCTGGACGCACAAGCAGATAATGGATATACGCCGTCATAATACCGTCATCCATTGCACTAATCAATCCTACGAGACGATCACCATCCCACGCTGTATATACCGTCTCGAAATTCTTCATTGCAATTTCGAGTTTGTCAGGGAAATGTCCCGATGACCATTCAACCGACAAAAACAAATCTTCAAGCTGTTTACTAGTAAGTATCTGTTCCTTACCTCTTATTTCTATCATATTCATTTGTGTTTAATTATTTATATTGACGAACCAACCTTAACCCCTCGTTGTGCCACAATTATGCCAAGGCATGTTCTCCGCTCTGTAATCGAAGGATGAACGAAGGAAAAGCGAAGGTAGAACGAAGGATGAACGAACAACTATCGAACAATGATCGAAGGAGTATCGAAGACCTATCGAACAAAAGTCGTATTTTTACTATTCACACTTCAAAAGTACTATATTTTTCTGAAACATGCAAATATAGCCAGCATTATTTTATTTAGCTAAAAGCATTTGCGTCAAGATGCGTAGGGAGATAAATAAAACACAATGGAAAAAGCCTATCTCAATTTCCCATTATGAGAGAATCAAGATAGGCTTTTATTATTGTATTGGTTTCTATCAATGAAATCAGCATTAGATTTTTATCTTTTTACAGCAAACATAACATTCTTTCTTTTCTTGCTTGAGTGCTTCCTCTAAAGTTGTAGCTACCACATGTCCTGTATGTGAACATGAATTCTTGCAATCCTTCATGGCTGCTGGCTGATGTTCGTGCCTGCACTTCATGAGTTTTGTGCAGTACATGGTTGTGTGATAAGTTTTTTCTTTGCAGCCGTTACTTACATAAACGATTGAATCCTTGGCTGCTGTCTGCGCAAACGTCGTGGTGCTTGTCAGGCACATAATAGCGCATAAAATAAAATTTCTCATTTCTCTACTAATTATCCGATACGCTTAAAATATAACTTCTTTTTGTCACCAATATGGAGAGCGTATGTGCTCCATATTGGTGTATCGGTTTCCAGTTGTTGCTGATATTGAGTCAGCTTGGGATAACCGGAGAGACAGTAGGATCTATTCTTATTCGTACATTGCAGCCTTCTGTTCCTTGATGGCTTCATCGTAGATGTAGTCATCATAGGTCATGAGCTTGTCAATGGTACCCTTTGGTGTCAGTTCGATGATACGGTCAGCAACGGTGTTGATGAACTCGTGGTCATGTGAACTGAAGAGTATGTTGCCCTTGAAACCTACAAGGTTGTTGTTGAATGCCTGGATTGACTCAAGGTCGAGGTGGTTGGTTGGTGTGTCGAGGATGAGACAGTTAGCGTTCTGGAGCTGCATACGAGCAATCATACAACGCATCTTCTCACCACCTGAAAGCACGTTCACCTTCTTCTCTACCTCTTCCTGCTTGAAGAGCATACGACCGAGGAAGCCCTTCATTGCGACCTCATTACCTGGACCATACTGTGAGAGCCATTCTACGAGGTTCTTGTCGGTCTGGAAGAACTCGGTATTGTCGAGTGGCAGGTAAGCGGTGGTGATGGTAATACCCCACTTGTATGTACCGCCGTCAGCCTCACGATTGCCATTGATGATCTCGAAGAGGGCAGTCATAGCCTTTGGATTGTGTGAAAGGAATACTGTCTTCTGTCCCTTCTCAATGTTGAATGAAACGTTGTCGAAGAGAACAGTTCCATCAGCATCAATAGCTTTGAGGTTCTCAACTTCAAGAATCTGGTTGCCTGGCTCACGCTCCATTGTGAAGATGATGCCTGGGTATTTACGTGTAGAAGGTGTGATTTCGTCAACATTGAGCTTTTCGAGCATCTTCTTACGGGATGTTGTCTGCTTTGACTTAGCCACGTTGGCAGAGAAACGACGGATGAACTCCTCAAGTTCCTTACGCTTCTCCTCAGCCTTAGCCTTCTGGTTCTGTGCCTGCTTGAGAGCGAGCTGTGATGACTGATACCAGAATGAGTAGTTACCAGCGAACACCGTAACCTTACCGAAGTCGATATCCACAGTCTGTGTAGATACAGCATCAAGGAAGTGACGGTCGTGACTTACAACGAGAACTGTCTGCTCAACGTTAGAGAGGTATTCCTCAAGCCACTGCACGGTGTCGAGGTCGAGGTCGTTGGTAGGCTCGTCGAGGAGGAGATTATCAGGGTTTCCGAAGAGAGCCTTCGCCATCATAACGCGCACCTTCTCGTTGTTTGAGAGTTCTGACATCATCTTGTAGTGAGAATCCTCCTTGATGCCAAGACCTGAAAGAAGTTGTGCAGCATCGCTCTCTGCGTTCCAACCGTCCATTTCAGCGAAAGCCTCCTCAAGTTCTGCAGCACGGTTGCCGTCCTCATCGGTCATCTCTGGCTTTGAGTAGAGAGCCTCACGCTCCTGCATGTTCTCCCAGAGAGGCTGGTGGCCCATAAGTACGGTATTGATGACTGTGTAGTTATCGTACTTGAAGTGATCCTGTTCAAGTACTGAGAGTCGCTCACCTGCACCGAGCTCAATAGTACCCTTGTTAGGCTCGAGTTCGCCGCTGATGGCGCGAAGGAGTGTAGATTTTCCGGCACCGTTGGCACCGATGACACCATAGATGTTTCCTGCTGTAAACTTAAGATTTACGTCCTTATAAAGGACACGCTTGCCAAACTGAATGGCGAGATTGGTAACTGTTATCATTATTTATTCTTTATACGAAGTACTAAGAAGTACATTTTCCTGAATATGCTTTTAAATGAAAAGAGAAAAATGAAAAATACAAGTTAGAAATTGTACGTTGCAAATGGTAAATTATGCACGACTTTATTTTTCATTTTATAATTTTTCATTTTGTCATTTACTTTTTCGGGTGCTTCTTCGCACGAGGAAAAAAGTGCGTGTCAGTCCCAAAGACTGGCGCACGTTTTATTTTTCGAGTGCAAAGTTACTAATTTTTTTTCAAATCCACAACTCTACAGAGACGAATTCCTATCTGAGAGGGGTGTTTCTTCATATAATTTTGCAAAAGCATGGGTTCAATGACCACTTTTTTATGAATTGACGATGCATTCATGAGGTGAAGACCATCTTTCTTCCAAACTGCGATTCCGATGTGCGAAGTATCAAGTCCGTTTTTTTTTGTCAGTATTGCGATGATGTCTCCGTCCTTGATTGTCTCGCGGAGTAGCTGACTATCGCGAATTTCTGTCCTCGGAATATAGCGGAAATTGTTGCCTGTAAGGATCTGCTCCATTTCCTTGATTCCATTCAGCCACTCTGGATGAGCGGCAAGCATGGCATAGTCCTTAGCATGGGAGGACATATAATTGATATTCAGATGCTGAACGGCGGTGAAAGGCTTGTATTCGCCCTCAACCTTAGTGACATAGCCCATGCGCACATTGTCCTCTATCCAACTCGTGAAATAATGCAAGCGGCGTGTGTATTCCACCTTTCCGTTACGGTAACGGATTTTCTGGAGCTGTATCTCGAAATCGCCGAACTTGGTCTCACCTCGCTGTGCGCAGAGCGTGAGTGCAAGAACATTCTCTACGAATGTAGTGCAATCAAGTTCACGGGTATTGACCACAAGTTTTTCCTCTTCCAAGTTACGGTCAAGAGTATGCGCAACGTATGGAATACCAAGGAATTGCTTTCCGAAGTGAAGCATGAGGTTTGAGTCCTTCGGAAGTTTCTTGGCATCGGCAAGCAGTTGCTCAATGCGATCCATATCTTTCTTTGCCTGATAGGCTGATGCGCCAATGGAGAATGTCAGGCACATTAGGATAATGATAACAGTCCTTAATTTCATAAATAGTTTTTAAATGATTAGTTTTGTTCAACTTCAGTAAAGTGAATAGTGAATAACGAATAGATAATAATACTTAATACTGGCTAACGCCATTGTGCAACCTTCATTCTGGTGGCCACCAGTATTAGGTATTATTCACTTTTCACTATTCACTCAATGAACTTTATTTCTTCCTCCAGAAATTATATCCAACATAGATGTTGAGTTGTCCAAATATATTATCTGCACGGAGCTTATCTTGATGATAATGGTAAGTGTGGTATATGGCACTTGCTCCAGCAAACCATTTGGCATTGTTCCATACGAGTCCAAGACGCAATGTACCATCGAAGGTGAAATTGCTGATCTTGAAGTCCTTGACCATATTCTTCAGAGAAGCGTTATAAGAATCTCCCCGTGACCACATATAAGATAACGAACCAAGTATCTGAGCACCAAAGAGCCAGTTCTTGGCAAATACCCAATTATAGCCATAGCCAACGGAAAGAGGGATGCTTCGATAACTCATCTTATTGAAAACCAGCGAGGAATCCTTTGGCATATAACGTTCATCGCCTTTGGTCTTTTTCTTTACCTGTTTCTTAAAGGCATTCCAATCCATTGATACTCCACACCTGTTATAACCAGTTCCGAAGATCCATGAACCCGCATTCTGTAGTTGTCTGTTGGTCTGGTTGAAGGCAGCCTGATGGGAATATTTTCGTTTATTGACTACATAGTATGTATTGATAGACATGATGTCGATGTCAAGTCCGTCCACCTCCATGCCTTCCAACATGGAGGTGGCATCATACTCGCCACTGTGCATAGAACGAAGTGTATAGCCGTCACCCAGTTTCCTATATACCAAGTCGATAGCTATTGCTGGTGTATATAGCGTTGTATTGATGTCAATATTGTTGGAGCTTACCCTAATCGTGTTTACATTGAAGACATATCCAAAGAAAAGCCACCTCCAGCCAAAGAACGGTCCGAGCTTCAACTTTCTGGAAGGGGCAAACGAAACCTCATGTGCATCCTCACCTTCTAATGTAAAATAGTCATCAGTAAGGGTTGTCTGTGCCATGACAGTAAAATTATAGAGCTGTGGCTCTATATACATCGTATCTGGATCTGCGGTGAAGAATCCGAAGACTGACTTGCAAGCTCTGCCAAACCAGCAACCTTTCTTCTCTGTAGGCTGTACTGCATCTGATACATAGGCATCAGACACGGCTACATCCGTAGTCGAAGTGTCATAAACGGAAACGCTGTCTGTCTGTGCATAAACACCAAGTGTCATACACATTATTATATATATACCAAACAAACGTCTCTTCATTACTTTTTCTTAGAATTTCCCAAGTATCCTGTCCATTACCCAGTTTGTCGGGGTTGCCGATACGCTCGTGCACTTGCAATGTGCAGTACCCTGTAATGTCTCTACAACGTTCTGGATAAGCGGCAACTGCACGCATTTAGGGTTTGGAACTGTTATCTTCTGATTACCGTTGGATGTTATGAGTTCTATCGGCTGATAGTCGAACACGGAAAATGAAACCATTCCCTTGTCACCGATGACCTCTACACGATCTTCCCTTGCAGACTCATGTCCTACGAAGCACCAAGAACCACTACCCGGAAGTCCGCTCTCGAAACGGAAACAGGCACTTACCGTGTCCTCGGCAGTATAGAGTTTTCCTCTGTTTGCGGAATAGCCTTCCGCATGGGTAATGACACCAAACATATACTGGAGCATATCCAACTGATGGGGTGCGAGGTCGTAGAAATAGCCGCCACCTGCAATGTCAGGCTGCAATCGCCACGGACGCTTCTCCTTTGAATTATAATCGAGTTCACGTGGTGGAACAGAGAATCGTATCTGCACATTGATAACCTCTCCTATCCTACCCGACTCCACTATATCCTTCACTTCAAGGAAGTAAGGGAGATAGCGACGGTAGTATGCCACAAAGCATGGTACGCCAGTCATCTGGCTCACATGATTGACACGAGCACAGTCGTCATAGGAGGCCGCAAGCGGTTTCTCTACATAGACAGGCTTGCCAGCGCGCATAGCCATGATGGCATACGTGGCATGTGATGATGGTGGTGTTGCGATATAGACTGCATTCACGTTAGGGTCATCAACAAGAGCCTGGGCATCGGTGTACCACTTGTCTATATTGTGACGCTCTGCGTATGAACGTGCCTTCTGCGCATTACGGCTCATCACCGCTACTACACGTGAGCCCGGCACTTCACCAAATGCCGGGCCACTTTTTATCTCTGTCACCTCACCGCAACCGATGAAGCCCCAGTTAATCTGTTTCATTACTTTTTCTTCTCGTCCTTAGAAGCAGACTTTGAAAGGTCTGTCTTCTTGTAAGCCTTGTTAAGACCTGCTACTACCTGAGTAGTAATGTCAAGAGCCTTATCACCATAGAGGATGTTGTCACCCTGCTTTGTGAGAATGAGAGAGTACTTCTTGTCCTTGTTATATACAGCGAGGAAGTGCTGGATAGAGTCGCGGAGAGCCTTGTTGAACTTCTCTGTCTCGCCCTGGAACTCTGCACCGAGACGCTGCTGAAGACCTTCGAGGTCAGCCTGCTGCTTCTGGAGACCAGCCTGAATCTGACGAGCCTGCTGCTCTGTGTATGCATTCTGCTGAAGCTTCTGCTGGAAGTTAGCTGCTGCATTCTGGAGAGTTGCACCCTTCTGCTGAAGTGTTGACTGAATGTTCTGGCTCTTCTTTTCGAGAATGAGAGTATAGTCCTTGCAGAACTGATACTGGCTCATGATAGAGTCAACCTCTACATAACCGATCTTGAGTTCTACTGGAGCTGTCTGTGCAGGAGCTGCTGCTTCCTGCTGCTGATTAGACTTGTCGCATGATGTGAATGATACGGCGAGAGCTGCTACAGCCATAGCCGATGTGAAAAACTTCTTATTCATTTCTTTTTTTCTATCTGATTTTTTCTGATTGCATTAATTTTATGTGAGAAAACGCGGTATTTTGGAAATATTTCATTACTTTTGCAAGTTGAAAACCGTCCATTATAATGTCTTCGCGTACAAATTGTACTTTGTACATGGTACATTGTACATGATTTGGGTGCAAAGTTAATAAAAATATTCGTAAATCCATACATAAATAATATTAATAATGAATAAAAATAGATTAAATCCTGCATGTGTGTTTGAGCAATTTGCGAAAATCAACACAATTCCACGCCCTTCCAAGCGTGAAGAGAAGATGATTGCATTTCTGAAAGAATTTGGCGAAAGCCGAGGTCTTGAGACTATCGTTGATGAGACTGGTAACGTTCTTATCCGCAAGAATGCAACTCCTGGCTATGAGAATCGTGAGACAATAATCCTTCAGAGCCACATGGATATGGTGTGCGAGAAATTGCCAGAATGCACAATAGACTTTGACAACGATCCTATAGAGACATACGTTGACGGTGAATGGCTTCGTGCAAAAGGCACTACGCTTGGTGCTGATGATGGTATCGGCATCGCTATGGAACTTGCCCTACTCGATTCAAACGATATAGAGCATGGCCCTATTGAGTGCGTATTTACCCGTGACGAAGAGACAGGTTTGACAGGTGCCGAAGGTATGAAGGCTGGTTTCATGACAGGCTCTATGCTTATCAATCTCGATTCTGAGGACGAGGGACAGATCTTCGTTTCATGTGCCGGTGGCAAACGTACTCAGGCTATCTTCCGTCCAAAATACGAGAAGGATGTGAACGGAATGTTCTTCCTGAAGATTGGTGTGAACTCTCTCACAGGCGGTCATTCTGGCGACGATATCAACAAGAAACGTGCTAATGCCGTTAAGTTGCTCGTCCGTTTCATCTATCAGCAAATGGAGAAGGGTTTGGTGCGTCTCGGCACTCTCAAGGCTGGTGGTCTTCACAATGCCATTCCTCGTGATGGCGAGATGATTATTGCCGTTCCATTTGCCCAGAAAGAGCAGGTTCGTGCCGATTTCAATATCTTCGTTTCTGACATTGAGGAGGAGTTCCACGTTACGGAGAAAAACATTAACATGTACATGGAATCAACTGACGCAGAATCTCTTATAACCGAGGATGATAGTAGAAAGATTATCCTCGCTCTGCAAGGTGTTGACAACGGAATCATGTCTATGTGTCAGGACGAGGCTATCGAATGGTTGGTTGAGACTTCAAGCAATCTGGCAAGCGTAAAGACTCAGGAAGACGGTTCTGTTCTCGTTACCACTTCACAACGCTCAAACGTAATGTCAGCTTTGGATAATATGTGCGCTACCGTTCGTTCTGTATTCCAGTTGGCTGGTGCCGAGGTTGATACAGGTGAGGGGTATCCTGCTTGGAAGATGAACCCTAACAGCCGATTGACAAAGATCGTTGTCGATACCTACAAGGAGCTTTTCGATAAGGAGCCAAAGGTTCTCGGAATACATGCCGGACTTGAGTGTGGTCTCTTTGCTGAGCGTTATCCAAACCTCGATATGGTGAGCATGGGTCCAACGCTCCGTGGCGTTCATTCTCCAGACGAGCGTCTGCTTATCCCAACCGTTGATATGGTTTGGCGACATCTGCTTGAGATTCTGAAGAAAGCTTGATAGAGACCCTCTCCCCGCTCCCCCCCAAGGGGGGGAGAGCCGGTTTGCGGTGGGAAGACTTCCTTTAAGTGAAGTCGGAGATTGAGTATCTTCGAGTATGTGTCAGATTTAGAGGGTATAGTTTTTTCATTATCCATTTCTTTTCCCCTCATCCCCCCGACCAAACTCGATGAACCTCCTATTCTATAGCGAACATAGAGCGAACCTTCATCGAGTTTGGTACGGAGGAAGAGCGAAGGAACAACGGTAGATTAACGACAAAATAATTGATTATTGTAGAATATTTCGGGGAAAAATCAATATTTTTCAAGCCTAACCGCTCATTTCTCAATAATTATTCATAACTTTGCACTCGAAATGAAACTGGTCATATTAACTCAACCTACATTCTTCGTCGAAGAAGACAAGATAATAACAGCCTTGTTCGATGAAGGTATGGATATGCTTCACTTGCAGAAACCGAACTCAGAACCGGTTTACTGCGAGAGACTGCTTTCCTTGTTGCCAAATGACTGCCATTCAAGGATTCGTGTGCATGAGCATTACTATCTCAAGCAGGAATTTGACCTCAAGGGCATCCATATTGATAATCCTGACACGCCTACGCCAGCTGAGTTCAAGCGCAATGTCACTCGCAGCACCTATCGCATAAGCGACCTGAAGGAAATGAAGAAGAAATGTGACTATGTTTGTCTCCATTCCCTCTTTGATAGCCTCCACGGTAATATGAAGGCTTCTCTGACCATCCAGGAAATGGAACAAGCACGCGACAAGGGACTTATTGACAAGCACGTCTATGCGTTAGGGGGAATGAGCATCGAGAACATCCGTATGGCAAAGGAACTTGGGTTTGGCGGTGTCTGTATCTGTGGCGACCTATGGAATCGCTTCAGCATTCAGCATGAACTGAACTTCAAGGAACTTATAGACCATTTCCGCAAGCTACGCAAGGCGGTGGGATGAGTGCATAGTTAAAAGAGTAAAGTATAAAGCTTAAAGAATATAAATCATAAAATCTCAATGACTGACAAAGATTCCTTTATGGTATTTTCAGGCACAGCTACTCGCTACCTCGCTGAGAAGATCTGTGCCAGTCTTGGTTGCAAACTTGGCAATCTGCAGATAACAAAGTTCTCTGATGGTGAGTTTGCTGTTTCTTACGAGGAGAGCATCCGTGGTCGTGACGTGTTCCTCGTTCAGAGCACATTCCCTAGCTCAGACAACCTCATGGAGCTTCTTCTTATGATTGATGCTGCAAAGCGTGCTTCTGCCCGTCAGATTATCGCCGTAATGCCTTACTTCGGTTGGGCTCGTCAGGATCGTAAGGACAAGCCACGTGTTAGCATCGGTGCCAAGCTCGTTGCCGACCTTCTGAGCGTTGCTGGTATCGACCGTCTGATCACTATGGATCTCCATGCTGACCAGATTCAGGGTTTCTTCGATGTTCCAGTTGACCATCTCTATGGTTCTGGTGTCATCCTCCCTTACGTTGAAAGCCTCAATCTCGAGAACCTTGTCATTGCAAGTCCTGATGTAGGTGGTGCAAAGCGTGCTAAGTCATTCGCCAAGTACCTCAACTGTCCTCTCGTTCTCTGCAACAAGTCTCGTGCTCGTGCTAATGTTATCGAGAGCATGCAGATCATCGGTGATGTAAAGGGCAAGGATGTTGTTATCGTTGACGATATGGTAGATACAGCAGGCACTATCACCAAGGCTGCCGACATCATGAAGGAGGCTGGTGCCAATACCGTTCGTGCTTGTGCAAGCCACTGCGTAATGTCAGGTCCTGCAAGTGAGCGCGTTCAGGAGTCTGCCCTTGAGGAGATTGTATTTACTGATTCCATCCCTTACGCTAACCGTTGTGCAAAGGTTAAGCAGCTCAGCGTTGCCGATATGTTTGCCGAGACTATCCGTCGCGTCATCAACAACGAGAGCATCAGCAATCAGTATCTTATCTAATAAGTGAATAGTGAATAACGAATAGTGAATAATACTGGCTAACGCCTTTATTCGAACCTCGTTCTGGTGCCTACCAGTATTAAGTATTATTCACTTTTCACTATTCACTATTCATTTTTTCTTGAAATGGAAAAAGAGAAATTCATTGAGATCAAGGGCGCTCGTGTCAATAATCTCAAGAATATAAGCCTAAAAATACCTCGTAACTGCTTGGTTGCCATTTCGGGCGTGAGCGGTTCGGGAAAGTCTTCACTGGCCTTCGACACTCTGTATGCCGAAGGTCAGCGTCGCTATGTAGAGAGCCTTTCATCATACGCCCGACAGTTCCTCGGCCGTATGAGCAAGCCTGAGTGCGATTTCATCAAGGGATTGCCACCTGCCATTGCCATAGAGCAAAAGGTGGTGAGCCGAAATCCACGCTCTACCGTAGGCACATCAACGGAGATCTATGAATATCTTCGTCTTCTCTTTGCCCGTGCCGGGCATATCTTCTCGCCTATCAGCAATGAGGAGGTTAAGAAACACACGCCAGAGGATGTCGTTGCAAAGATGATGGAGTTCACTCCTGGCACTCGCTTCATGGTGCTTGCTCCTTTGCAAGTGCCTAAGGGCAGAACGCTCAAGCGTCAGCTCGAAATGGAGCAGCAGCAAGGATATTCTCGTCTGTTCGTCAATAATGAGGTTACAACGATTGACGACTATATTGAGACCGTTGATGTGGATGCCGTAAAGGCTGATGGCATCTATATCGTTATCGACCGCCTTTCATGCGACAACTCGCAGGAAACAATCTCACGCCTTACCGACTCTGCCGAGACCGCCTTCTATGAGGGTGGCGGCTCTTGCTGTCTCTATTTCCTTCCTGCCGGACTCATCTACGAGTTCTCTACACGTCTGGAGGCTGACGGCATGACCTTTGAGGAGAAATCCGACCAGCTCTTCGCCTTCAACTCTCCTGTTGGCGTATGCCCTTCATGTCAGGGCTTCGGAAGCATCATAGGCATCGACGAGCATCTTGTCATTCCCGACTCTTCTCTCAGCGTTTATGACGGTTGCGTGAAATGCTGGCATGGCGATAAGATGGGCGAATGGCGAACAGAGTTCATCCGTCATGCCGAAAGAGATAACTTCCCTATCTTCACCCCTTACTTCGAACTCTCGCAGAAGCATAAGGACTGGCTTTGGCATGGCTTACCTTCTGATCGTGGCGAATGGCGTCCTTGCATCGATTCTTTCTTCCAGATGGTAAAGGAGAATCAGTACAAGATTCAGTACCGCGTGATGCTCTCTCGCTATCGTGGCAAAACAGTTTGTCCTGAGTGTCACGGTTCTCGACTTCGTAAGGAAGCGAACTATGTAAGGGTTGGCGGAAAGACCATCACCGACCTTGTTTCAATGCCAATATCAAGGTTAAAGGATTGGTTTGACCATCTTGAACTAAATGCCCATGACACAGAGGTTTCCAAGCGATTGCTTGCAGAGATCAATTCACGTCTCGGATTCCTTCTCGATGTGGGTTTGGGCTATCTCACACTCAACCGTCCAAGCAACTCCCTCTCTGGTGGTGAAAGTCAGCGAATCAACCTCACTACCTCTCTCGGCTCTTCGCTCGTAGGCTCTCTCTACATTCTCGATGAGCCTTCTATCGGTATGCACTCAAGAGATACCGAGCGACTTATCTCCGTATTGAAAAAGCTTCGTGACATTGGCAATACCGTTGTTGTCGTTGAGCATGACGAGGACATCCTTCGTGCTGCCGACTATCTTATCGACATAGGTCCTGATGCTGGTACTCATGGTGGTAATGTTGTGTTCCAAGGGCGAGTGGAAAGCTCCCTCTCTACGGGAGAGGGCGGGGGGAGAGGCCACACCTGTTACACATTGGATTACTTAAACGGCACAAGGAAGATTGATGTACCGACATCACGTCGCTCATGGAATCGCAAGATAACCATCAAGGGAGCGCGTATGAACAACCTCAAGGGCATTGATGTGGATTTCCCTCTCAACTGCATGACGGTGGTGACTGGTGTCAGCGGTTCGGGTAAGTCCTCGTTGGTGAAGGGCATCCTCTACCCTACCCTCAAGCGACATCTTGACGAGGTTTGCGATGCTCCTGGCGAGTTCAAGGCCCTCGAAGGCGACTGGCAGGACATTCACCACATTGAGATGGTTGACCAGAACCCTATCGGAAAATCAACACGAAGCAATCCTGCTACTTACATCAAGGCCTACGACTACATCCGTCAGCTCTTTGCCGACCAGCCTCTGGCAAAGCAGATGGGCATCACGGCTCAGCATTTCTCATTCAACACCGACGGCGGACGCTGCGAGGAGTGTAAGGGCGCAGGTGTCGTAACGGTCGAGATGCAGTTTATGGCAGACCTCATTCTCACTTGCGACTCATGCCACGGAGAGCGATTCAAGCGTGAGATTCTCGATGTGAGATATGAGGGAAAGAACATCAACGACATCCTTGCCATGACCGTGGACGAGGCTGTGGAGTTCTTTGAAGAGAAGTTTGCATGGAAGGATTCTAACCGCAACACACTCAAGAACATAATCGCCCGACTGAAACCTTTGCAGGAGGTAGGACTTGGCTATGTTCAGCTTGGTCAGGCATCATCAACGCTTTCGGGTGGTGAGAATCAGCGTGTCAAGCTTGCCTACTACATTTCTCAGGAGAAACAGGATGCTACGCTCTTTATCTTCGACGAGCCAACCACCGGACTTCATTTCCACGACATCAAGCGTCTGTTACATGCCTTTGACGCCCTCATTGAGCGTGGTCACTCTATTCTTATCGTCGAGCACAACATGGATGTCATCAAGTGTGCTGACCACATCATCGACATTGGTCCCGAAGGTGGCGAGGAAGGCGGTCACATCGTCTGCACAGGAACTCCAGAAGAGATTGTGAAGTGCAAAGCATCTCACACGGCTAGATTTCTTAAAGAGAAACTAAACTAAGCTTTCGTAAATTTGAAGGAGCAAAAGTAACGTGAGTTCGAAGAAAAACGCCAAAGGTGCGACACCTAACAGGGCAGTCCGTTAGGGCTGTTACTATGACGATGTTTTTTTAGTGAGCGCTGTAGGTGCGACACCTAATAAATACAATAGGTATCGGTCCTTCAGACCTCATTCCCTAAAACTGTTTGTATGACAGCCCTAACGGACTGCCCTTTTAGGTGCCGCTCTTTCAGAGTTTCTTCAACCACGTGTTTTTCAATAATATACGGATTGAAGTAATTCATCAAACTTGCGTTAATTACCAATATGCGCAAGTTTAAAGAGTAAAAGGAACGTAAAAACATTAATGTGAATTATAAATGGAAGTGTCGGAAAATATCACAAGGATGGAGCGTGGCATACAGCGCCGCACCGAATTACTATTAGGTAATGAGAACCTATCACGCATTCAGAAAACCAAGGTTCTTATCTTTGGTTTAGGTGGCGTAGGTTCATGGTGCGCAGAGGCTCTGGTGCGTAGCGGCATCCGACATATCACGATAGTGGATTCTGATCGCGTATGCGTGACCAACTGCAACCGTCAGCTTATGGCTACGACAAAGACAATAGGTCAGGTGAAGGTTGAGGCATTACGCACACGTCTGCTCGAAATAAATCCCGATGCTCAGATTGAGGCGTTACAGAAGATATACGACGCAACAACCGCAGAGTCATTCCACATGGAAGACTACGACTTCATAATTGATGCCATCGACTCGCTTTCCGAAAAAGCAGACCTCATACTCCGTGCAACAAGTCTCCCAGAGCATATCACATTCATATCCTCAATGGGGGCAGCCTTACGCACAGATCCGTTTATGGTAAGAAAGGCTGAGTTCTGGAAGGTGAAGGGCGACCCATTGGCTCGTGCCATAAGGAAGAAGTTCAAGCATAACAAGGTAGCTCCAGCAAGGAAGTTCCAATGCGTGTATAGCGAAGAGAAACCTATGGAGAACAAGGGCGAGAATCATGCTTGCGGTACAGGAGGCTGTCTCTGCCCAAAGGCAAAGCTACTAAGCGGTGAACGTGGTACGGACACAGCCGTATATGATGCTCCTGGAGATCAGCGTCTCGTAGAGCACGAATGGTGTTCGTCAAAGGCTCAGATCAACGGCTCTCTCTGCCACATCACCTCTATCTTCGGAATGTCAATAGCCGGCATGGTTATCAATAAGATTATAGGTGTTGGGTGTTAGGTGTTGGGTGTTGGTGGTTACAGAAATTGTACATTGTACATGGTAAATGGTAAATTGTAAATAAAAAGATGGAATATATGTCACAGGAAGGCTACGACAAACTGGTAGCCGAATTGCAGGAAATGATAAACGTAGAGTTGCCAAGAGTCAAGGATGCTATTGCGGAGGCGCGTGACAAGGGCGATCTCAGCGAGAATTTTGAGTATCATGCAGCTAAGCGCGAGCAAGGCAAGCTATTGAGCAGAATTAGCTACAAGCAGAAGATATTAGAGAATGCAAGGGTTATTGATGCCTCTGTTCTCGGAAATGACACCGTGGGACTCCTCCGCAAAGTCGAGATGACTAATCTTGGCAACAACGCTAAGATGACATACACAATCGTAAACCCTCACGAGGCAAATCTGAGGGAGGGCAAGATTTCAATCAAGTCGCCTATCGCTGAGGCTCTGTTGGGCAAGAAGATTGGTGAAACCGTGGAAGCCCATGTACCTTCAGGCATCCTAAAACTAAGGATAGACAACATCACATTGTAGGTGTGTAAACTCGTAATAACGTGAATTGAAAAATTCCCCATAGTGTGGGTGTGTATGTTTTTAGTTAAATTTTAACTTTTAACCTTGTAAATTACGTGCAAACACCTATACACCAACGAGTTATAGCATAAATCGCCTCTTGTTAAACAAATAGTTATTGAACAAAAGGCATAAATAATGTGAATTATCTCCCTACAGTCTGTGGGTCTGCGACAAATCTTGACAAATTTGCACCTTTGGTGCTTTAACTGACAATAATTACCAATCTGCGCAATCTTTTTTCCATAATTTTTCATTTTTAGTGGTTGAACATTGGTAAGATTGCTAATTAATTGTCAGTTAAAAGACAGATGAAAAGGTACAAAGTTAAAATTTAACTAAAAACATAGACACCCTATTATCTGCATTCCTTGCTTCCTAACTCTAATTATATATATATTATTTATAATATATATATAATTAGAATATAAAAGCCCCATATCCGTATGGGTGTTATAATAAAAAGTTAAATTTTAACTTTTTACCTTACCTTTTTCTCATAATCACATACAAGTATTTATACATCAGCCAGTTATAGTCTTCATACAACTTAAACACAAGAAAATAAATATGTTACCATAAGTTCATTCAACGGAAAAGAGAAAAACAAATTAATGCGTCAATAATGTAAAACCAATAACAATAACAATCTACATAAGTCTCGCGCTCCCATCCCAAGTCCGTTTCTCCTTCGCTATTCCTTCGTTTCTACACCGTTCCAAACTCGATGTAAGTCCGTTCCATAGAATGGGACTTGCATGGGATTTGGTAGGGATTTGCAAGGGAGGATTTTCAAACGCAAAGACACGGAGATGCGGAGAGTTTTTTGGGCGGCATAATTCCATATTTCTCGACATGATATGAAATTATATCGCACCTACGACGCTCAGGAAGAATTGTGGGTAATGATACGTGGGTTGCACCCACGCCTATGTTATTTCGCCTTTACAAGGCTCTATGAGAAAAAGTTCAAAAGTTAAAATTTAACTAAAAATACACACACCTTATCATCATTTGGTGGACAATAACGAACAAAGGCCCGCCATTGCGAGCCTTTGTCTGTTTTTTATGTAAGGGAAACTACAGTTTCAATTCCTTGATGATGCTTGAAATCTTCTGCAATGTTGTTACTCGTGTTGGAACGAGTGGCAGACGGAGCTGATTCTTGATGAAGCCCATCTCTGTGAGAAGTGCCTTGACACCTGCTGGGTTGCCATCGACAAAGAGAAGGGAATAGAGGTCGGTGAACTTATGGTGAATCTTCTGAGCAGCCTCGAACTCGCCATTGAACTCGAGACGGATCATGCGAGAGAACTCCTTTGGAAGTGCATTACCGATAACAGAGCACCACAGGCATACTGGGACTCTCTGTAATGGATGATAATATTAATGATGCATAAATAATCTTACTCCCCCCAAAACATGATTAATCTTTTTTCTCATTAAAAATTTGTTCGTTTCGGGGAATTTGTTTAATTTTGCACTCAATCCTAAGTGTTAGGAACAATACCGAATGTCATAAAAGGCGTTTTGAACCTATTCAATGTCAGAATAGAGACAATTGCGCTTCAATTGGCTACAGAATAAACGGCTGGCCGCAAAAATACTATATAAAAAAGAAAACTTTACTATACACCAAATAAAAGAAAAACGAAAAGAAAATATATGGACAGAAAAATTTATGTTGTCATTGTGACATACAATAGGCTTGAGAAACTAAAAAAAGCTCTTGAAAGTTATGCAAAACAAGAGTTTCAACCTTCTGATATCATCATAATCAATAACTGCAGTACTGATGGTACTACTGAATATCTCAACAATTGGAAGAATGATTCATCATCACCTTCAAATAAGCACGTTTATCACATGGAAAGAAACCTTGGAGGTGCAGGTGGCTTTCGTATAGGAATACAAAAAGCTTTATCCATGAATCCTGACTGGGTATGGATATCGGATGATGATGCATATCCACAGCCCGATGCTTTACGCATTGTCAATGACAATATTGACAAAAAAGAGTTCTCAAACGCTGTATGTTTCTGTGGTACGGTATGTGACAAAAGACTCGACAAGATAGATGTATGGCATCGTCGATATAATAAAAAAAGAGGCATTCTTATTCCTCAACTTGTATCAGAAAACGAATATAAATTAAACCACAAAATAATAGAAGAAACGTCGTTTGTCGGTTCATGCTATAAATCATCAGCATTAAGAAAGGCTGGATTACCAAACGACAATCTATTCATATATTTTGACGATACAGAATATAGTCATCGCATAGGTAAATATGGTCAAATAATACTTTTACCAAAGATCAAAGTGTTACACGATACCGGAGCATATTCCTATAGTACTCCAGATGTTATTTCAACATGGAGAGAGTATTATCTTGTACGCAATCACGTATATACGTTAAAAAAATATCATTGGCCCACTTTTATTGCATATTGCATAATGAAAGCAATTAAGGTTTACCGTGAGTATAGAGTACACCGTAGCAAAGATACCCTCAAGATGCATCTTACAGGTATAAAAGATGGAATGAAAGAAAGGCTTGGTGTACATCCAATATACAAACCTGGTTATGAGATTAAGAAAAAATAGTTTCTACCAAGTTTTCAATGTTAATTTCGCATGACAATTTAATTCAGATGATTTTAAAAAGAAAAAAATACGATTACCTCATAGTTGGTTCTGGTCTCTTTGGAGCAACATTTGCATATCGTGCAAAACAGATGGGCAAGAAATGTCTTGTTATTGACAAACGTCCTCAACTTGGTGGAAATGTATATTGTGAGAATATAGAAGGAATTAATGTTCATAAATATGGTGCTCACATATTCCATACCACAAATAAAGAGGTGTGGGACTTTATCAACTCTTTTGTTGAGTTCAATCGATATACAAATTGCCCTATAGCAAATTATAAGGGTGAACTGTATAATTTGCCTTTTAATATGAATACATTTAATAAAATGTGGCCGGATGTGCATACTCCGGCTGAGGCACAAACAAGAATTGAAGAACAGAAGGCAGAAGCAGTTGCGACTCTTGCAGGTCGAGAACCGCAGAATCTTGAGGAACAGGCTTTATGCCTTGTTGGTAAAGATATTTTCTATAAATTAATAAAGGAATATACAGAAAAACAATGGGGCAGAGATTGTAAGGAACTTCCCGCTTTCATCATAAAACGTCTCCCAGTACGTATGATCTTTGACAATAACTATTTTAATGATAAATATCAGGGTATTCCTATTGGTGGTTACAATAAACTTATCGATGGTATGCTTGAAGATGTTGAATGCAAAACAAATGTTGATTTTTTCAATTCAGAGTACAAAGATTGGCAAAATTATGCAGACAAATTAGTATATACAGGAGCTATTGATGAATATTTTAAATATAAGTTTGGAAAACTAGATTGGCGTACAGTTTCATTCAAAACAAGAATTGAAGACAATCCTAACTACCAAGGTAATGCCGTTATAAATTATACAAGCCTAGATGAACCTTATACCCGTGTAATCGAGCATAAACATTTTGAGATGTTTGGCAAGGAGGTATATGATTGTCCAAAAACTGTCATATCAGAGGAGTATTCCGCAGAGTATAAGGAAGGAATGGAACCATACTATCCTGTTAATGACGAACGCAATAATGCCTTGGCGGATATGTATCGTAAATTAGCAGAAAAAGAAGAAAATGTGATCTTTGGTGGTCGTCTTGCTCAATATAAGTATTATGATATGGCACCTGTTATTGAACAGGTTCTAAAAATGGAAAATATATAAATCTACATAGTGTTAACCAAGCAACTCGTCTAACATATTTATAGGACAGTCACAACATTGATGTTAAAACATTTTCTTCGCTATTAGAAATGTTAAACACAATTAGAAAATAATAGATAAAAAGTATAAATCATTTTATATAACCAAACAAAGGCCCGCGATTGCGAGCCTTTGATTGGTTATATTTCTTATAAAAAAAAACTACAGTTTCAATTCCTTGATGATGCTTGAAATCTTCTGCAATGTTGTTACTCGTGTTGGAACGAGTGGCAGACGGAGCTGATTCTTGATGAAGCCCATTTCGGTGAGAAGTGCCTTTACACCTGCTGGGTTGCCATCGACAAAGAGAAGGGAATAGAGGTCGGTGAACTTATGATGAATCTTCTGAGCAGCCTCAAACTCGCCGTTGAACTCAAGACGAATCATGCGAGAGAACTCCTTTGGAAGTGCATTACCGATAACTGAGATAACGCCTACTGCACCACATGCAATCATTGGGAAGGTAAGAGCATCGTCACCGCTGATAACCTCGAAGTCGTTTGGCTTGTACTTGATGATCTCGTCAACCTGCTCAAGTGAACCAGAAGCCTCCTTGATTGCCACGATGTTCTTGCAGTCCTTTGCAAGGCGACATGTTGTCTCAGGCTTGAGGTTGATACCAGTACGACCAGGAACATTATAGAGCACAACAGGAAGCTCTGTTGCAGCAGCGATAGCCTTGAAGTGCTGATAGAGACCTTCCTGAGAAGGTTTGTTGTAGTAAGGACAAACAGACAGAACGCCATCAATACCTGAGAAATCGCCATTCTTGAGTTCCTCAACAACAGCAGCGGTATTGTTACCTCCGCAACCCATAAGGATAGGCACACGACCAGCCACCTGTCTGACGATAGCGCTCTTTATCTGTGCCCTCTCTGCGAGAGAAAGACATGGTGTCTCACCAGTAGTAGCAAGGATACAGAGGAAATCGGCACCGTTATCCAACTGATAGTCGATAAGGCGTGAGAGAGCCTCGTAATCTACGGCTCCATCTTCGGTGAAAGGTGTGATGAGTGCGATACCAAGACCGCGGAAGATATTATTCATATTGTTTGATTTTTTCTTACCTAAATTACAATTTGGATGCAAAGTTAGCATTTTTTCTTTATATTCGTGCATAAAACGCTAATTATTTTTGCATTCGTAACAAATTTAGGGAGATTTTTTAAGGAGTACAAGGAGTGCAAGGAGTAGTAAGGAGTACAAGACGATAGTTTTTATCGCTTTGGACTATTGGTAATTTTCAATTATCAATAGTCCCAGACATTCGTCTTGTACTCCTTGAACTCCTTGTATTTCTTATTACTCCTTAAAATTACTTATACATACTTCCCAACCAGAGGAAGACAAGTCCGAGAAGGACGAGGAAGAGATCCACGAACTTTGATTTCAGGTTCTTTTCATGGAACATAACAGCACCAAAGAGGAAGCTGACGATAACGCTTGCCCTTCGCACCATGCTTACGATTGAAATCATAGCTCCGTCGATGCTGAGTGCATAGAAATAGACGAAATCGGCAACGGAGAGGAATACGCTAACAAGAATGATAGACCAAGACCAATGGAATGGGGTTGTCTTCTTGTGCGTAGGCCACCAGAGAATCATTACCATAGCACCCATGATGAAGCATTGGTAGATGTTGTACCACGACTGCACATCCATCTTGTTCAGCCCTACTCCACCATTCGATACAGGTGCCATGAGGTATTTGTCATAGAGGCCGCTTATAGCCCCGAAGATAGCAGCTCCGACAATGGCGAATATCCACTTATTATGCTTGAAATCAATACCTTCCTTCTTACTCGTACGACTCAGCATTATATAACTGACAATAGCCAAGCCAACACCAATCCATTGATATACGTTCAGTCGCTCGCCGAAGATAAGAAGCGCACCGACAAGCACGAGGATTGGACGAGAGGCATTGATAGGGCCATAGATAGTGAGCGGGATATGCTTCATTCCAAAGTATGCGAGAAGCCAAGAGGCAAGTACGATGAGACTCTTCATCAAAATGTACTTATGCACCTCCCACCCTACTACTGGCACATAGAACATACTGCCGTCGAGACATGTTCCGTAGGCACTCAGAAGAATGAACGGAAGGAATATCAGCGAACAGAAGAATGTGTTGAGGAAAAGTACTGGAAGCACCGCGTTTCCGTTGAGTGCCTGTTTCTTGAATACATCATAGAATCCGAGCAATGCTGCGGATGTGAAAGCTAATAATAACCAAAGCATAATTTAAAGCCCCCCTGCCCCCCAAGGGGGAGTTTTTATTATAGTATATATGTAAAATTAATTCCCCTAATGAGGGCTGGAGAATATATGTAACTAAAAGACTCCCCCTTGGGGGGCTGGGGGGCTATACCTTATATCTACAAGGAAAAGCGCGTTACCCGGCATACTCTCGCCTGCCTGGGTGCGTTTCTTACCCTCTATTACGAGTCGGAACTCGTCTATTGTCATCCTGCCACGACCGACCTCAACGAGAGTGCCGACAATGGCTCTGACCATGTTTCTGAGGAATCGGTTTGCACTTACCACGAACACCCAGCAACCGTCGCCTAAGTCTTTCCATTCAGCCTCCGTAACCTTACAGAGAGTGGTCTTTACATCTGTATGAGACTTACAGAAACAAGCGAAATCATCATATTCAAGCAATACTTTAGCCGCTTCGTTCATCTTATTGAAATCCAAATCAAAATGACACTCATACGAGTAGTGACGCTTGAACGGATTCTTATTGGTATGAACGAAGTAGTTGTAGGTTCTCAAAGTGGCTGAGAATCTGGCATGAAGATCATCGGAAACCTGCTCTACCTTGTGAATAGAAATGTCAGGAGGAAGCATTCTGTTGACCTTATAGGCAAGCTGTTCACAATCCAGTTTGCCATCCTTGCAAAGTCCATTCGGGATAGGTGTTTCGGGGAGATCAAAATGAGCCACCATCAGACTCGCATGAACACCGGCATCCGTCCTTCCTGCACCTACGATATCAATCGGGGTTCGGAGAATGGTGCTAAGGCAACGCTCAATTTCGCCTTCCACGGAAATGCCGTTTGGTTGTATTTGCCACCCGTGAAAACGAGTTCCGTCGTATGATAAATAAACAAAATACCTCATTTGGACTGCAAAATTACAAAAAAATCGCAAAACTTTTTCAAAAGTCGCCAAAATTTTGTACCTTTGCACGTCAATTTATGACTTTTCGCAATCAAGGCGAAACGCATCGAAAGTGAACAATAAAATAAAACAACAATAAAATAATGAACATTTCTTACAAATGGCTCAAGGAATACGTTGATTTCAACCTTTCTGCAGAGGAAGTGGCAGCAGCCCTTACAAGCACAGGTCTTGAGGTTGACTCCCTTGAGGAGGTTCAGGCAATCAAAGGTGGATTGCAGGGACTTTATGTTGGCGAGGTTCTTACTTGTGAGCCTCACCCAAATTCTGACCACATGCACGTTACTACCGTTGATCTCGGCAAGGGCGAGCCTTCACAAATCGTATGCGGTGCTCCTAACGTGGCAGCCGGACAGAAGGTTATCGTTGCCGACCTCGGTTGCAAGCTCTACGACGGCGACAAGGAGTTTGTCATCAAGAAGTCAAAGCTCCGTGGCGTTGAGAGCAATGGTATGATTTGCGCAGAGGACGAGATTGGCGTCGGCACAAGCCACGACGGTATCATCGTTCTTCCAGCAGATGCAAAGGTCGGAACACCAGCAGCAGAATATTACAACCTTGAGAGCGACTGGCTCATTGAGGTTGATATCACAGCAAACCGTGCAGATGCCCTTTCTCACTATGGCGTGGCACGCGATTTGTACGCATGGCTCAAGCGTAACGGCTACGAGACAAGCCTCCATCGCCCAAGCTGCGACGAATTCAAGGTAGATAACGAGTCTCTTCCTATTGATGTTGAGATTCAGAACACAGAGGCATGTAAGCGCTATGCCTGCGTAAGCGTAACTGGCTGTGAGGTTAAGGAGTCACCAGAATGGCTCAAGGAGAAGCTCACGGTTATCGGTCTTCGTCCTATCAATAACATCGTTGATATTACCAACTATGTGATGATGGCTTACGGTCAGCCTCTCCATTGCTTCGATGCAGATATGGTGAAGGGCAACAAGATCATCGTAAAGGACAACAACGCAGGTCAGCCATTCGTTACACTTGACGGCGTTGAGCACACTCTCGGTGAGCACGACCTCGCTATCTGCAACGCAGAAGAGCCAATGTGTATCGCTGGTGTATTCGGCGGTAAGGGTTCTGGCACATACGAGACAACAAAGAACGTGGTTCTGGAGTCAGCTTACTTCCACCCAACATGGATTCGTAAGTCAGCTCGCCGTCACGGTCTTTCTACAGATGCAAGTTTCCGTTTCGAGCGTGGTATTGATCCAAACGGCACAATCTACGCACTCAAGCAGGCAGCTATTCTCTGTCAGCAGTTGGCTGGCGGTAAGGTAAGTATGCAGATTCGCGACGAGTACCCTACCCCAATCGCTAACCCACAGATTCGTCTTGACTACTCATACGTCAACAACCTCATCGGTAAGGAGATTGGCAACGACATGATCAAGTCTATCCTCACTTCTCTCGACATCGAAATCAACAAGGAGGATGCAGAAGGACTTGACATCACCATCCCTGCATTCCGCGTTGACGTACAACGTCCATGCGACGTTGTTGAGGATATTCTCCGTATCTATGGCTATAATAATGTAGAGATTCCAACTCAGTTGAAGTCTTCACTCGTTATCAAGGACTTCGAGGATCAGCGTCACAAGATGGCTAACCTCGTTGCCGAGCAGCTTGTAGGTGCAGGTTTCAACGAGATTCTGAACAACTCACTCACCAAGGGTGCTTACTACTCTGAGCTTCAGTCATACCCAGAAGATAAGTGCGTTAAGATTTTCAACCCACTGAGCTCTGACCTTAACGTAATGCGTCAGACATTGCTCTTCGGTGGTCTTGAGTCAATCATGCGCAACGCTAACCGTAAGAATCCTAACCTCCGTTTCTTCGAGTTCGGTAACTGCTACGAGCACGATGAGGCAAAGCGCGACAACGAGAATCCTATGAAGGCTTACAAGGAAGAGAACCACCTCGGTCTCTGGCTTACAGGTAAGCGCATTGAGGGGTCTTGGATTCATGCCGACGAGGACACAAGCTTCTACGAGCTCAAGGCATTCGTTGACAACATCCTCCGTCGTATTGGTATGCCACAGGGTATGCTTGTTACAGAAAAGACAACAAACGACATCTTCTCAACTGGCCTCACACTCAAGAATCGTGGTGGCAAGGTATTTGTTGAGATGGGTATCGTTAGCAAGAAGATTCAGCACAAGGCTGACATCGAGCGTGAGGTCTATTTCGCTGACATCAACTGGACACTCGTCACAAAGGCTGTGAAGAACGGCTCTGTAGATTTCCAGGAGATAAGCAAGTTCCCTGCTGTTAGCCGTGACCTCGCGCTTCTTATCGACAAGAACATCGAGTTCGCACAGATTGAGCAGATTGCACGTCAGTCAGAGAAGAAGCTCCTCAAGAAGGTTGAGCTCTTCGATGTATATGAGGGCAAGAACCTCCCAGAGGGCAAGAAGTCATACGCTGTGAACTTCATCCTTCAGGACACCGAGAAGACAATGGGCGACAAGCAGATCGAGGCTGTTATGAATAAGATCATTTCTAATCTTACAAAGCAGCTTAACGCTACTTTGAGATAGAAATAATCTCATTCATAAATTAATAATTAATAGTGAATTAATGAGTTCAACGAATTTCATCAACTTGTATGTTGTTGAAAATATGTGATTGAAGAAGCTCTGAAGGAGCGGCACCTAAAAGGGCAGTCCGTAAGGGCTGTCATACAGACAGTTTTAGGGAATGAGGTCTGAAGGACCGACACCTATTGTATTTATTAGGTGTCGCACTTACAGCGCTCCTTTAATCACGCATCTACCAAATAACAGCCCTTACGGACTGCCCTATTAGATGTCGCTCTTTCAGAGCTTATTCGTCAAACTAACGTTAAATATAATGTATGCGCGCGAAATGTAGCATCTCTGATACTCATTATTAATTATCCGCACCGCTAAGAAATCAATAAACAATAATAATAACAACGATAATGATGATGATGTATTTGTGATTGACGATGAGCAATAAAATCATCCCAAATTATTAATTACTCATTATTCATTATTAATTAAAATTTTTATAAATTTTCATGGGAAGAGCATTTGAATACCGTAAGGCTACCAAGTTGAAGCGTTGGGGCCACATGGCAAAGACATTCACACGTCTGGGCAAGCAGATCGCAATCGCAGTACAGAGCGGCGGTCCAGAACCAGAAAACAACCCTACACTCCGTTCTATCATCGCTACATGTAAGCGTGAGAACATGCCTAAGGATAACATCGAGCGCGCTATCAAGAACGCTCTCGGAAAGGACAAGAGCGCATACAAGGAGGTTACATACGAGGGATATGGCCCTCACGGAATCGCTGTGTTCGTTGATACCCTTACAGACAACACAACACGTACCGTAGCTGACGTTCGTTCTGTATTCAACAAGTTCGCTGGCAACCTCGGTACAACAGGTTCACTCGCATTCCTCTTCGACCACAAGTGCGTGTTCACTTTCAAGAAGAAGGACGGCGTTGACATGGACGACCTCATCCTTGAGCTTATCGACCTCAACGTTGACGATGAGTACGATGAGAACTACGACGAGGATAAGGACGAGACAACAATCACTATCTACGGTGATCCTAAGTCTTACGCTCAGATCCAGAAGTATCTTGAGGAGCAGGGCTTCGAGGAAATCGGTGGTGAGTTCACCTACATCCCTAACGACACAAAGGACGTTGACGCTGAGCAGCGCGCTACTATCGACAAGATGGTTGAGAAGCTCGAAGAGTTCGATGACGTTCAGAACGTATATACTAACATGAAGCCAGAAGGCGTAGAGGAGTAATGAAAGAACTCGTTTACGAAACACAAGGCACATGCGCAAAGGCAATTCGTGTCCTCCTTAATGACGACAACGTCGTTGAGGAGGTACGATTCCTTGGCGGATGCAACGGAAATACCAGCGGTATCTCCTCCTTGGTCAAGGGAATGAAGGCTGAAGATGTCATAAATCGCCTTGAAGGCATACGTTGCGGCAACAAAATGACGAGTTGCCCAGATCAGCTAAGTAAGGCACTAAAAGAGATGACTTCTTGCAGTATCGGTTGACATAAATCAATAGTCTGAGAGTATCAATAATTTTTTGGCTGAAACATTTGGGAATCTCAGAAATAATGACTACCTTTGCACCCGCAAATCAGAAATAACAAAGAAACGGTTCGTTAGCTCAACTGAATAGAGCATCTGACTACGGATCAGAAGGTTGCAGGTTTGAATCCTGCACGAATCACTTTCAAAGGTTAGAAATTCGGGATTTTGCACTATTGGTTCGTTAGCTCAACTGAATAGAGCATCTGACTACGGATCAGAAGGTTGCAGGTTTGAATCCTGCACGAATCACACAGCCAACCTTTACAGGTTGGCTTTTTCTTTTATATTCGGATTACAAATTCGAAATCCTAAAAACAATAAAAGAATCTTTAATGCAGAGTATTCGAACAAACTATTGTCTATTTCGGTTAATACATATATTAAAATATGTTAGAAAACTAAACCTTGTTTAAAAAGTATCCATAGATGTGTGTTTTTTTCGTTAACTTTGCATCAGAATATATAATTACAAACTAATGAAAGAAAATAACGTAAAGCCTGCTGAAGGCAAATTAGGAATTTTAGTTGTAGGCAATGGTGCCGTGGCAACAACCTTCATGACAGGCGTTCTTATGACTCGCAAGGGACTGACCAAGCCAATCGGTTCCATGACTCAATATGATAAGATTCGTGTTGGCAAGGGTGCCGACAAGGAGTATCTCCCTTATAAGGATATCGTTCCATTGACCGACCTCAACGACATCGTGTTCGGTTGCTGGGATGTGTATCCACAAAACGCATACCAGAGCGCCATGTACTGCGAGGTGCTCAAGGAGAAGGATATCAATCCTGTCAAGGACGAGCTTGAGCAGATCGTGCCTATGAAGGCTGCTTTTGACAAGAACTTCGCTAAGCGACTGGAAGGTGACAACGTGAAGGACTGTAAGACTCGCTGGGATATGGTAGAGGCTCTTCGTCAGGATATCCGCGATTTCAAGGCAAAGAACGACTGCGCTCGTATCGTAGTGCTTTGGGCTGCATCTACCGAGATCTATGTTCCTGTGAATATGGAGGTGCACGACACGCTCGAACATCTTGAGGTTGCTATGAAGGCTAACGATACCGAGAACATCGCTCCTTCCATGTGCTATGCCTACGCAGCCCTTGCAGAAAGCGCTCCTTTCATCATGGGTGCTCCAAACACCACCGTTGACATCCCTGCTATGTGGGAAATGGCGGAGAAGACAAAGATGCCAATCGCAGGTAAGGATTTCAAGACTGGTCAGACGCTCGTTAAGTCGGGCTTCTCTCCTATCATCGGTACTCGCTGCCTTGGTCTTAGCGGATGGTTCTCAACCAACATTCTCGGCAATCGTGACGGTCTCGTTCTCGATGAGCCAGCTAATTTCCGTACCAAGGAGGTTTCGAAGCTCTCTACGCTTGAGACGATTCTGAAACCAGAGGATCAGCCAGATCTCTATACTGATTACTACCACAAGGTACGTATCAATTACTATCCACCTCGCAACGACAACAAGGAAGGTTGGGACAATATCGACATCTTTGGTTGGATGGGCTATCCAATGCAGATCAAGATTAATTTCCTCTGCCGTGACTCTATCCTCGCTGCCCCACTCTGCCTCGATCTCTGCTTGCTCTCCGACCTTGCAGCTCGCGCAGGAAGGTTCGGCATTCAGCGTTTCCTCAGCTTCTACCTCAAGTCGCCAATGCACGACTATACTCAGGGTGAAGAGGCCATCAACCATCTCTACCAGCAATACACCATGCTGAAGAACGCTATCCGCGAGATGGGTGGATATGAGGCTGACGAAGAGATTGATTAATTCACATTCTCGCTATACCCCGATTTTTTTCAGAACGCAAAGTCGCGAAGTCGCAAAGTTTATCTCTGTGTCTCGACGGCTTTGCGTTTTGTTGTCACCGCCTATTATCGCCCTTCAATCTCCCATTCCGGAATGGGATTTGCAGCGAATTTGGTACGGACTTGCAGCGGAGCTGCAAGGGAGTGAAGAGTTAAGAGTGAAGAGTGAAAAATTTGAGTTAGTACCTTTGGCAATGGCCGTGCGCCGAATGGCTTTCTTCACTTTTGATTGTTCACTTATTCCGCTCGTGGCCTTTGATTGGAAAACGTGACTTAAATTCTTCACTCTTCGTTCTTCACTTACCTGGGTGCAAAGTTACAACAATTTTCCCGAAAGCAGCAAAGTAACATGAAAAATAATATGATAGTTTCTAAAAATCTGCACCTTGCGCTCGTAACTTATTGATATACAGAGAGAAATTTTCGGAAGGCATTTCGCAGAAAAGCGAAACTATCATAATATCAGATAGTTTTATGACACACCCCCTATGTCTGCGAATTTTTCCTCTAAATATAAATATATATAATAATATATATTTATATTTAGAAGTAATTTTTGAAAAAAGAAACTATCATATACTCCCCCTATAAACTATCAGATATTATGATAGTTTCCCCATTCTGAGCCTCCTGTTGGGGAGGGGAAAACTAACATGTCTTAAAATACGCTTGTTTCATGATAGTTTTCAGATTGCATACAAACACACCTTTTCACTTGTTTTTACGAACACAAAACGTACGAATGTAACGAAATTTCCACTTTTCCAAGCAATTCATGTAATATTTTGTGGTCTTTACGACGCAATGGTTTCAACCTACACCGTTTTTTGTTTGTTTGAGCGCAAACATAACATAATAACGTTATTTTAAATAGGGAGAGGGGGGACAAATTTTCAATAAAGCCTTGTAATGGCGAAATAGCATAGGCGTGGGTGCAACCCACGTTACATTGATATTCTTTCTTCAAGAGCACTGTAGGTGCGATATAATTTCATATCATACCGTAAATATGGAATTATATCGCCCATACAGGGCTTGTAAACTACAAATCCTCAATATGGTAGCGCTACCGCACTACCCTATTATATGTCGTCCATTCAGGACTGCCAAGATGCTTTTTCGGAAACTTCAATGAATCTAACATATAACTGTTAGGAAAAATAGGGAGAGGGGAATACTATACCAATGCAGAACGATCTGGAGAACATTTACATATACTACAATGAAAGGATTTCTGTCGTTATATCAGTTAAATACATCAAATTCTTTGATATTATATGAAAGCGGATAAGCTGGGGTCGCGTTTCACGACCTCAGCTTTCTGGTATCGGGGAAGCTGTTGAAGAGATGGCGTCGGGAAACACGGACTCATAAACCACATACCTGATTCATGTATGTGGTTTTGCGTAGTAAAGAGCAATGGGGTAGCAAATTGCGACCTCATCAAGGACAACTTCAATCCTAAACCATCCGGACGTTTTGTCCGAGTGGTTCACTATGGATATTTGGCATAACGACAGAACTAAGGGAGGGGGAGACAAAACGGCTTCCCCTTTGATGTTATTGGAAGACGGATAAGATAGCATCGCGTTTCGCAATGCTATCTTTATTTTATGGGGTAGCCGTTGAAGGGGGATGGGGTAACGAAACGTGACTCCATCGAGGACTCCCTATTTTAGGGACTGTCCAAGGACGCCCTGATTTAGGGCCTCCTCAAACTAAACAATATTGACGCTGTGGTTTCAACCCACACCGTCTTTCTTTTGTTTGTTTGAGTATAAACATAACATAATATCAGTTATTTTAAATAGGGATAGGGGGAGTAATCCAAGGCAAATGTATAGTGTTCTGAAAACAAAAAAAATATGGTGCAACAAAGATGCTGCACCGTACATTTTATCTTAATTACTGACTATGATTACTTCTTAATACGGAATACGATTGGCACTGAGTATCTGCAACGTACAGTCTCTTCATCAATCATTGCAGGAACCCACTTTGGCATACTTGCTACAACACGCTTTGCCTCGGCTTCGAGCATAGGCCATACCTTTCTCACTACCTTAAGGTCAGATATAGTGCCATCCTTTTCAACGATGAAACTGCAAATCACCCTACCCTGCTGTCCAGCCTTCATTGCTGCCTCTGGATACTTGGTATTCTTGGCAAGATACGCTGTCAGAGCCTTTGGACCACCAAGGAACGATGGCATTACATCCGCTGTTTCATATACGAAGTTAGGATCATCAGCAAGAACCTTTGGAGCTTCTGCCGCAGGAGTATTATTTGCAGGCGCTGAAGCTGAAGCAGCAGGAGCAGCAGCGGCATTCTTTGCCTTCCAGTTAGCAGTCACCTTATCCATAACTTCCTTGACAAGCTTCCAGTATTCATCAGGATTCTCAGCCTGAAGGTTACGAGCACTGGTCTTGAAACCGGCTCTCATAGGTGCTGGCACCTCATAATAACCACAGACATAATCATTATAAATGAATGCGGTATTATTCGTATCATCGTATGAAAGAGCATAGAATGTCTTGTTATCAGCTGGAATCTCGCGATTTTCAGGGAACTGCATATCCAGTTTAGGCATTTGCAAGACCATGAAACGATAGTCCTTAGGGTTAATCTGAGTCTGCCCAAAGGCAGTTATAGACATAAATGTCAAAAATATAGCTAAAAGTGATTGCCTCATAAAAATGTTTTAATTGTTACGTTAGACGAAAAAACTTTTCCTGTCTGGTTTAACGAAAAAGTCATTTTCCATACAAAAGATATGCAAAGATACGATTTTTTATCCATATCTCCAACTTTTTTATATACTTTTTTACATTCTTTAAGAAACAATCCGTTGAAAGGAAAAACATTTCGGAGGTAATGATTATAAGGTTAGGAGGTCTGTACTGAAATCTCGAAGAAAAGCGCCGAAGGTGCGATACCTAACAGGGCAGTCCGCAAGGGCTGTTATTATAATGACGTTTTTTAGTGAGCGCCGTAGGTGTGACATCTAATAAATATAATAGGTGTCGGTCCTTCAGACCTCATTCCCTTAAAATCGCCTATATAACAGCCCTTGCGGACTGCCCTGTTAGGTGTCGCTCTTTCAGAGCTAATTTACCCACAGAACTGCAAATCAATTATGAACATCCATCCTTTCCCATATAAATGATGGGATATGTCTCCAATTGAAACAAAGGATGCGATATTTCCAGTCGATGATTACCTTGCGCTTGCCCTTCATTACAGCCTCCAGAATGTGCTTGACAACATAGTCTGTCTCCATTGTCATTGGATAGCTGTCACCGGCAATGAAGTCCGTAGCAACGAATCCTGGTCTGATGTCAGTAAAACGTATGTCAAGCTTCTGCATGTGGGCGAGCTGTGCAAGAGCCTGTATGTACGTCCAGTCAAAGCGCTTGGTAGCCGAGTATGACGGAGCAGAGCCCATTCCCTTTGTACCTGCCACGCTTGATATCACGGCAATACGTCCAGGGCGTTTCTCTGCCTTGAAATAGTTGAAGGCGGTAACAACCATCTGCACGAATCCATAGCTATTAGTAAGAACGGTCTGCTTCTCAATAGACAGATCAAGAGCCATATTCTGCTTTCCATAGCCAGAACTATGGAAATACAGATCCATACCGCCCATTTCGCCGATCAGTTCCATGAGCAATGAAGGTGCTTCTTCCTTAGTCACATCAATGACCTTGGTAAACACCTTGTCTGGTGCGATGGCCTTTATCTCGTCAAGTGCCTCCTTGCGACGACCACACACACCAATAGAATATCCTTCGGAAAGAAGTCCGAGGGCAATGCCACGCCCCATGCCGGATGTGGCACCCATGATTATTGCTTTTCTCATATTAAGAATTACGAATTACTAATTACGAATTACCTGTTTAGCTTTTACTGCTTACCAAGTTAGCGAAAAAAAGTATCTTGGTAATTCGTAATTTGTAATTAGTAATTTGCAAAATTACCAATTCATCAATTTCTTCAAGAACGGAATCAGCTCTGAAGCCATCTTTTTATGCTGCTCCACGCTTGGATGCCAGTCAGCACCATAGCCGAGGTCACCAGTCTGGAAACTCATGTCAAAACGATAGATTTCCTTATCACCTTTCTTATGAGCCTCATTCATAACCTCATCCATTGTCTTCTTGGCAAGAATGAGGGCATCGTCACCCATCATAGAGCCACTAAGAAGCACAATCTTAGCCTTTGGATAATGATCACGCACCTGCTTTACAAGATTCACATATCCCTGTTTCAAGAGTTTTGGATCAGCACCCTTGGTGCTTGTATCGTTGGTGCCGAGATTGATACAAACAAGCTGAGGGGTATAGCGAGAGAAATCCCAGTTCTCTGACTTGTCATAGAGAAGGGTATGAGGATATTCGGTATTCATGTTGATGGAATCGCCCGTAACAGGACCATCCCAACAACGATACACACCGATACCACTACGAGCCACTACCTGATGTATTGCACCAAGAGCCTGTGCCGTGAGATTTGCGTATGTATAGTAATGGTTGCAGGTCTCATCCTGGAAATGGTCAGCACGATCAGTATCCTCTACTCCATAGCCACAAGTAATGGAATTGCCAATAAACTCTATTTTTCTCTCTGGCATAGCTGGAGCCTCAAGCATCTTCGCATTCTCATCGAGGATAAAGCCACGGAATTCACCAATACGCTCGTAGCCTTCCGTTACATACATTGCATTCACCTCATGACGACCTTCAGGAAGAGCAGCGGCAAGAGACACGACAGAGTCACGCTCTGCATTGAATCCCACTTTGAAAGCCTTACTACCGTCAATGCGCACCATGAAATAGCCACTCTTCGGCTTTGCCATCATCTTTAGTGATGTACCAGTAAAGGCAGCACGAATCTGCACACCTGGGAATGTGAAGGAAGGTGATTGCGGATTGCGGAAGCTTACACGACCAACATACTGGATATTACTATCTGTTGCAGGAATGATGTTACCTGCCTGTTTGATTGTAGAAACATTCTGCGCTGTGGCAGTCATAGCCATCAGAGCAAGAGAAAAACCTAAACAAATCTTTCTGTATTTAGATTCTATCTTCATATATTAAACAAATATTTATAAATTCAAGTTTCGAAAGCGCTGCAAAGACAGCCTGAAAGGCTAAAAGCCTATAGCCTAGGGCATCGTCCTAGTTACATGGAAGTTGGTAATTGCGCCCTGAAGGGTAGGGTGTTAGATACTCCTCCCAATCCCCCTAGGGCGATGCCCTAGGCTAAGTGCTTTTGCCCCTTCGGGGCGCTATTGGCATCTGCGGATAACACACCTACGAATCACTAACCATTACAAAATAGGTAATTCGTAATTAGTAATTCGTAATTAAAAACTATTCAAGCGGCAACTGGAACACGAACCTAGCACCATTAGTATAGGATGTGTCGAGATGGACATCACCCTTGAGGATGGTCGCAATGTTCTTGCAGATGCTAAGACCAAGTCCCGCACCTTGCTTGAACGCATTCAGTTTGGTGAAACGCTCGAAGATATGCTCTGCCTCGTCGGCTGGTACACCTGTACCCGTATCCGTCACGGAGAAAGTGATCATTCCCGGCTTTTCCGTCAATGACGTATGCACATGAATCTCACCCTGCTCCGTATGCTTGCAAGCATTGGTAAGGAAGTTGACGAGCACCTGCTGAATACGATGTTCATCCGACTTTATGGTATAGTCATCATCCACATCACTTGTATAGTACAGGTTCACGCCTCCAGGCAAACGAGTCTCTGCCGTTCTCATTGATTGCTGACAAACATCATTTACCTTTACGTCAGATATGCTCACGACAAACTGCCCACGCTCTACATCGCCAATACTGAGAATGTCATTCACAAGCATAATGAGCAATTCGGAGTTGTTCTGAATGTACTTCACATACTCTTCCTTTTCCTCTGGAGTAACCACATCGTCAGGCATTGAGAGCAACTGCGAGAAGCCGACCACGGCATTGAGCGGAGTACGGATCTCATGGCTTACGTTCTGCACGAACATGGTCTTCAACTGATCAGAATGCTCAGCCTTTTCCTTTGCAGCCTGTAGCTCCTTCTGCGTCTGCATGAGCTGTGTAGTGTCAAGAGAGAAGATGTGAATCAGATTCTCTTCCCTTCCATGCAGCACGAGAATCTCATAATATCTTCCATACTCACTCATATTATGAGAGAAACGTATGGCATTCTTCTTTTCCTTTATACCATCAGCCACGTGGCGGATAAAGCGAGGAGCAGACTCAGGGAATCTTTCTGTAAGTGCTAAGGCACCAACAGGCAAATTCAGCATCTCCATATTCTGCTTGTATGAGAAGTTGCTCTTCTGAATCTTTATATCCACGATCTCGCCAGCTTCGTTATAGATCAATTCCGAAGTGGTATAATTGAAAGGAGCATTCCTGATAAGCGCGTAATATCGCTCGGAAGAATCCAATATAGCTTTTTGCTTCTTATAGAGGAAGAAGAAGAGCACGGTGAGACCAGAAAGGGCAAGCACGGTGAGGAGCAACGCTATAACTCGGTATTGCTCCCAAATCGTAGGTGGGAGGTTCGCTATGTTCCATTCATTCTCATGTTCCCGAGGATCAAAGCCATAACGGCTGAGCACCGGATAGTTCACCGTAGGCTTCTCTCTTGAAATTGTAACGAAAGGAATGTTACGCGGACTTTCTCCACGATCAATGACAGCACATACGATACTCTGCAAGGTGTTCTTCATTTCCTCATGGTTGTATGACACGAAACCCGCAGTCTGACACTCATCATCCATAATAGTATAATAGATGCTATACAAGAGGTTGAATCTTTCCAACGCACGCCTAACGCCGATGTATGGCAATGTCTTGTCGCGTACCTCGGTTTTCGTATGCCAATTGCAGTAGATGAAGGCCGAAGTGTTCTTGTCCTTGTTAGTAGCAAGCAGCGAGAGCTCACGATAGTTTATGTCACGAGGATGGAGAGCCGTAAACTCGTATCCCATAGCTTTTGTCACCTTCTGCATGTTCAGCTCAATCTCACGGGCAACGAACTCCTCACCTGTGATGAAGTAGAAATGCTTGACGTAAGGCTGAGTCTTACAGATGAGATCTATGGTCTCGCTCATATAAACAGGAGAATAGATGAATGTAAGATTCTTTCCCCTGGCAAAATTCTTCATTGGGATTCTATGCGTCGCAACCCTTGGCAGAGAGTCACACACATATTCCTTCGTACATACATAGTTCAATTCTCCAGTCAATACCATTGGTACATCAGGCCATTTCTTTTCAAAGTCTTCAGCAAGGACATAGTTGCCCGGACCAAAAATCACGATAATATCAGGTTCTTTCGCAGCATAATGGTTAAATATGGTATTGACCTGTTCGTCATATTCGCTGACGTTTCTGAATGAGGAATTTCGCACCACAGCCGACCATATCCTAAGATCTGGCCTTGTGTTCTCAAGCATGTGTATAGGCTCAAGGGTGTTTATTGCCCATGTTCCAGACATTGGAAACGGACAAACAACCAAAACATCCTTCTTGTCACCAGCAAACAGTGGCATTAAGAACAGCGTGCATATTATGGAAAGTAAAAACCTCTTCAATATATGTAAGGATAGAAGTATAACACCTTGGTTCGATTGAAAATCTTTTCCATGAGAATTATTATTGTATATTTGGTTGCAAAATTAATAAAATAAATTCACAAAGCAGAATAAATCTCTAAAAAAAAGCATAGCAATACAAAAAAACACCGATTAGCAGTTTTTACTTTTTCTCTATCCCCTCGCTCTGCGAGATATAAAGCGTCATTAGCGAGGGTAGTAAACAGAACAAAAAAATTACGAATTACCTGTCTGCAAATAATGCGAACAAAGTAATTCGTAATTTATATTTAGAGCTTAGTGCTTATCCCTCAATAGTCTGGATTGTACCATCCTCATTGTAGTGGAGCTCTGCAACCTTCAGAGAACGGAGGCTGTTCACGCCACCAGAAGGAGCTGAGTCGTGGTGGAAGAGATACCACTTGCCCTTGAACTCGATGATTGAGTGGTGAGTTGTCCAACCAGCCTTTACAGGAGTGAGAACCACGCCCTTGTAAGTGAATGGGCCGTAAGGGTTGTCACCGATTGCATAGCAGATCATGTGGGTGTCACCTGTTGAGTAAGAGAAATAGTACTTACCATTGTACTTGTGCATCCAAGAAGCCTCGAAGAAACGATGTGGATCGTCTGCCTTCAATGGCTTGCCGTCCTCACCGAGGATGATGACTGGCTTTGGTGCCTCTGCGAAACCAAGCATATCGTCAGCAAGAAGAGCTACGCGTGATGGGAGTGCATCGGTCTCTGATTTCTTTGCAGGAACGATAGGGTCTGTGTCTCCTGGAGGTGGAGCTGCAACGCCTGACTCGTTGAACGCGATCTTGTTGTCCTTGTACCACTGAAGCTGACCGCCCCAGATACCACCGAAATAGAAATAGTACTTGCCGTCCTCATCCTTGAATACTGCATAGTCGATAGAGTATGAACCGTGCATTGGATCCTTCAAAGGAACAAATGGACCTTCTGGCTTGTCAGCAACTGCGATACCTGTACGGAAGATCTCAGTCTTATCCTTTGCAGGGAAGTACATGAAGTACTTGCCGTCCTTCTCCTGTACGTCATTGTCCCAAAGCTGATGGCTTGCCCATGGAATATCCTTGAGGTCGAGGATGCAACCGTGATCCACGAGTTCCTTCTCACCACGGCAAACGGCCTCGAGGTCGTCAGTTGAGAAAACGTGGTAGTCCTTCATCTCATACTCTGCACCAGAGTCATCATCACCTACACCAGCATCCCAGTCGTGAGATGGATATATATACACTCTTCCGTTCCAAACGTGAACAGATGGGTCAGCCATATAGTCTTTTGGCCAAAGATAGAATTTTCCTTCCATAGTTGTTATTTATTTAAGATAAGTTATTTCTTTTTCTTTGTCTTCTTAGCAGGTGCCTTTGCTGGCAGGATATTTGGATCAGCCATGCGCATTATCTGCTCAACGAATGGCTTTTCCTTACCATCGCCATAGAAAGCAAGCGGATAGTCAACACGTCCCTCTACAGGCCAGTTGTTCTTCCATGACTCTGAGTCGAGAACTCCCCAGAAGGTGACACGCTTCATATCGGCTGCATGACGGAGATAGATTTCGAACAACTTGCAGTAGAAATCAGCCTGCTTCTGAGCCATATCCTCAGGAAGACCATCCCTGTATGGGTCAATCTGCTGACGATACTCGAAGTTCTGCTCAACAGCAGCGCCCATGCCCTGTTGTGGCCAAGGGAGTACAGAGAGGTCAAGCTCTGTAACCTGAACCTTCACACCTGCAGCTGCGAATGCCTCTATTGACTTCTCATACTCATCGAGCGGAGTATCGAAAGCAACGTGTGACTGCATTCCTACGGCATCAATACGGCAACCCTTTGCCTTGAGATTCTTCACGAGACGCACAATAGCCTCACGCTTTGCTGGCTTATGGGTGCTATAGTCATTGTAGTAGAGCTCTGCATCTGGATCAGCCTCGTGAGCAAACTTGAATGCGAGTTCGATGAACTCCTCGCCAATGATGTTATAGTATGGTGACTTGCGGAATGAGCCGTCATCCTCGATAGCCTCGTTTACTACATCCCATCCCTTTACGCGTCCCTTATAGCGACCTACGACGGTGTGGATATGGTCGCGCATACGCTTGATGAGAAGTTCCTTTGTCATAGGAACACGATACTTGCCCTGGAACATCCACGCTGGGCATTGAGAGTGCCATACGAGACAATGTCCTACGATGAACATATTGTTTGCCTCGCCATAGTCAACGAACTGGTCTGCCCACTTGAAGTTGAACTGTCCCTCAACAGGCTGAAGTTCCTCACACTTCATGCAGTTCTCTGCCACGATAGAATTGAAGTGCTTCTCTACTGGGTTAAGGGCAGAATGAATGCGCTGGTCAATCATCCATGTGTTGAGAGCGCCACCGATATAGAATTTATCCTTGAAAGCATCCTTCATGCCCGGTGCCTTCTGTGCGAATGCTCCAGCTGAAGAGAGTGCTATAATACTTGCTAAGAATAGCTTTTTCATTAATTTAAAATGTTCTTGGAATAGAATATGATTCAAAGTGAAGAGTGAAGAACTAAGAGTGAAGAATTTAAATTAGTATTATTTGTTTACCTTACACTATAAAATGTAACTTAAATTCTTCACTATTCACTCTTCACTTTTCACTTACTTATTTCTTTCCTCAATTGCCTTGTTGATCTCGTCAATTTTCTCATCGGTCAACTGATAGCGAGAGATGATGAACATAGCAAGAGCAAGAAGGATTGCAGGGATTACGCAAACAAGCCAGAGAATACCTTCCTCTGCCTCTGGAGTCTGCTGAATGCTATCCTTGTTGTATGCAACGTATGCAAGAACAGCAGGAGCAACGATACCACCAAGTGTCATACCAGCCTTGAAGAAGATACCTGTAAGAGCGTTTACGATACCAGCGATACGCTTACCGCTCTTCCACTCACCGTAAGAGATAACCTCTGGAACGAGAGCCCACATATAACCGGTAGCAACGATAACACCTGTTGACTTGATGAACTGTGCAATGTAGATCCATGTCATGCTTGGCTGATCCATCTTAGCGATAACGTAGAGCATAGCCATACCAATGATTGCACAACCAAGGAAAGCATAGAACATATTCTTCTTGCCAATAGCCTTCTTAATAGCAGGTACAAGTGGCATGAAGATGAATGAAGGAAGTGAACCGAGAGCCATGAAGATTGAAAGCTCGGTTGCAGTTCCGTGCATGTTACTATTGATGAAGTATGCACCAGCAGCATTTCCGATTGACATCATTGCGAATGCTGTGATGAAGAAGAAGGCAATGACACGGAGTGGACCGTTGTCCTTGAACTCCATCCAAAGGTCGCTGATCTTTACATCCTCACTTGACTTTGAGTCCATAACGACACGCTCCTTACACTGTGTGAAACAGAAGATGAGGAGTGCCATACCAACAATGGCATAGAGAGACATTGTGATGAACCAAGCGTGAGAGTCCTTTGGAAGCTCATCGCCTGAAGCTACTGCGAAGAGACCGATAACGAGAGGTAGACCTGAGTTTACAGCCAGACCACCTACGTTAGCCATGAACATACGAACAGATGTAAGGATAGTGATCTCATCTGTATCACGAGTGAGTGATGAGTTCAAAGCGCCATAAGGCACGTTGATGAATGTATAGAGCAATGTCATTGCGATATATGTGATATACGCATAGACAATAGAAGGTCTGAATCCATCATAGAAACAGAGGATAGCAGATATTGACAGAGGTACACCTACATAGAGCAGGTATGAGCGATACTTACCGAACTTAGGATTGCTCTTATCGATGATAGCACCAACGATAGGATCCCATATCACGTTCAGAACATTACCAACAGTAAACATCAATGCAACTGCAGCTGCATCTAGTCCATAGATATCAGTAAAGAAGAATGTTAGGTAAGTACATGTTACCTGAAAGATAAGGTTCTGAGCCAAGTCACCAGAACCAAAGCCGATGCGCTGAATCCAGCTCAGCTTGTAAAACCCTTTTGAGTCGTTTGTTGTCATTTGATTGTTTAGTATTTATTTTTTAGTTTGTAGATTTTATATCTATTTTAGTGCAAAGTTAAGTATTTCTTTCCTATCTGCAAAGTCTATATTGAAAAATTTTACTAATTTGAAACAAATACGTCACTTCATGTACTATTTATCTATTTACTATTTACTATATATTTACGATTTTGCATTCTCTACAAGCATTTACTATTTTGTTGTTGCCTGGACGAATTGCCATTAACGGACAAAAATAGTAAATATATAAAATAGTAAATAAATAGTAAATAAATAGTAAATAGTACATTGTCAAATAGTAAATGTCTTGTTACGGCAGCTTCTCCAACGGTGCCCTCGTATAGTTGTCGATTGGCAGACGATATTTCTGCAAATCCTCGAACTTATACCTTGGTGCTGGACAATCCAAAGGAAGTTTCATGCCAGAGAACTGCTGGAAATACTGCAAGCAAGCATCTCTCCACCACCATGCATCCTTTGCCTGACGGTCGAAGTTCAGTTTCTGAGCCTCATAACGCTCTGCATCAACGTAAGGCTTCATCTGCTCCCAGATGCGGGCAAATGCCTCTGCCTGACGCACACCATGATCGTAGGTATGACAAAGAGCCTCCCACATAGTCTCACCATTGTGCATCTTGTGAGTCCAAGGCACATGATGAAACCAAAGCAGCAACTGCTCAGGACAGGTCTCTACATTATTATATATATTGAAGAGAGCATCAGGATACTGTCTTACATTCTGCGAACCTGCCATTGTGCGGTCAAAGCCGAGACCAGCCTTGTCAGCCTTGTGGTAGTATTTAGGCTTCCAGTCCTCACGCCATCCCTGTGGATCGCACCAAGGCTCTGGACCATAGTGATGACCGCCAGCAAATATATGGTGAAGTCCGAGAGGCATCATGTATCTAACCACCGCTTCCCTACTCTCCATAAGCACATCGGTCATAGGCTCTACGAAAGCCTTGTCCGTTGTATATGTCTGCTTTAGCCACTCATCGGCAATCTGCTGCGGAGTGATTGCGTCATTCCAAGCCATACGACCAAAGGCATACCAGTTCACCTGTGTCATGTCAGAGCCGCACCAGTCCTTCATGTCACCAACATTGGCAACACCAGCCACGGCATCATTTTTCTTTACACGGGCATAGCCCTTGACTGTATCGAAGAACTCCTTCCACATACTTGCGAGGAAGCAAGTGTGGATGCTCTCGCCTGTATATTCCTGTGTAATCTGGAACTCAGGCATCACAGGAGTCTTTTCCAAAGAGAAGAACAAAGGAGAGACCGGCTCACGAGGCTGAAAGTCGATAGGACCGTTCTTCACCTGTATGATTACGTTCTCACGGAACTTTCCGTCAAGTGGCATAAACTCATCGTATGCCTGTGAGGCACGATCAGTACCCTTTGGAGAATACACGAATGCACGCCACATCACGATTGGCTTTGGAGTCTTTGCAGAGTGCTTTGTTGAGCCATAGCCCACATTAAGGGCATTGGCAAGCATATTTGCTCCATCAGCATGGTTTCTGCCATAGTCCATAGGACCAGGCTCACCCTCAGAGTTTGCCTTTACAAGGAAACCGCCAAAGTCAGGGATTGTCTTGTAGATCTCGATACACTTCTTATTCCACCATGCAATGACTTTCTTATCCAATGGATCGGCAGTATCCAAACCACCGATAACCTTTGGAGTGGCGAAGTTTATTGACAGGAAAACCCTGATACCGTAAGGACGCAAAGCATCCGCAATACGCTTTGTCTCAGCGAGTTTCTTAGTGTCAAGCATCAGAGCCTTGGCATTCACGTTATTCAACACGGTGGCATTGATACCAATAGAGGCACAGGCACGACCATATTCCTTGACAATCTCAAGGTCTGCCATACCAACCTCTTTCCAAAAGATACTCTTACCTGAGAATCCACGCTCTACCGTACCGTTTGGATTATCCCAATGGTTAAGTATGCGGAGATTAGATGTCGGAGAATCGCTCAAAGTCCTTACTGGTTCACCCGTCTGCTGCATTCTCAGCAAGGCGTATGCACCATACAGGAGTCCGTTCTCCGTAGAAGAAGTTACGGTGATGACATTATTATCATTCCCGATGGTATAAGTATCATCGGAAGAATTACCTGCCAAAGAGAGAATTACTTGTCCACCCTTCCAGTATTGTTTTAATTCATTTGCTGCGGTAGCAACCACCACAGACTTCTTTGCCCCTACGGTCTTGACTGTTGCCGGAACATCATTCTTAGTCATCCTAAGCCACAATGAATGTCCATTCTCAGCCTTAGTCAGAGATACCCCAAGAAGGAGCAACAATGCTAAATAAATCTTTTTCATTGATTAATAGGCCTTAATTATTTCAGCTATATTTCAGCTACAAAGATAATAAAAATTATCTGAAAACAATACAAATCTACACATTATTACGAAATTTTAGAGCATAAAGTAAGTTTTTCTGCCATTTCATCGGTCTTTACGCTGAAAATTTGTAACTTTGTACACAGAAATAGCATCTTGCAATGCTGATTCTTTAGAAAGTAAATTGGCAACAAATTAATTCAGTAAATTAAAATCAGTAAATTATATAATTTCCTTACGACGAATGTCGTTCCTAATTTACTGATTATAATTTACTGGCAATTTACTTTCCAAAAAACAAGCGCAAGCGGGCATTTGAACATATAAATTTACATTTACAAAATAATGGGACGTACTAAATTTTCTCAGCATGAGATTGACATAATCGCCATGCTTCTTCGCAAGAAGAACGCCGGCACTCGTTTTCAGCAAAAAGAGATACGCCATCAGTTGCGCGTAAACTTCGAGTTCAACATTTCCGATTTCAACGAGCAAGGCAAGGCTTTCGGTGATGTTGAACTTTACGAGGCTATCAAGCGTGGCGCAATCGTCATTCTCGATGATGCCACTATCGCAGATATGAAGGCTAAGCGTGCTCGCGACAAGGCTCGTGACGAGGCAGCCAAGCAACAGGAAGCCATTGAGAATGGTGCTACCGACTGGCAAGCAGCACTAAAGGAATGGCAAGACTGGCAAGCTAAAGCTAATTGATAATTGAGAATTGAGAATTGAAAACTGATAATAAATACATATTGACTGTCTCACATCGTGAGGCAGTTTTTTTTACACTTTTACAAAAAAATCTTACCTTTTTATTTGGTCTTATGCAAAAGTTTTCATACCTTTGCACATGAATAGACGGTATGAACAACAACAGTCAAACCGTTCCAAGAGAATGTATTTATAGCCATGTGACTAAAATTTAAAAGATTACATCAAAAATGAAAAGAAACTATCTGCTATTAGCAATGGTTCTACAGTTACAAATTATTCCTGTAGCAACTTTTGCAGACACCCAGAACTTCGAAGGCATAAAAAACCAATATGCCGAGGAGCAAGAACCAACTCATGCCAAAGTGTATATCAACGGCTTTTATTACAACCTTTACGACGAAACAAAAGAAGCCGAAGTTACTCACGGCGATGATCCCTACACTTACGAAGGCAACATAACGATTCCATCTACCGTAAATTATAAAGGTACAACCTATAATGTTACATGTATCGGCGATAAAGCTTTCCGTGGTATGAAAGGCCTCACCTCCATAGACTTCCCAAATTCCGTGACAAGTATTGGAGAATTAGCCTTTAGTAATTGTGGATTAACGACATTGGTTCTTCCCAACTCACTCACAAGCATCGGTTACGCAGCCTTTGGCGAATGCTACAAACTCCAGTCAATAACCATACCCCAAAATGTATCATACATAGGAAGAACTCCATTTAGTGGTTGTGCTGGCATTAAAACCATAATCGTTGACAAGGACAACGAAACATACAATAGCGGCGACAACTGTAACGCAATAATACATACCGAGACTAACGAACTAATCCAAGGATGCCAAAACACAGTCATCCCAAATACAGTTAAAAGAATTGCCAAATATGCTTTCGGAGGTATGACCACCCTTACCTCCATCGACATTCCGAATTCCGTGACAAATATTGGCGCTTGTGCATTTTCAAACTGTGGATTAACGACGTTAACCATTCCCAACTCCGTTGTATATATAGGAAATAGCATAGTTACAGGAAATGCCCATTTGAAATCAATCACCCTCTCCGAATCATTGAAGGACATACCAGAAGGCACTTTCGAAGGATGTGATGCTTTGGAATCAATTACAATACCAGCATCTGTAGAATCTATCGAGTGGTATGCATTTTCGGATTGTAAGAATCTCAAATCCATATATTTCCAATCCACAACCCCTCCAGTAGCAAATATCAACTACTTTTATGTAAATACTGTAGATAATTTTAGAAGTTTTGTTAATAACGTAACCATACATGTACCTGCTGGATGTAAGGATGACTATAGGACAACGACTAACGAAGCCTTTAATGAAGTCTGGAAAGATATCAAAATAGTTGACGATGTCGTAATTCCTAAACCTGTAACAGGCATCGCCACTATGCCAACATCCATCAACCAACATCCGACAACTATCTTCGACATCACAGGCAAACGACTGACGAAGGTCCAGAAGGGCATAAACATAATTAACGGAAAGAAAGTAATAATAAAATAAACAATTATTATGAACAGATTTAATACACGAATATTGACTGTCGCACTATATCTCATAGTGTCAGTAGCAGCTACGGCAAAGACCACAATAGATGGTATCTGCTACGATTTAAACTCCAAGACCCTTGAAGCGACTGTTACATATCTGGGAGAAAGATCATTTACGAACTACAACCCTCCCAAATATACAGCATCATCAATAGAGATACCTTCAGAAGTCAAATACGACAACAAGACATATAAGGTAACAACTATTGGAAGCTTCGCATTCTACGAATGTACAGAGGTTAAGTCTATTAAGCTCCCCAATACAATTACATCTATCGAGTATAAAGCATTTCAAATCTGTACAAGTCTCACTTCCATTAACCTCCCGACTTCTATAAAGGACATAGAGACTTCAGCCTTTGCCAGTTGTCATTCACTTAAATCAATCACAATTCCTGAAGGTGTGACAACAATAGCCCAGCAAGCCTTCTACGGTTGTGAGTCACTTACCTCTATTGTCTTACCCAGCACCATTACATTCATAAGTCCTGAAGCATTTCTGGGATGTAATGCTCTGAAGTCGGTTACGGTCAAATCACCAATGCCGATAGATATGTTCAACGACACATTCGAAATCTACGGAAAGCTGTATGTCCCCAAGGGCAGCAAGGAGGCCTATTCCAAAGCTCCTATCTGGAAGAACTTCACCATCATAGAAAGCGAGGAAGCTACTGGTATAGAGGGCATACAACGCACCACTCCCCTATCCTCCGACAAGATTTTCTCCCTCTCAGGACAAAGCCTCACGTCACCACGAAAGGGCGTGAACATCATCAACGGAAAGAAAGTTGTAGTAAAATAACGTGAATTTGGCGAAAAGAGGAAGCGGATTTATCTGATATATCTGATAGCTGTCGCAGTATTATTTTGAGCGATTAATTTCAGAAAAATCAGATAAATCCGTTTCCCTTGTTCATTTTTATAAAATAAATCCGTTTAATACTTCAGCCTCTCCCTATAGTCAAGAGGCGTGAACCCGATAATCTTCTTAAAGATTCTGATGAAATACGACACATCATCAATGCCAATCTTCTCCGACACACTCCTTACGCTCATATCCGTTGTCAATAGCAGCCCCTGGGCATACTGTATCTTACAACGGATAGCATATTGTATAGGTGACATATCGAAGGCAGAACGGAACAATCTGCCAAGATGCGATTTCGTAACGCATGCCACATCGGATATTTCGTCAAGCGAAATCTTATCGCTGATATGCTCTTTCAAATACTGACAAACCTTCAACACACGCTCATCGGTATTGTCTGAAAGCTTCTCGGCATGTTTCATGAAATAGGAAGCCACAATCCATACGAATCCCTGCAACTGCATCTTCTCATAGCGTTCCATAGCCTGATAGCGGGTGGCATAGTCACGATATGCGGGATGATCATTGAAATCCTCCGCACTTGCATAAGGCAGAGACAGTTGCGGATATAGGTTACAGTAATTGTCGAATAGCAGATCTGCCGCCTCATTAGCTTTCACCTCGTAAGGAAAACGATAGATATCAAAGAAACCCGTAGAATCACCATAACGCTCATACACAAACATATAGTAGAACTGAAAACCAGGCTCACAGACATAGCTGTGAGGCATGAAACTCGGCACGAGATACATATACCCTGGCTTTAGCTCAATATCATGATTATTGAAATGCAGCGTAGCCCTTCCTGCCGTTACATAGTACAGCCGTGCAAATGGAGAGGAAATATCCGTCCCACCCCACCGATGCTGCGTCTTGGCAAATCCCACGTTGAGCACAATCAAGTTTACAAGTTCGAGCTTTGACTTCATTAACTTTCCCAAAATTAAATTTCACCCAGATTTTCTTTCATTCTGCTATTTTCAAAAACGACCTTCTCCCCCATTTATTACCATCTTTTTGCGTTTTAACTTAATTTACACTTCAAAATCGGGCTTTCTCAACTTTTATTTGTACTTTTGCACGATATTTTATCATAAAACACTAATTACTATTTCAATATGAAGCATTTATCACGCTCTTTTATACTTTTCATGGCTATGTCGGGAATCTGCACATCCGCATCGGCTCAACTCACCCTCAAGGATAACGGTGGCTGGCTGGAAGCGGCATGGATGGAGTTCAACGGACTGTCATCCGACTATTCCCGTTACAATGCGTATATATCAGCCAATGGTACGGACTGGACCAAGCTCGATGGTGAGCTAATACGTTCATACGGTTCTTACGGTCGTGTGGATGCCCTCGGACTTGCTCCAGGCTCTTATACCCTGAAGGTTGTGCCGGTAAAGGGGTCAGCGGAAATAACCGATGATGCCGTTATCTCCGAAGCGCTCACGGTCAAGGCATACAATCGTGACGGATATGCCCACGACAAGATATCGGAGGGGATAGGTGCATATAATAATGACGGCACGCTGAAGGACGGAGCAAGGGTTATCTATGTAACCAAGGATAACGCCAAGACCGTGACCCTCGACATGAAGACAAACAACAAGGGCGGCACAACTACCTGCACAGGCATACAGAGCATAATAACAGCATACGAGAAGGGACAGGAGACTCGTCCTCTCGCCATACGCTTCATAGGCACATTAACAAAGGATGATATGCCGGAACTCGGAAGCTCTGCCATAGGACTTCAGGTGAAGGGCAAGTCGCATGAAATGAACCTTACGCTTGAGGGCGTGGGCAATGATGCCACGTTCTATGGCTTCGGAATACTGGTTCGTGCCTCAAAATCGGTGGAGCTACGCAACTTCGCCGTTATGCTTCAGCAGGAAGACGGCATAAGCTTCGACACGAAGAACGAGCATCTGTGGGGACATAATCTCGACATTTTCTACGGAAAGAACAAGGGAGGAGACAAATCAAAGGGCGATGGATCATTTGATGTCAAGGGCACGATGTACTCTACGGTATCAGCAAATCATTTCTGGGACACAGGCAAATGCACGCTCAACTCAAACAAGGATGAGGTTGACTATATAACCTATCACCATAACTGGTATGACCACTCAGACTCACGTCACCCTCGTGTGCGTATATCAACGCATCTGCACGTTTTCAACAACTACTATGACGGTAACTCAAAATATGGCATAGGTGCGACTATGGGTTCGAGCGTCTTTGCCGAGAACAACTACTTCCGCAACTGTGCCCATCCTATGCTCATTTCACAACAGGGTTCGGACATAAACAATGGCATGGGCGACTCAAAGGGAACATTCTCGAATGAGGATGGAGGTATGATAAAGGCATTCGGCAACTACATGACAGGCGAGACGAGCTTTGAGCCTTACGATGCCGACAATGCCACACACAGCAAGCACTTCGACGCATACGTTGCCAAGACACGCGAGGAGGTCGTTCCTTCCACGGTTATCGCCCTCAAAGGCTCTACCGAGTATAGCAACTTCGACACATCCGAGGATTTCTACAAATATACCGCTGATGCAGCCGCAGATGTTCCTGCCAATGTTACGGGAACCTATGGCGCTGGTCGTTGTCAGCAAGGCGATGTAAAGTTCACTTTCGACAATAGCAAGGACGATGCTTCCTCAGATATAAACCTTGACCTTGAGACTGTACTCAAGAACTATAAGTCGGGCTTTGTAAAGATTATCGGACTGGAAGATAGCACAGAGGCAACCTCCATCACTACCCCACTCCGCTGTAAATTCTCTTCATCCAACTCCTATGCCATCAATGGTCAGCGTGCCACATCGAGGACAAAGGGTGTCATAATCAAGGATGGAAAAAAAAGCCTTAACTGAAACTTTTATTCATAATCTTGTACTCGACAATGTATCCAAAGTTTATAATCACGATAGACGGAGTCCTGAAGTTTGGTAACGTCTTTCTTCACAAGGAGCTACTCCCCCAAGGTCACAGCACCTGTTATGGCGGGGGATTATGGAAGATAGATCACGCACGTTCTTGCATCATACTCTACGGACGATCATTCGATTTTGGCTTGCCTGACCTTGACCGGATACAGCGTGTGGATTGTGAAGGCCCTGGAGGATTGGGGTATCTGATATTCTTCGAAAGGCATTTCGGAGAAGAGACGATACTCGAACCTGTCTGGCCTAAAATATAGAACCTAAAAAACTTCCGTGAGGGAAATACCGCCATAAGATTAGGGAATTTCCATGTGCGAATAGGACAATTTCCTTTGTAAAGTCATGCCTTTGATGTAATTTTGCACTCAGAAATCAATCAGAAATCAAAACAAAGTTTAACCGACTCTTTCGGGAGTCATAATAAATAAAGAATATGAAGGCAACATTCAAAAGCATGATGGTAATCGGAATGATGATCCTCGGCACAGTTACAAGCTTCGCAAGCAACAATATAGACAAGCATCACAACCCAGGCAACAAGGCTAAGGCAGAATGTCATATCAATCACATTCATGACAAACATTGTGGCGGTCATGTGATTGCTGATCACCCCAAGGCACGTCCGGAAATGGACAAGAAGATGCACAAGCACATGAAGAAAGGCAAGCATCGCTTTGACAAACATGGACATTGCAAGAAGTGTCATCTCACAAAGCATGAGATTGATCGCATAATGCATGACAGGCACAATGGCCATCACCACGATGCACATCATTCAGAACCACCAAAGCCAGTCAAGCATCACAAGCATCACAATAGATAATACACTCTGAATACCATTCTAATAAAAACCCCATCACTCCGGTACTTCCTAAAAAAGAAGGAAGGCTGGAGTGATTCTTTTTATGGTTATGAGGTTAGAAGATTATGAGGTTTTGAGGTCTAAACAATTGAAAATTGAGAATTATGGTCGTAAAGTAAGAATTAAAAATTAAAAAGTAAAAAGTATGGTTTGTATTTCCGCGACAGCTTTTCGCTGCACATGGTAATCAGACTTTTTAATTTTTATTTTTTACTTTTTACGTTCATCACTTAAACCTCATAACCAGGAAACCAGAAAGTTGAATATACGTTAATTTTATGTAATGACCAGTATGTTTTTTTGGATATTTCTCATTAAAGCAGTAACTTTGCATTCGGGAACCGAGGATTTTCCTATATCAAGAATAGGAGTTTTCCTAAGCTATTTAGGGACAACACCTTGGATTTTTCACTTTTATACACTAACTTTGCACTCAGAAATCAGAGACGTCCACCAGCCAAGAAGCTGACGTTGACTATTTCTTTCGCGCGAAGAAGCACTCAGAGATAAGCAAAGCTATCTTGATGAATTAAGTAAAAAGTAGAATATTAACGTAACAAACAAAACAAAAAGAAAAGAAAGAATGAAAAAACTTATCGCATCTGCGTTGCTCGTTGCATCCGCTGCAACAGCATCAGCACAGATCCAGACTATCGACTTCAAGAGCAGCGTCCGAGATAATTTCGGTCTTGGTGTTGGTATTACTGCTGATCTCACAGACAACATTGAGTTCTCTCCTTCTGCAAGTTACTATTTCGCTGGTAGTAATATCACAAATCTTCAGGCAGAGGCAGACTTCCACTACAAGTTTGACTTAGGAGACGATTTTACATTGTATCCACTCCTTGGTGGTGGTCTTGACTACGACAACACAAAAGATTCACACAGCGACTTAAACTTTCTGGCTAATATGGGTTGCGGTCTTAAGAAGCAGTTCACAAGCACCCTCGCCGGATTTGTTGAGTGCAAGTATCAGTGGATTGGTGGACATGGTCACGACGGAGCATATCTCACCGCTGGTGTAAAACTAGCTCTCTAAGGCGATTTAACCTTTAAATTATTCAATTATACTCTCTACTCCATCAGCCTTCCGGCTGGTGGAGTTTCTTTTAGCTATTTACTCTCAATGTCACATTGCCTAATGTGATAGTATCGTCCTCATGGAGTTCTGTTCCCCATTCACTTACAGGCTCGCCATTTACAAGTGTTGGCGTTTCTGGGGTACGTTGATAGTATTTCGGACGACCGGCACGAATATTCACGCATCTTCCCGTGCATGTGTTGCAAGGAACGAGTCGGCTACTGAGCAATCCCTTGGGGCATTCTGTACGCTCCTGACCATGATTGAGCTTATAGCTACCTGCACTTCCGATGATATTGCACTGGAATGGATCTACTGATTCATCGTCAATCTTAACGGCATTCCATACTTGCTTGCATTTTTGGCCTATGTTAATAATACCTGCATGTTCAGCAGCAAGCTTGTCAAGGTCGATTATGGATATTACTTCATTGGTGTAGAATTCTAATTTCATAAAGACTTTATTAAATGAAAAATGAAAAGTGAAAAATTATAAAATACAAATTAGTTTTAAATGAAAAATGAAAAATCATAAAAAGAAAAATACGAATTAGCATTTTTGGGAATAGTGTAATCTGTATTTTTCACTTTTCATTTTTCATTTAAAAGATTTAAGCAGTTCCTTCTGCTCTGGAGTTATCCTATAGCTCTCCACAGCCTTCTGTATGGCTTTGTTGTGAGTCCATTTCTCCATAGTCATATTCTGGATGTATGGAAGAGTGGCATCCCATTGTTTGGCTAATGCTGTGGCGAAATACCATGCTACCATCATCTTGACATAATAGTGGTCGTGACGGATTTTGGAAACCCATTTGAGATACTCAGGCTTGAAATCCTCATCAAGATAGAAACTCATAAGCATCTCTATGCCGAAACGTATGGTGAAAGGCTCGTCAGATGCCATCCAACGCTTGATGTCGTCAATTAACCGAACACGATTTTTCTTCTGCTTAAATGCCTTTGGAGATAGCAAATCGCACGTTGCCCAGTTGTTTACGTATGGCAGGAATCGCTCTATCTGTTCAAGGCATTCATCATAGTCCTTTATTTCTGATATGATGAAGCCATGCAGATTCATCTCATCAAGATACTGATGAGGCAATACTGCAAGAAACTCCCCTACTCTTTCGTCCTTTGCCAACTGCTTGGCAAGTTTACGAAGCTCAGGTGTCCTTACGCCTATAATGTCGTTCACATCCATTCCAGGCACAAGTTTTGCGTGGAAATCGCGATACTTCAGATCCTGAAGTGCGAAGAGTTGTTGCTGTATGTCCATAATATCAAAAATAAATTATAAAATGAAAAATGAACAATGAAAAATACAAGTTACGTTTGTAAGTGAATAGAGAATAGTGAAAAGTGAATAATACTAATCTGTATTTTATAATTTTTCACTTTTCATTTTTCATTTAATAAAGCACTCCTCCATCAATGATTACATCATCATTATTCTGTTGCTTTGCACCCTTACCCTTGCGTCCCTTACGCTTCTTTGGCTGCACCTGCTTCTTAGTGAAGAGTGAAGGGTAAGCCTTGTAAGTCCAGCTCTGGAACTTACTGATACAAGCAGACTGAACATTATAGATATCCTCTGTAACAGAAGCCTCAGCCTTATGACTTGAAGCAACGGCATCAGAACCGAGGAAAGATGTATATGCATTAAGATCCTCAAGCCCAACGGTATGATAGATAGCGTTAATCTCGTCTTCTGCCAGTTTCTCTATGCCAGTTGTCTGAGTATAGGCAACGAGAGCAGAACGATAGTCCTCTGGACAGTCAGAAACGAACTTCTTGAGGTTCTTCTTCTTTTTCTTCTTGCCAGTCTTATCGGCTATTGCCTGCAAGGTTTCATCCACGAGTTTGTCACGATATTCAAACTCCTTACAACGCTCAAAACCATCTATAGCACGCTTGATATTCTCAGAAGAAGAGCTATTGATAAGAGTATCTATCTGCTGCAAGGTCAACACCTTACCATAGTAATCCTTCAGTATTGCAGCAAGGTCACTCTCATATTGACGAGGGAAGTATTTATCTAATGCCTTAAAGAAATCGGCATCGTCAGCCTTGTCACGGAAAGTATCAACCATCATCTTTCTCATCTGTTTAGAAGAGAGCTTGTTGGCATTGAGAAAGTCACCTGAATTCTTGATGTGAACGCCAAGCTGCGAAACGAACTTAGCATCTGTGTTTTGTGCGAGAACTGGCAGAGAAAGCATCCATACTGCCAAAATCAAAAGTCTTTTCATTATTTCTGTTCAATTAATGTTTCTGGCACAAAAGTACTAATTTCTTCCCAAACCGACAATTGTTTTCACATTATTTCAAGAATATACACTTTCATTATGGCAATATAACTATGCGGATATGATCCTTGATATGATACATCCAGTTGCCCATGCCATTCTGCGAATCGGCAATAAGAATGAGAGTCTGACGACCGTCATTAAGACGAGGTCCAAGACACATACCTTCATAATTGGAAAGGTTCATCTTGCCAAGACGGAGACGGGTGACGAACTCACAAATCTTCTCTTTCTTCATATAGGAATCCTCTCCTACCCTCTCCATTGGCGTATCAAGACTGACAGGCTTTGAGTCTCGTGGATTGACAATATAGAGCTTTATCCTAACCCAAGCACCATACTGTTGCTTTGGGAAACAGCCCTCACGCTCCATAACGATAATACGACCATCATCAAGGGCGAGAAGAGAAGGTACTCCATAGAGTGAGGTTGCGGTCTTGTTTGTTGCCTTTAGCAAATCCATCTGATAGACGAATGACTCCACAGGCTTTAAAGTATTATCAAAGCCAACAAAGCGCAGATGGTTATTGATCAATGGATTATGCGGTGAAGACAATTTACCATCAGCAGGAAGTGTAGCTTCCGTTGTTGTCCAGAAACGCTTTTGCTTGTCGTTGTATGTCAATGCCTCAAAACCGAGATTAGACACGATCCTCTTTCTCTGCATAATGGACGGAATTGCAAGTTCACGACCAGTCAATCTGCCATCGATTGTGTATTCTAATATCCGTTGCTCTTCCTCTCCCGAAACAAACACGGTATTCTTTTCAGGAAAATAAGCCACGCCCTCACAATCGCGATTAGTAACCTCGCCTTTGGCTCGTCGTTCTTTCATTCCTTCTGGCTCAGAAAGCGAGGCATTGAGCACCTTACCATTCTCTCGGTCTATGTCAAGCGTAAGGAGTTTGAAGCCATCCACCTTGTCCTTATCGTCAACAATAGCATAGACATTATCCCTGACATGAGATATTCCGCTATAATTGCCAGGAGTAATGTCCCATTTGTTGAGTTGCGTCTGTCCGCATACCTTCACCTTTTGGGCAAAGGAGGGAAGAGCAAACAAGCAACAGAGTGCTATGTATAATTTGGCATTAAGCATACGAGAATTTAAATGAAAAATGAAAAATGAAAAGTGAAAAATGAAAAATACAGATTACATTTTAATGTTTATCGTGATTGGCATTTTATAATTTTTCATTTTTAATTTTTCATTTATTTTTCCTTCCACTTACTAACGTTCAGCACATCAGTATAGATAACATCTTTCTGTGGCTGGATGTTCTTCTGTTTCAGAAGCTCACGAACAGTAACGAAGGTATAGCCACGCTCCTTGAGAACAGGAATGATACGGTCAACAGCCTCAACAGTCTTGCCATTGCCCTCGAAATCATGAAGAAGATAGATAAGACCATCCTTTGCAGAAGCCAATATCTTTTCCACACGCTGATCAGCCGACACATTATCCTCCCAGTCGTTAGAGCCTTCACCACAGATGAAGGTTAGGTCTATATTGTCGAACATCGTCTGATTAAGGGCGATATAAGGCGGACGGAACAACTGAGGACGCTCCCCAACATATTTTGCCACAAGAGCCGAGGTAAACTCAATCTCCGACTTTATGGAATCAGCACTAAGCGTTGGCATGGCTGAGTGAGTCTTACTATGATTCTCTATGTCGTGTCCCTCATTATGAGCACGCACCATCACCTTCGCACTCTCGTCATTAATATTCTTTCCTATGACGAAGAATGAAGCCTTTACATTATGTTTCTTCAACACATCAAGCATCTGTACGGTGGTCGTGGTGTTAGGACCATCGTCAAAGCTCAATGCCACAAGTTTACTCTGACTAAATGCAGTAGAACACATAAGTACTGATAAGATTGAAAATATTATTTTTTTCATAAATTTTATTTACTATTTAACTATTGACTATGTACTATTTATTTACTATTTTTTTCGCTACTGGCATTTACTATTTGTGATTTGCAAAAATAGTACTTTTTTCCCAATAGTACATAAATAGTAAATAGTACATAGTAAAATAGTACATTATACTTTATTCTTTTAATTCAATTATCTCCAAATCCTTTATCGTTTCTCCGTCTATCACAAAGCGGATGAGGGTGCGGACAGGTTGCTGACCATAAACTCCAGCAGCACCAGGATTGATATGCAGACAACCGAGTCTCTTATCCATCATAACCTTTAGGATATGCGAATGTCCAGAGATAAAGAGCTTTGGAGGATTGGTCATTATCTCGTGAAAGATACTGCGGTCATACTTGCCTGGATAACCTCCTATATGCTTCATCAAGACATCTACATTCTCGCACATAAATCGCTGTATCTCAGGAAACTCACGCCTTATATCCGTACCGTCTATATTGCCATATACAGCACGAAGAGGTGCGATAGCCCTGAGTTTATCGGCAATCTCAATAGTTCCCATATCCCCAACATGCCATATCTCGTCACACTCTGCAAAATGCTTTGCGTAACGCTCATCCCAATGTGAATGGGTATCTGAAAGAAGTCCTATACGTTTCATCGTTTCATGTCATTACATGTACCATTTACCATGTACAATGTACAATTTGTTTTCGCCTACAAATATACTAATTAATTGGAATATACACAAGATTAGGTCAAAGAAAAAGCCCTTTATGTAAAAATCAACACACTTTTATTTGTAAAAGCATGAAAAAACACGTATATTTGCATTCTGAAAAATAAATCGAACATAGCCATGAGCAAAAAAAATTGTACATGGTAAATGGTAAATTGTACATGTTATGCTTTTTCGTCTTCTCGATGACCAACCCAACATATTTCCCGATCCTCATTACGGAGAAGAGGACGGATTGATAGCCATAGGAGGCGATTTGTCTCCTGAGCGTCTCATTACCGCATACAACAACGGTATATTCCCTTGGTATGGCTACAAGGAAAACGAGGATATCATGTGGTGGTGTCCTCTCGACCGCTTTGTCATCTTTCCAAAGGAAATACACATCAGCCATTCCATGCGACAGTTGATGAAGAAAGGCATTTACCAGACGACAATAAATCAAGCATTTGACAAGGTAATAGAGAATTGCAGCAAGACAGACAAGCGAAACGAACTTGTTGGGGCTTGGCTTGGCGATGACATGATAAAAGCCTATAAGAGAATGTACGAACTCGGTCTTGCTGCCTCCGTTGAGGTATGGGATAAGGAAGGAAATCTCGTTGGAGGCTTGTATGGCATCAACATCAACTATAACTTCTTTGGAGAGAGTATGTTCTCCCTCGTGCCAAGCGCATCAAAACTTGCCCTCATCTATCTTGCCGAGCAACTCAAGCCTTTCAATGGCATTATCGACTGCCAGTTTGAAACTCCACATCTCCTCACTATGGGGGGCAGACATATCACATACGATGAATATATGAAGTATCTCAGGGATTAGAATGTATTCATACTATTCCAATACATAAGGTCGGCTCTAACATACCCGACTTTTCCATCTATATCCACTTTATACCATTTATCTCTACTATTATCATCCACAGAAGGAACATATCCCAGACAATCTACTGCTGTTGGCAAATCTCCATACAATTCATCAATGGTGCCAATTATAGAACTTTTCATACTTGGCAATGCTCTCACATTTACGATTTGCATCTTTTCCCCATTCTTTGTCGTATATTTAACTTTATTAGATATATAGACGCAGCCCTTTCCGTCTTCTGCTCTATATTTCACAACCTTGTGACCTTCCTTTGGTACAGTACCCCAATCCTGTACATCAATAAGATATGAATCTCCACAATCGCCATCATAGCGTCCTACGCACTCGCCTTTACTATTTTCTACTACCCAACCGAAAGTGTCATTGACAGAAGAAATAGACGAGAGTATTGCCATATCATCATTTGGGCAGAAATTTGTTTTGTGCCACACTAAAGTATCGGATCGCGTAGGAAAGAACAAAGCGTAATATTTTTCATCAATCGCCTTAAATCTCCAAAAGTTATACTTGTCTTTCTCAAAATTGAATGGAGTTCCACGAAACGCTTCATCTGCAATATAATAATCCGAACAACGTCTATTCCCACTAATTATACGGAGTGTAAAATCATCAGCCTGACGATTCGCCCAACGATTCAATGTACGAAGGGTGAAAGGAGCCGATAGATTATAATCTTCAACATTACCCATAACACGATATCTAAATGTGTTACGAAGTATATTCTTTCCCTTGATAAGTTGAACATTTGCGTAATACGTATAACAAGTATCGACAACAGATTTTATTTCCTGAATATCACCATTCACCATCAGCTTAAAATCCTTGATGCCTTGAGTTATATCCAAAGGCATTTTGTCCGATTTCCTTGCCTCAAACTTTATGTTGATATTTTTTGATACATCAGGATTATATAGCTCGTAATAAACATTTGCCTCTACAAATTCACCATTTGCCAAATCAATCGTCAGAATTGCCTTTTTCAATGATATATCAGTATCATGAATTGGCACAAAGAAATTGCCAGAGGTATAAAAATCCTTATTACTTGCTTTTGCGAATAATGTTGATAGCAACATCAAGATTGTAAGTGATATATATTTCATTATGATTCTTGTTTTTTGATTTTCGCCAACAAAAGTACAGTTTTTCTATTAAATATCCAAATTTCCATTCATATTTCAATGTTTTTTTTCGTTTTTGCATTCAAGAATCAGGAATTAAGTTTCAATCATAAACATGCTTTACCCTACAAGTAAAACCGTATTTCTCCGGTCTTTCCACTTATGTTTCTCCATCGTTTGTCCATCGTTACTCCATCGTTAGTCCATCGAAACGATGGACTAACGATGGAGTAACGATGGAGTATCGATGGAGTAACCTCGGAGAAAGAACGAAGGATGAGGCCTGAATCAGCGTCTTTACATACAAATTGTTTGGGACAAAGAAAAACTTTTCACGGTTTTTCCTTTGTTATATCAAATTTATTTTGTACTTTTGCCAAAGCAATCATAAAATCAAATAAATTCAGATGAGATTTAGCTTTATTCTTTTGTTTTTGGCTGTTGCCTTTTCTTGCTCTGCGAAACAAAGCGTTTCACAGCAGACTGACAATAAGCATACATTCGTAGTTGACGAAAACCTCCCTGCCCCTAAAAAGGATTTTGGCATACAATCTGGTGACCTCATAGCCCAATACTGGGCAAGCAAGAATAATGTCAATAAACCTATTGCGTATAGTTTCGAAAACGATAATCTATGCTATCTCGGACAAGACATTTTCTTCAAGTTTATGGTTGAGGCTTATGCCGACCACCGTCCGATAGTGTTGTCGCCTGACATTATCTGGAATGTGATAGCACAGGGATTCAGTCAGCACGTCAACAATAATCCAGAGGCTTTGCGTGACAGGATTGTATATCATGAGAAAGACAAGATTGAGCTTTCCGTGATGACCAAAGAAGAATTGCATTCGCCTAACGTGAAATGGGATGAACTCCTGAATACCTTCGACAATATGATTGCCGAGAGTACAAAAGATAATCTTGCTGATGTGATGCGAGCTGATTTCAGCACAACCGACAAGACAGCACGCATAGTATCACAGATGACATTGATGAGTTCAGTTAAGGCATTTTTCGATTATTCAGTAATTTATTTTTCATGCGGTATTCCAAACATCACAATAGAAGGCACTACCGATGACTGGGAAAAAGTTATGAATAAAACCCAACAACTGAGGAAATATAACCTTGACTGGTGGGTGGATGATCTCGTACCTATACTGAATGAGTTTATCAACGCTTCAAAAGGCAATGTCAATAAAGTTTTCTGGCAAAACATTGTTAAAAAAGACCGCCCTAAAGAATATGTAGGAGGAGGATGTGCTGCAGCTTTTGAAGGTGAAGATCCAACAGAACTCGATGGATGGTTTCTAAAGTTAATGCCATACGACCAAAAAGGAAACCGAACTCCGGAAAAGGTGACTTACGAATATGATAATATGCCTTCACAGGTAATAAATGTAGATTTCAAGTATAAGAACTTGGATACAGGCACAACCATTCCTATGGAGATGATATGTGGTTTGGTTGGTATTGAAATTGATACCATCACTAATGCCATGCGTCCAAAGTTAGGATGGATGGTATGTGAAAAGAACAAGCAGCTTGAAATAGAAAGTTTAACAGAAAATCCTGTTATACTCACAGAAATTCCCGACATACTGCAATACATTGAGTATGAACCATCTATATGCTTGGTTCTCAACTATGATGAAATCAAGCTACCAGAGTGGTTTGTAAATCTTAAGATTGACCGAATCAGACTTCAGACAAAGAAAAATGATAAGTTCAAGAAAGAACTTGAAAAAATGTTCCCTGACAGGATTGTAGTATCAAAAAAAGCGGAATATAATACAATTAAAGAATGCGACACAGAATATATAGTACAGACAAAGAAGAGTTTTGAACCAGAAAATCATCTTTACACACAAATTCAATTATTCAATTCAATTAAAAGAGAATCCGCAAGATTCCCAGGTGAGAATGGGTACGATGAAATGTTTAAATTCATAAAAGAGAACAGACGCATTCCAAAAACAGAAAAGAAAGACTTTCATGATCAGATAATGGTATGTGTAATGTTCACAGTAGATATTGATGGTTCTCTTTCTGATTTTGAAATAACACAAGTCGAAAATTCCGCAACTCGCGAAATGAAGGAAGAAGCATTAAGACTGGCAAGACTATTGCCAAAATATGTTCCTGCTATGGTAGCAAACGATTTGTTTGAACCAAAACATAAGGTCAGAAGCAAAGAGCACATTTGCGTTGATTTTTAATTAACAAATAAGATGGCAAAACAATCATACGTACAGGCCAATAAGGATTGGCTCGCAGAAAAGGCTAAGGAAGAGGGCGTTATGGCTCTTCCAAAGGGTGTGTATTACAAGGTATTGGCTGAAGGAAACAAGGATAGCGTACAGCCAACACGTCGCAGTATCGTGACTGCCCATTATACAGGCAAGACGATAAACGGCAAGAAGTTTGATTCAAGTCGTGGAGGCGTAGCACCTGCATTCCGTCTTAGTGATCTCATTGAGGGCTGGATAATAGCCATGCAACAGATGCACGTTGGCGATAAATGGGAGGTGTATATCCCTGCAGAACTCGGCTATGGAAAGTTTTCTCAGCCAGGCATTCCTGGTGGTTCAACATTAATCTTTGAAATAGAACTTCTTGGAGTAGCTTAATAAGTGAAGAGTGAAGAACGAAGAGTGAAGAATTTAAGTTAGTATTACAATTATGGAATATTTACCTAAAGACCCAGCAATATTGGTTTCAAGCATAAACATGCTTTTGCGTGATGAGGAATTTGATACTCTCGAATCACTTTGCTATAGTTTTAGTCGTGAACCAGAGGAGATAAAGGAATATCTCATAAAGAACGACTATGTGTATAGCGAAGAGCAAAAGCAGTTTAGACCTGTGGGGTACAATGAAGCCCCCCAGCCCCCCAAGGGGGAGTAATATAGATAGTATTTTTCGTCAAAACTAACAAAAATTCCCCCTTGGGGGGATAGGGGGCTTTATGATCACAAAAGATGCTATAGAATCTGCTTTCTGTTTCTTTCATCAGAAGCAAAGAATATATCAGTATTCCACGTTGGATTGGCAGAAGGATGACATAGAATATGCCATTGGCGACTATGTTGACAATATGAATAAGGAACTGTACTCTCTCCTGTCAAAAGGAAAGCCTCATTTTCTGCATAGCCACTCTACCTTTGCAGAGGAATTGCTTGAGGCTGTGGAGACATTAGAAGGAATGATGGAATAGATATGGACGATAAATCATACAACTCCATACCACTTACTGGTTTATGTGGTGAAAAAGAGGCTCTTGCCATATATAACGAGGTAAGGACTCACAATGACTTTATAGGCTTCACAAAGCAATATATGCACGATGAAGACTGTAAGGTGGCTCGTAATGCACTATGGTCTATGACAAAGGCAACAAACAAGGAACTTTTACAACTCTTACCGATATATAATGAGTTGATAGACCTCGCCATGACAACCGAGAACACTTCCGTTTGCAGACTCACGCTAAACATCATTGAACGTCTGCCAATGGAAGAGGATGATCTACGTTCTGATTTCCTTGATTTCTGTCTTGAGCAGATGACGAAAATGGATGGTCTTCCTGGTATTCAGTCTCTTGCCATGAAACTTGCCCATCGTATGTGTAAGTTCTATCCCGAACTTATGGACGAGCTTATCCGCACTCTCAAGGCTATGGAGATGGATTATTATAAGCCAGCCGTGAAGTCGGTGAGGAGGAAGATATTAAAGACCCACCCCCTTACCCCTCCCATAAAGGGAGGGGAGTAATTACCTTTTATCATTATGGGCTATTACATTTAATGTGAGTTCAGCATCGGCGATGCGTTTTTATTTTGAATTAGTCTAACTCACATTACATTTAATGTTTCATTACTATCTACTCCCCTCCCTTTATGGGAGGGGCAAGGGGGTGGGTCTTTATTTCGCCAACTCCGCCCTTATAGCCTTTACGAGTGCATCAAACTCAGTCTCATCATACATACGGGTGAGCTTTACAATCTTGCCATTCTTGCCAATAAGCACGTTACGGGTAACTCCACTACCCTTCTCCGCATATTTCTCATAGACCTCGGCATTTGGGTCAAGCCCCATCGGATATGTAATGCCAGTCTCTCGCACGAACTTACCAACGCTCTCCACAGGCTCATCACAATCTATGCCGAGCATCACGAAACTCGGATTCCTCTTCAGTTTCTTCCATAGCTTTGGCTCAAGAGCTTCCTTCATCTCTGTTCGGCACATGCCACACCATGAGGCTGTAAATTGCAAGAGCACCACCTTACCACGATTCTTGCTCAATGTGAATGTCTTGTCGTCAAGGCGGGTAAGCGTAAAGTCTGGTGCTTTCTGTCCTACACGCACAATATACCCCGTACTGTCAGGCTCATATGGATAGCCACTATCTATGGCAGACATAGGTTTAGCCTTGACAGTCTTTACGCTATCAATAGCAGTATCAACCGTCTTAGTTGCCTTTGCCTGAGTGTTCCTTCCTATGGTGCTGGAATTAACAGTTCTCCTGACACTTCTTTTCCTCTGTTGAGCATTAACCCCAAGAACAAGAAACATTGAGGTTATTACAAGTAAAGTCTTCAACATAAACAATAGATTGGTGTTTTTTTGACTAAGGTCTAAAGACAAAGGCTTTTAACCTTTTGGCTTTTGACTTCATTTGAATGCAAAGGTAATATAAAAATTTCAATTTATAAGCTCTAATACGAAAAAAGTAATCAAAAATACGTATTTTCAACCATTTATCCGACAATATATTTGGCGAATTGCCAAATTATACTTATCTTTGCAATTAAAATAAACTAAATGAATTAAATTCATTCTACTAATTATTTATGCAGAATTTCAACTATTATGCACCGACACAGGTTGTGTTTGGTCGCAACACAGAAAATCAGCTTGCCTCTCTCGTAAAGAAGTATGGAGGTAAGAAAGTCCTTGTACACTATGGTGGTCAGAGCGCAATCAAGTCAGGCTTGATGGCAACAGTTGAGAAACAACTCTCTGATGCAAGTATCGAGTACGTTAAGCTTGGTGGTGTAGTGCCTAATCCACGCCTGTCCCTCGTAAGGAAAGGCATAGAAATATGTAAGGCTGAGGGTATCGACTTCCTTCTTGCCGTAGGAGGTGGCTCTGTAATCGACTCCTGCAAGGCTATCTCTTCAGGCCGTTATTATGATGGCGATGTATGGACTCTCTACGAGCATAAGGATCACGCAACGAAGTATCTCCCAATAGGTTGCATCCTCACCATCCCTGCTGCGGGAAGCGAGATGAGCAACGGCTCTGTCATCACTAATGACGAGGTTGAGAGTTGGTTGAAGAAAGACTATTGCGTGGATGAGTTCCGCTGTAAGTTCGCCATTATGAACCCCGAACTCACCTACACCCTCCCTGCATGGCAGACCGCCTGTGGCATCACCGATATGATGATGCACACCATGGAACGCTATTTCAGCAAGGACGACGACATGGAGACAACCGACGCTATTGCCGAGGCCGTGCTTCGCACTTGCATGAAGGAGGGCAGAAAGGCACTCGACAACCCAACCGACTATACAAGCCGTGCAAACGTGATGTGGGCTGGCACTCTGGCACACAACGACCTTACCGGTTGCGGAACAACAGGCGACTGGGCAACACATTGCATAGAGCATGAGCTATCAGGTATGTTTGATGTCAGCCACGGTGCAGGACTTGCAGCTATGTGGGGCTCCTGGGCACGCTATACCCGTGAGGAGAACATGCCACGCTTTGCTCGTTTCGCCCGTAACGTGATGGGTATTGATACCACAGGTATGAGCGACCTTGATGCAGCCGAGGCTGGTATTCAGGCAATGGAGAAGTTCTATGTCTCTATCGGTATTCCAACCAACATTCACACACTCATTGGTAAGGAGATAACCGATGCTGAGATTGAAGAGATGGCTGATAAGTGTACCAACGGTGACACAATAACAATCGGCGGTCTGAAGGAGCTCAGGAAAGAGGATATCATTAAGATTTATAAGATGGCAAAGTAGAAGCCTAACCAAGCCTTCCCAAAGGGAAGGATGTATGATAGTAATAGTCAGCATAAAATCTTTGACATAAAAATCCCTTGCTCAATCCAATATGGAAAGAACAAGGGATTTATACTATATAACATCCTTCCCTTTGGGAAGGCTTGGTTAGGCTTTTAGCATAAGATGCTTAACCACCGACGACCAATCGCGGAAATCTCCATTAGTCTTATTCAGATAGATGACATTACTGCCAGACCTATGGGAGTCACTATGATAAGGCACACCCTCAACAAGATAAGAGTCGGTCATGGTAGTAACATCCCTATCCTGTGCAAGAACAAGGCGCTTGTAGAAAGTCCCGTTCACATTGTCAGAGTCGAAGTATTTCTTCACCCACTCCAGTTTATTGCTCCACGAAACAGGATTAGCCCATGAAGCATGAGAAATGATAAACACCTCAAATTTCTGTGAAATGGCTTTCAGAGCCTCCACAGCACCCTCAACAGGCTTGGAATAAGAGAATATCTCAGGAATGTCGTCGTAATTGGTTCTCTTCACCCCATCCACGACACTCTCATACTTCGGCACCAGATTCTTTATCTTATCAGCATACAAGGCAGACTCAAAATCAACAAGGACATTGTCCATGTCAAAGAATACAATTTTCCTTTTCATACTATTAGTGGTTATTGTTTAAATTAGTGAATAGGCTTTATCAGCCTGAGATTGGAAGTATAAGTGTAATAGTTTTAATAGTTTTTTGTGAGACAGGCTGCGTATCAGCTTTGACAAGACAGGCGCATTTCCCTTGCTCTACGATTGCAAAATTACAAAAAAACTTGGAAATCTCCAAATTTTCAGCTGTAAAAAACGAACTTTATCGCAAAATAAATAAGTGTATTCCTTACATTATCAATGGTGTTTTGTTTGAGCGCTAATGATAGAAATGTTTGTCTTTCAGCACGTTTACGCTCCCATCTTCTCGTTTTCTGTATGATTAGAACTAAATGTTAGCTTCAAACCGTAATATTTTATGAAAAAGTTTGCACATTTGATCTGTTTTTACTATTTTTGCAAATGAAACAATAAAAACACCTAAACGAATGAAGAAAACTATTATTACATTATGCCTTACGCTTTGTGCTATAATTGCTTTCTCACAGAATGAGAAAGTAAAGTCCGTAGCCAAATCTGAATCTTTTGTTATAGAAGGAAACATAGCCGATATTCCCAAAAGAGTTATGGTAGTTCTGTTTAAACATGAAGCAGGAGGATTAAATAGTTGGATAGTTGATACAGTCAGGATTAGGAAAGGCAAGTTCCGCTTTAAGGTTAAGCCTGACGGACGGGAAGGGGAATATGGCATAGGAATTAGATATAAAGGAATATATGATCAAAGCCTCAGAAATATCTTTGCGACTCCCGGAACTATAACGAAAATCACGGGTAGTGGTCTTCAGGTGGCACAATGGGATGTAGAGAACGATAATCCATATCAAAAAGAAGACAATGCCTATAATAGGCTTTTTAAGGAAATAATACATGAAGAATTTGAATTTGATAAAGTTAAACAGGTATACGCAGATAGCCTTAGACAACTATCAGACAAGAATTCTATCATAAAACTGGGGGAATGGTATGCCACGGAAGAGAATGAATATATAAAAAGAGATTCGCTGAATATCGTCATGTTTCTGGAGTTTCTTGAACAGAACAAGTACAATCCTCCGTATGTCCAAAGATTGTATTCTGTTTCCAAGGTGATTTTTCAGTATGATTTCCATAATCTAAGGGATAGAGCACGTAAACTTCTATATAAGATTCCTGCTATCGAAGCAAAAAAGCAATTAATAGCCTCGGCTCTTCAACTTCTCTACCCTAAATATGACGAGATCAAGCCTGGTGAACCAATGCCAGACATTCCTTTCTTTGATTGCGATGATAAGGAACACCATTTTAGTGAGTTATATGGCAATGGCAAGTATAAGATAGTAGAGATTCACGGCAGACATTCTGGTGATTTCAAAGGATGGCGAGCAAAGGAGTGGCTTAATTATCTTCACGAAAACTATTCTGATAGGATTGATATTCTATTCTTCAATACTGATTCACACAAAGATTGGATGAAATCAGCCGGGAACAAGAAAGTAAACAAGGATTGTGATCCTTGGATAGAATGGAGCGATCATAATAATGGCGTGGATCTCAAGGAGATATTCCGTGATAATCATCCCTTTGCTATCTTCTCCCCTGATGGCAGGTTTCTTGGCATGCGTCAGTTTTTCTCATTAAAGGACGGAATACAAGAGTATCTGCCATTCGTGGATATTACAAAGGTGAAATAATCACTCTCGCATACGAAGTCAAAGGTATTTCTCCATTATCCGTAACTTCACAAATGATGTGGATGGTATTGCCCTTAGCATCTTCAGGAATTGTGATAGTAGCCTTAGAAGCGTCGTTATCATTGATGGTTATATTCTTATCATAACTTGAAGCCTCAGGCTGCATCCACCAAACGAAAGACAGTTTATTTCCTTCTGCATCCACCGACTTAGAAGCGTCAAGAGTAACCACTTCGCCAGCTTTAGCTGTTAGATTATAGGTGTTGGGTGATGGTTGCTTGCCATTGATAATCACGATTGGGTTCGTGTTTCCCCTACCCTCCTTCGCCCATTGCATACGGGCACAGAAGTCATTCAATTCCGCTTCATAGAAACGGCGCTTATACCCCTCCGTAATACTCTTCTGAGGCTCTTGCCAAGAAGTCCAGGCATATGTCAGCGAGTCGGCACACATACCGAACTTATGACATCCTGCCCAACCTGCCTGCGTTGGGTCTTCAGGATCATTGAGTCCGTTAGGCATAATATATAGGAATGAAGGAGTATCGCCCTCCACACCCCATTTATAGTTAGGATAGATCTTGCCCAGTTCTCCATGTCCTTGAATCATTTCCTGATGCTTCTTCCATTCCTGCTTGCCAAGCTCACATTGCAGTTGCCATGTTCCCTCATCCCAGATAAACTTCAGGTCATCCTTAAACTCCCTACGCATCCATTGGTGCGAGCTATATGCACGGTTCATACGCATGGCATACACCATATCCTGATCAGTTATGGTATAGACACGGAACTTATTCAGAAATGCCTTCAACTGCTCGGGAGTCCGAGTCTGCTGAACCTTCCATATAGCCTGTGCAAGTGTGTTGCCACTTCCCCATGTTGCAACCCATATAGGTCGCTCATCATCCTCATCGGCAAGCTTTATAAGAAACTCGCTACCCTCGCTATCATTATCCTTGCCAATGACTCCAATTCCGGCCCTATGACTACCAGCCATGCAGCGAGACTTCACATATTCCATGCTTGGCCAGTAGCCTATGGTCTGCTTGCCGTTCTCCTTGTCAAGTGAAAGGAAATCCTTCTGCTTTGAACGCAGCATCAGCTTATGAATATCCTTGCCGTATGCCTCAACAACCTTGTCAAGATATTGCGCCCACTCCTCTGGATATGGATCACAGTTCCATCCCACGGTAGTCATTATTGCCTCAATCTCGAACATATCAGCGTATGCCATGAGCCTTATTGCAGACTCCATATCATCAGGCTCAACATCACAGTCACCTATATCTGTCATAACCACGAGACGTGGTTTTAAAGGCGAATTGTTTTCTTTAGCAAGAACATTAGCTGAGAACAACAATAATATTGCTAACAAGCAAGTTACAATTTTCTTCATAAGATTATAATTTAATCCAAGTTGCCTTACGCCAAAGAGTCTCCATAGGTCCACGTTGATGATTCTTGTCCCATTGTTTCAAGATGACAATCTGAATGGTAATCATGACAATTCCGACAAGGAGAGACCACGTTGCACCAAGGTCATCACAGAGTTTGAAGCCCCAACCATAGAATAGGATTGAGCCGAATACAGATTGCATGAGATAGTTTGATAGACTCATTCTTCCGAAGAAGCATACATTACCGAGAATCTTGCAGAAAGGCTTCCAACGATACCACAGCAGTACTATTACTGATACCTCGGAAAATAGTATCAGCATATTGGTGATAGGATTTGTCCATACGCTGAACCTACCCATATCCACATTTGAACCAATGAGGCATAGTGGGAAACATATAATCAGCACCCATAGCCATATACGAAGGTTGTTACCCTCGTTATAGAACAGACGATGACGACCTACGAGTATTCCGAGATAGAAGAATGCAAGTGTCTGTGTCAGACGACCTGCCCATAATGCCCAAGCCAGATTCGCAACATAAGCTATACGCACGTTTGTTATTCCTGACTCCCAGAACGAACCGTTAATGTTCGCTTCTGTTATTTTAGCACATTCAGCCCAAAGTTCATCTTCCGGGAACTTCCATCCAGACACAAGACTGTATATTTCAACAGGCTGTGCAAGAAGCAATATGGTGATAGCCCACAGCCATCTTGTAGATAGATAGCCGGCAGGAATCATCAGCAAGCCTATTGACGCATAAGAAGTTAGAATATCACCATTATAGAAGAAGATATTGATTAATCCAATGATGAATAGCAACACCATTCGCCACGCAAAGCGCAGAGAGAAGTCCCTACCCTTCTGTTCCTGATTATCTCGCATTATGAAGAAGCTCACGCCAAAGAGCATGGCAAAAATGCCATACATCTTGCTTGATAGCAATGTCTCGCATACGGAAAAGACTGTATCATCAGTTGGCAAAGCCATCGACTTATCATCGAGGAAGATATTGAAGTTTTCAAGACAATGAAAGATGATGATTCCCATCACCGCTATGCCACGAAGTGCATCTGCAATCTCAATTCGAGTATTTGGAATACCTTTGGTTTTATACATTTAAGATTTTATTGTTTAGAATTTCGGGCACAAAATTACTAAAAAAAAATGATATACACAAAGAAAATCAGTACATTTACTTGCATATTTACCAAGTATTTTGTACTTTTGTATTATGAATAGGTCTAAAGTCAAAGGTCAAAAGCCTTAGTCATTTGGTTAATGGAAAATAGAATAAGTAAATTATGACAATAAGAGAACTAACGCCCTCTGATAGAGCCAGTTTCTTCCAACTATCCAAAGTGGTGGTTGGAGCATTGGAGAATAAGGACTTTCTTATTCCAATGACTGAGGAAGAGGCCGATGCTACATTTCGCGATGATAGCAAGGATGTCGTATTAGGTGCTTTCATAGACAACAGACTCGTGGCTACACTTGGCCTGTTTCATGACATCCGTGACTATGAGGAAGTACTTCCCGTGAATTGCCATTCTCTCAAAGGGGCTGAGATAGGCGAGGCTATGGTAAGTCCTGAACTTCGCAGAAGCGGACAGATGAACAAGCTATGGGCATCCCTCAAAGCCATTATCCGGAAACGTGACCTTGACTTCCTTCTTGCCACAGCCCATCCCGATAACATAAGCAATCACCTTATGCAAAGGGACAATTTCATACTGCATAAAGTGTTTGAAAGGCGTGGATATACGAGGAATATGTATTTTAGAAGGAATAAGGAGTAAAGAGTAAAGTGTAAGGAGTAAGGTTTGCAAGACACTAATCGAAAATATATCGCCATTGACCTGAAATCGTTCTATGCTTCCGTAGAATGCGTGGAACGAGGTCTTGACCCGTTGTCAACTAACCTTGTGGTGGCTGATGAAAGCAGAACGGAAAAGACTATTTGCCTTGCCGTATCTCCATCGCTCAAGGCATACGGAATAGGTGGACGTGCGCGATTGTTTGAGGCTGTTCAGCGTGTAAGGGAAGTGAACTATGAACGAAGGATGAGTGCCCCCAACTGTCGTTTTACAGGCAGATCGACAGATGACAAAGAGCTACAGAAGCATCCGGAATGGGAGCTTGATTTCATTCGGGCCGTTCCACGCATGGCATTCTACATAGAATACAGCACCAGAATATATAAAATATACCTTAAATATATTGCTCCCGAGGACATTCACGTATATTCCATTGACGAGGTGTTTATGGATGTTACTGCATATCTTGACACATACAAGATGACGGCTCATGAGCTTGCAAGAACAATGATTCATGATGTGCTTGCGAATACTGGTATAACGGCAACAGCGGGCATCGGAACTAATTTGTACCTATGCAAGGTGGCTATGGATATCGTGGCAAAGCATATCCCTGCGGACAAGGATGGGGTACGCATTGCGGAGCTTGACGAGATGTCGTACAGGAAACAGCTTTGGAATCACCGTCCGCTTACAAGTTTCTGGCGAGTGGGCAGAGGCATTGCAGAAAAACTTACAAGATATGGCATTGAGACCATGGGCGACATAGCGCGCACATCCATCAACAACGAAGCCCTACTCTATCGTCTCTTCGGAGTAAATGCCGAATTGCTTATTGATCATGCATGGGGCTGGGAACCTGTCGGGATGGAGTATATCAAGGCTTACAGACCAGAGACAAACTCCATGAGTAGCGGACAGGTGCTTCAGGAGCCTTACACATTCGAAAAGGCAAGGAACGTGGTTATGGAAATGGCAGACGCAATAAGTCTTGATTTGGTGGAGAAACGGCTCGTCACCAATCAACTGATCCTTACCGTAGGTTTTGACCGCAAGAGTCTTGAGCGTCCAGAGATAGCTGCGAGATACCAAGGTAATATTGTTACAGACTATTATGGTCGTGCAGTTCCGAAACACGCACACGGCACGGCAAACCTGAATGGATATTCATCTTCAAGTAAAGAAATAACTGAAGCCGTTATGTCGTTGTATGACAGGATTGTAGATCACGACCTACTTATCCGTCGTCTGAACATAACGACGAACAATATCATAGGTGAGACAGTAGCTCAAAGCAAGTCGAAAGTCCCCATGCAGCTTGATCTCTTCACCGACTATGATGCATTAGCCATTGAGGAGGAAAAGAGGAATGCAGAGCGAGATAAGGAACGTAAGATGCAGGAAGCAATTATAGCCATCAAGCATAGGTTTGGCAAGAATGCAATCCTCAAGGGTACAAGTTTCTCGGAAGGTGCAACAGCAAGGGATAGGAACAACCAGATAGGAGGGCATAAAGCGTAGAAAGCCCAAAGGTCTTCCTAAATGAATAATGAATAAAGAATAATGATTAATAAATAGTACCATTTATAACGTACTATTTATTCGTACACGGCAAAATTGTACATTGTAAATGGTAAATCAAAAATGGGTAGATACGATGACATAATAAATCTTCCGCATCATGTATCAAAGGAACATCCGCAGATGTCAATGTACATGAGGGCGGCTCAGTTTGCTCCTTTTGCGGCATTGACTGGGCATGATTCCGCTATAAGAGAAACTGCAAGGAAACAACAGGAAAATGTAGAATTGCGCTCTGGATATGATGAAGAAACGGATGTGTTTTAATATTGTGTACGCACACATCGCTTGACAAAAGTCAAGTAAACTAAGAAAAAATAAACAAATAAATAAAAATTGTTTGCGCACACAGGAAATTCTTTATACCTTTGCACTCGGAAATCTGAAATGATTTCATTGTCAAAAGGGAAAAAGAAGGTAACACTTCTGGAAACATTCCAAAATGACAATTACGAAAAGAATTGTTTAGGTTAGTAGAATAATAGTTTTAGGTTTTAGTTATTGAAGGTAAAAGATTATTGCTTAACTCATTAGGATAACACAAAAAAGCGTTGAGCTTCCTTCTTTGGAAGGTTTATGAGTTAAACATAAAAATGCTCCACTGTCGTGATGACAGCCGGAGCATTTTTGTATTATAAAGCATTTATAATCAAAGCATTGTAAGAATCTCATTAAAATCCTTACAGATGTAGGTTGCACCAGCCTTTTCAAATTCTTCCCTATCACCATAGCCATAAAGTACTCCCATAGAGTCAATGCCACATTCCTTAGCTCCAAGAATATCATATTTCCTGTCGCCTATCATCAGTATCTTACTACGGTCGTCAATGCCTTGTGATGCAAGTCCTGCATTGATAACATCTGCCTTTGAATGAAGTATTCCAAGATCGTCTCTTCCTGCGATAAAGTCGAAGAAACCTATGAGCCCGAATTCTCTCGTGACCTTATCTGCCTGTATCTGCATCTTACTTGTTGCGATCCCCATAACATAGTTTCTTTGTCTTAGTTCCTCAAGAAATTCCAATACACCATGATAAAGATGCTGCTCAAGCCATCCTTTGCTGTAATATCGCTCTCTGTATATCTGAACAGCCTTTTTCGCATCCTCGTCATTGAATCCGTAGAGCATCTTGTATGAATCCTCAAGCGGAGGACCGACAAATGGACGTAATGACTGCAAGTCGGTTACTTCAATACCAAAATGAGCAAGGGAGTATTGTGCACACTTCATGATGCCCTCTCCACTATCAACGAGAGTACCATCAAGGTCAAAGAGCAAGGTTGTATAGTTTGATTTCTTCATCATTCTGCAAAATTACTACGATTTTTTCAAAAGCAGAAGTAATGATGGTTAAAAACTGTATATTGTAACGTTTTTTGGAGAAAAAGACATATCTTTGTATTCAAAATGCAAAAAATAATCTATATATTCATACTGTCAATACTCTGCCTATGCTCTTCTGCAAGACAGAGGGTGATTCTCATTACGATAGACGGATTGCGAAGCGACATTCTTGCGAATAGCAGTCAGCCGGCACCATTCATGCACGAAATGTTGAGGAAATCAGTATATGTGCCGAATGTGATTGTAGTGAATCCGACCATGACATATCCTTCGCACACCACGTTGGTAACTGGTTCTACCCCACTCGACCACGGCATTCATTGCAACCGTCAGTTTCAGTTCAACAGGAATGAGCCTACGCTATACAATTGGTATGCTGACAGCATACGCACCAAGACACTTTGGCAGACGGTGAAGGAGCATGGAGGCACGACGGCATCGGTTTTCTGGCCAGTAACGACGGGATGCAAATGGATTGACTTCAACCTGCCTGAATACTTCCCTACTAAGCGAGTCAGCGTAAGCGGAATGGACTATATCCGCCCTGTATGCACTCCTTCGGACATTATGGCAGAACTGGAGCGTGAGGCAACGGGACATCTGTCGGACACTACCCTGCGTGCAGGTTCTTTTCAGTATGATGCCAAGGTGGCGAGTATGGTGAACTATCTAACGAACCGCTACAAGCCCGATTTCATGACCGTGCACCTCGTGACAACCGACTACAAGCAGCATGAGACGGGCATATATTCCAACGAGACACAACAAGCAGTTGCAGCAGCCGATCATGCAATAGGTCTGATACTTGAGAATCTGGAATATACGCATCAGAAGGATAGCGTGACGATAATAGTAACGGGCGATCATGGTTTTACACAAGGACAGTATCGTCTGCATCCCAATGCCCTGCTCGTTAGCAATGGTATGCTGAGCGAGCAGCCTGGCGGCGACTGGCAGGCATGTTTCAACTCACTTGGCGCAGCAGCCTATATGTATGTTAATCCGAATCTGAATCCAAGGCAGAAGGCACGCTGCATAGAGAAGGTAAGGAAGATTCTTTCGGAACAGCCCGACACGGTGAAGGCTCTTTACAACATTCTTTCAAATGAGGAGATAAAGGCAGTAAAGGGCGATCCCACGGCAACCCTCTGTCTTGCCCCAGTCTCAGGCGTAGGATGCAGTAACAATCGTAAGGGTGAGTTCATAACAGACTTCAAGGGAGGCTTTCACGGCTATGTGTATCTTCCTGATACAAAGGCGTATGACCCGACATCGCTCATCATTCACGGGAACATAGACAGGAGCTTCGTAAAGCAATTCCTATCTGCACCAGATACCATTCAGCAGACATCCATAGCTCCGCTGATCCTACGAATTATGGAAATGGGAAAATAAACAATAAAAGTAATAACTAAAAAACAAATTATCTATGAAGAAATTCCTGACAATCGTATTGGCATCTTTCGCATTGATGTCATTCGCACAGAAAGCAAACAATGGCTCTGCATCAAATGAACCAACAGTCATTAAATGGATAGAAGACAAGCCGGGACCAAGTTTCCAGCAGCATAGGACATTCCCTACCGTTCCTGACAATCTCTGGAATGAACTCGGTTTCAAGGATGGCATACCTTCAAGCATGAGTTGCTTCCTGCTCAAGACCGAGGGGAAGACGATATTGCTTGATACTGGTCTTGGGGCTGGATTCAGTCAGCTCATTCCGAAACTTGCGGAGGATGGCATCAAGCCCGAGGATCTAAAACTCATATACATCACCCACATGCACGGCGACCATATCGGTGGATTGCTAAAGGATGGTAAGGTGGTATTCCCTAATGCAGAGGTGTATATCAACAGAATAGAGGCTGAGGCATGGAAGGCAATGCCAGGGGACAGAAGTGCACAGGCAAAGAAGGTGCTTGAGGCTTATAAAGACCATCTGCATCTGTTTGAGGCAGGCGACGTATTGCCTGGTAATGTGAAATCCATTGCAGCATACGGTCATACTCCAGGGCATACGGCATTCCAGAAGAACGATATCCTCGTAATTGGCGACCTCATGCATGGAGCAGCCCTTCAGCTCAAGCATCCAGAATACAATGCTTCTTTCGATATGGATCAGAAAGCAGCAGCGGAGGCACGCGCAAGATTGATAAAGTATGCTCGTGAGAATAAGCTCACGATGTACGGAATGCATCTTCCAAGTCCAGGGAATGTTAAGTGAAGAACGAAGAGTTAAGAGTGAAGAATTTGAGTTACATTTCATTGCGAAAAGGCAATTAATGGCTTTTAACTGCAACACAAACCTAAATTCTTCACTCTTAACTCTTCACTTTCAACTTGAGCTATGCGAAAGTAGAATATGAAGATAACATCAATAGTAGAGAACACCAGTATCGTAGGAATGCCTGTGGAACATGGTCTGAGCCTATATATCCAACTCGAAAATGGGCGCAGAATACTGTTTGACATGGGACAAAGGCGGTTGTTTGCCGAGAATGCCGAAAGACTCGGACTTGACATCGCCGATATTGACACGTCTATAGTCTCACATGGGCATTATGATCATGGAGGTGGACTTCGTGCCTTCCTCGAAATAAACGAAAAGGCGAAGGTTTATATCCATAAAGAAGCGTTTCTACCCCACTATTCCCTAAAGGAGGATGGATTGAAATATATCGGTATTGATAAAGATCTGCAAGATAATCCACGACTCATAGAGTGCGGTTCCATGACAAGGCTTGATGACAATATGACTCTATTTGCAGATGTAAACGGAGAATGCTGTTGTCCGCAAGGCAATAGGCTTTTGTTCGGACCTTCTGAAACGCAGAACGATTCTTTCTCGCATGAACAGAATCTCATAATAGAGGAAAACGGCAACACGATACTCTTTGCCGGATGTGCGCATAAGGGAATCGTAAACATCATGCGCAAGACAGAGGAGGTCATGGGCAAGACTCCCACCCACGTCTTTGCCGGATTGCATCTTGCCAAGACTCCAATAGACGATGCTTTCATCTCCACCCTTGCACATGAGCTTATGAACTACGATAATTGCACGTTCTACACCATGCATTGCACAGGAACAGAGCAATATCAGAAACTAAAGGCCATCATGGGCAATCAGATAGAATATCTCTCTTGTGGAGAAAGTGCAGAGATATGAAAAAATAAAAAGTATGATTACCATGTGCAGCGAACGCCTGTCGGGGAAAATACTATCCATACTTTTTAATTTTTACTTATTATTTTTTAATTTAAATATGATCCAACAGACAGAGTTCAGACTTTCAGCAAAGCGCAGAGGATGCCACCTCGTTACGCGCGAGATACTCGAGAACCTTCCAAGACCACTTCCAAAGGTGGGATTGCTTAATCTCTTCGTTCAGCACACATCATGCGCCCTCTCTATAAACGAGAATGCAGATCCTGATGTGAGATACGACATGGAGAAGATAATGAACCATATCGTAAAGGAAAACGAGCCTTACTATGATCATGTTCTCGAAGGTTCTGATGATATGCCAGCACATGCCAAGAGTTCGCTCTTCGGTGTCAGCATCACCATACCAATTACTGACGGACATCTCAACCTCGGCACATGGCAAGGCATATACCTTTGCGAGTTCCGCGACTATGGAGGTCAACGCAGCATCGTGGCAACAATATACGAATAAAAAACAAATAAATAATAAAATGAACAATGAAAAATCATAAAATACTAACTTGTATTTTTCATTTTTCACTTTTCATTTTTCATTAAAAAAGTAAACAAAATTGGGCTTTACAAAATGGATTGGAGCATTCCTCGGTTATGTAAACGGAGGAACGCTTGGTGCAATAGCAGGATTCATCCTTGGCACCGTCTTTGATACCTTTACAGGTAAGAGTTCTGATACTTCATCTGAAGGCAACGCATATAGTGCATACGGCAACACTACGGCAGAGGACATCCTAAACCGTACACGACAGTCACAGCAAGGTGACAGAAACGGTTTCCTATTCTCGCTCATGGTGCTCTCTGCCCATATCATACAGGCAGACGGTAAGATAATGCACTCAGAGATGGAACTCGTTCGCAATTTCCTTCGTGCAAACTTCGGAGAAACAGCCGTAGAGCAAGGCAATAATATATTGTTGCGCCTCTTCGACTACCGCAAGCAGCATGGAGAGCAGTCGTGGAAACAGCAGATTGGAGAGGCTTGCAGACAGATGCGTATGGCTATGCCAGAAGAGCACCGTCTTCAGCTTGTGGCTTTCCTTGCGGACATAGCAAAGGCTGACGGAAACACGGCAGAAAGCGAGATAAGGGAATTGCGCAACGTAGCATATAACCTCGGTCTCAATCCACAGGTTATAGATCAGATGCTGAGCCTCGGCGGTCAGAGTCTTAATGATGCATACAAAGTTCTCGGACTTACCAAGGATGCAACTGATGATGAAGTTCGCAAGGCATACCGCAAGCTCGCACTCCAGTACCATCCAGATCGCGTGGCAACACTCGGAGAAGATGTTAAGGAAGCAGCAAAGAAGAAGTTCCAGGAACTAAACGATGCCAAGGATAGAATCTACAAGGCAAGAAATCTGTAATTATCAATACAATAATAATATGACAAAACAAGACATCACGGTTCTCGCAAAAGAGAATGCTTTTGACCTTATAGGCAAGGAGTGGATGCTCGTAACGGCTGGTACTCCCGACAAATACAACACAATGACAGCCTCATGGGGCGGTATAGGTTGGCTCTGGAACAAACCAGTAGCCTTTATCTTCATTCGTCCAGAACGCTTCACACATGAATTTATTGAGGCAAACGACCGACTGACACTCTCTTTCTATGACGAGGAATACCGCAAAGCACTTCAGATATGCGGAAGTAAGTCTGGTAGGGACATCAACAAGACCGAGGCTACAGGTCTCACACCTGAGACATTGGAGAGCGGTGCCGTTACATTTGGCGAGGCAAAAATGACTCTCGATTGTCGTAAGCTCTTCAAGTCATCAATGAAAGCCGAAAATTTCGTTGAGAAATCCCTCTTTGAGCGTTTTTATAACGACAAGCCAGGTGGTGGTCTTCACGATATCTATATCGTAGAAATCGAGAATATCTACACAAAGTAACGATAATTCGTCGAGTTCACGTTCAAATAACATAGTCTTAATTTCGAACAATACCCACTAAACGCAAAAATACTCCGACTATCATCACGACAGAAGGAGTATTTTTGCGTTTAACTCATTCAACCTTCTAAGAAGGAGCTTCATCAGCTTTTATGTTGTTATCCTAATGAGTTAAGCATGAATCTAATTACCTAATAACTAAAACCTAAAATCTATTATTCTACTAACCTAAACAATTCTTATCCTTAATCGTCTTAAAGGATTTTTCCGGGAGTGTTACCTCCTTTTTCCCTTCGACGAGGTTTGTTTCTTATTTCCGAGTGCAAAGGTACAATTATTTTTCTGTGTGCGCAAACAATTCTAATAAAATAATAGTTTTTTAGCCTTTTACTTGATTTTTATCAAGCTTTGTGTGCGCACACAAAGCTTATTCTTCAATAAATACCTCATCCATATCCTTGCGCTTCTTAGGTGAAATATCGCTTGCAGGGTGTCCGAGAGGTATGATTACGGCAGGTTCTTCTTCCTCTGGCATATTGAATAGTTCCTTACAATGAGCAGCACGGAAATTGCATACCCAGCAAGTGCCGAGACCTACTTCCGTGGCAGCAAGACACAGATGCTCAACGGCAATGGCAATATCTATGTCACCATGGCTCTTTCCATCCTTGCGCACCCACTCCTGATCATGAAGAACAGATGCTATGATATACATAGGAGCTGTGGCGAACCATTCCCTGTTATAGCATTCACGCAGTTTCTTCTTGCCTTCCTCACTCTTTACTATGTGGAAACGCCAAGGTTGCTTGTTTACTGCCGAAGGTGCAAGGCGCACGCATTCCTTTAAATACTCAAGCTTCTCATTACTGACAGTTTCAGATGTATAATCCCTGCAACTGTATCTGTTTTCTATAATCTTTGATAATTCCATAATATTATTGATGTTGATTCTTTTATATTCAAAACATTATTCGGCACTATTATCATGCACGGTGATTTCACCTATCGTATAATTTCCATTGTCATCAATGGCAAATGGGGCTGACAAATCAGGCATATCATCATAATAAGGCATAGGACTTGTGTCAAATTTCAAGCCAGGAACAAAGACAACTCTTGGTTTATCTCCGTTTACATCGTAGTAAAGTTGTTCACCAATACATATCGGTTTATCTTGATCAAATTCACCCATATCGCTGATAGTGTTGGTTACAGTTTTCAAGACATTATCCTTATCATATAGCGTCACGCTCTCACCGTCAATGGTATATCCCATGCGTTTTAGCAGTTCCTGTTGCATATTATATGGATTCACCACAGTCTTTATATATGCCTTTCCATTCTCTTGAAAACGTATCTGATAGAACCATTCCACATGAACGCCCGTTCCTTCCATCGCACTACTCGTAAGCCATAGATCACCAGTCTTAGCATCATACTTTGCCTGTGGCTGACGAGTATTACGAATATTCAGGAAATTGGTAGTCTCTGCCCCTTTTGTCACCATTATACCATACCCCTCAGATGGTGTCTGGTCTATCTCGTCAATAGCGAATACAGCGATATTGGCAATCGTATCGCTCATGATTTCATGTGAATGGAACTTAATAGCATTATCCATTGCATTCTTCACATTGGCAGGAATAGAATCCTCTTGTAAAGGCATATCCAGGATACCTACCATAGGTACTGTATTAACACCAGAACTCTTGCATCCAGCCATCATAAGGCATATAGCAAGGAACGAAATTAATGTAACAAAATAATTTTTTCTCATATATATTGTAGTTGATAAAACTAAAGACGAAGACAAAATTACAGATTTTTTCTGTATTATAGATACTTTTTGCAAATTTTATTATATCTTGTTGCAAAAATCTATTCAACCCTTGAAAAAATATAGCATAAGTATATGAACTTTGATTCCCATGCACGTCCTATGTAAGTCCCTTGTAACTCCCATCATCCAAGGAACCAAACTCGATGAACCTCCGTTCCTATAGCGAACAAAGAACGGACCTTCATCGAGTTTGGTTCGGAGGATCAACGGAGAATGAACGAAATTTGTATAGCAGTAGATTATTTCCTTACAGAAAAAGTGCAAAATGTTTTGGTATTATGAAAAGACATTTGTAATTTTGCAGTCAAATATAAAATTAACACATACGACTATGAGCAAAGACAAGAATAAAAGCCAACTGACGGATTATGAGAAATATTGTCAGATGATGGCACAGCAACAGGAAGAGGAAATCGACGAAATCATTTCCGGTGATATGAATGAAGAAGCACCGGAAGGTGTTTTTGTGCGCGGACATTAATAATAAAAGTCTAAAGTCTAAGGTCTAAAGTCTAAGGTCAAAAGCCTAAAGTCAAAAGCCTTAGCCCTTAGATTTTAGCCTTTAGACAAAAAAATAGAAAATGAATAAGGAGAAAGATCCAATGGAATGGGAGGTACTTGAAAGTGAGTATCTATATAAAAGACCTTGGCTTACAGCAAGGCGTGAGCATGTGAAACTACCTACTGGTGCAGAGATTCAGGATTTCTATGTTCTGGAATACCCTGAGTTCTGTAATGTCATTGCCATAACGAAGGATGGTAAGTTCCTTATGGAAAAGCAATATCGTCATGCACAGCACTTTACAGGTATAGAGATTCCTGCTGGATGCGTGGAAGAAGGTGAAGACCCAATGGAAGCAGCCAAAAGGGAACTATACGAGGAAACAGGTTATGCAGGTGGTGAATGGACTAAATTGATGACCATAAGTCCTAATGCGGGAGCTTGCACCAACTATAGCCATACATACCTTGCCGTGGGCGTTGAGCCTGTTTCAACCCAACATCTTGAGGCTTCAGAAGACATAAAGATTGTGCTTCTTGACAATGAAGAGGTCATCAGAATGCTAAAGAATGACGAGTTTCATCAGGCTATGATGGCAGCTCCCCTATGGAAGTATTTCGCTCTGGAGGGCGAAATTAAAAAGTGAAAATTGAAAGTTGAAAATTGAAAATTGAAAATTTCACGCTAACGCCCAACAAACTAAAGTAAGTCAATTCTCAACTTTCAATTTTCACTTTTCAATTTGCCAACAATTTTCAACTTTCAATTTGCCAACAACTTTCAATTTTCATTTTTCAATCTGCCAACAATTTTCAATTTTCAATTGTAAAAATGAAGATAGTCCTTGCATTTGATTCTTTCAAAGGTTGCATAACGGCACAGGAGGCTTGCCATACAGCAGCATCGGCAATTCACGAGGTTCTGCCCCATGCAGAGGTTGTAGAGTGCCCTCTTAGCGATGGTGGCGAGGGATTAGTGGAATGCGTTGAGAAGAGACTTAATGTGAAGCGCATTCATCTGAAAGCCCACGATCCGCTAATGAATATCATAGATGCAAGCTATGTCATTTCTGATGATGGCAATACTGCCTATATGGAAATGGCGGCTACAAGTGGCTTGACGCTCGTGCCTGAAGACAAGCGTAATCCTATGCTGACCACGACTTATGGCGTTGGCGATATGATTATAGATGCCGCAAAGCGTGGATGCAAGGAGATCGTAATGGGTATTGGAGGAAGTGCTACTTGTGACGGAGGTCGTGGTATGATACAATGCCTGAAAGATAACGGCTATTCCCTACCCTCTCCACTTCTTCCTCATATCACCGTGGCTTCTGATGTCACCAATCCTCTCTACGGAGAACTCGGTGCATCTTATGTCTTCGCACCTCAGAAAGGAGCGACACCAGAGCAGGTGAAGATTCTCGATGAAAGACTTCAGGAGCTTGCAAAGGAAACAGAGACTTTAGGACTTGCCACACCATCTCTTGCCCTTCATCCCAGTGCAGGAGCAGCAGGGGGACTTGGCTACGGTCTCATGGCATACCTTAAAGCAGAAATGAAGTCTGGCATAGATATCGTTCTATCTATCAGCGCATTCGACGAATCCATTAAGGATGCTTCTTTAATAATCACAGGCGAAGGAAAATCAGATTCACAGACCCTTATGGGCAAAGTTCCATACGGAGTGCTTAAACATGGAAAAGAACACAACATCCCTGTCTGGCTTATATCTGGAGGCATTGAAAACGAAAACTTGCTCTCCCAGCACTTTGACATAGTAAAGAGCATAAACAAAGGAGATACCCGTCCACGTTCCATGCTTCTTCAGTCAAGCATAGCAAAGGAGAATCTCAGAAAGACAATTATAAACGCAACTTCGTTGCTTGATTCTGGAACAAAAATTAGCGACGATGACCAGAAAATTTAATCCAGAAATTATTTTAGGGAAACCTTCTGCCATTTCGTATAGTGTGGGATAGTCCCTTTATTTGGTAACAGTTACTATGTTACTTTGTTTGAAAGGTAACATAGTAACATAATATCAGTTACCAAAAACACAGACCGGAAGTGTTACTAAATAATGCTTATTATATATTTATATATAATAAGACTTTTAGAACGTATGGATAGTCTCTTTATTTGGTAACAGTTACTATGTTACCTTTTGCCTTTCTGCCTTTCCAAGCAACAAATAACGAGATTAATCGTACTCTTATTCACCTCCGCTTCAGGTTCGCTTCAAGTCCGTTATGAGTCCGTTGTGAATCCCATTTTATAGATAGGCCTACAAGTGGAGTCACAACAGAGGGTCTTTGAAACATAAGTTCTACGAATTAAAGGCGGATAGTGCTGAACATCGAAGAGGTCGGGTCGAAGGGAAAGCCAAAGTGCGACAGAATACCCAGAAAAAAGAATTTTCACACCACTCTGCAACTCGTCACCCATAGCGTTGTAAGGCTTTATGTGTCAAGAAGTTGTAGCGGTGATTCATTTTAAAGCACTCGTCACCCACTCATCACCCTCGCGCTTGTATTGATTTGATATTGAGTAATATACAGAGAAATTTCACTCGTCACCCTAAAAATGGTGACGAGTGGGTGACGAGTGAATCAACCGCAGAACATCCACATTCTCAGCAAGATACAAAGATTTGGGTGATGAGTGGGTGACGAGTGCTTTAAAATGAATCACCGCCGTAACGATAAGAGTCACAATAACTTGCAGCGCTATGGGTGACGAGTTGCAGAGTGGTGTAAAAAATCTTTTTTTTTCAGGTTGGATTAGAGACTGCGAGGGCTGAAAGCCCGACACCTAAAGAGGGCACTGAAAAAGTATTTAACACTTTCAAATTGTAACTTGATGTTATAATAATTGGGTATCTACCAATATATAAATAGGGAAAAAGCATGAAAATATGCGATTTCTGCCGTATTCAAACATTCAAAGTTATAAATTGTAAGCTCACAGAAGGAAAAATCCAAAAAATGAGGACTTTTTCAGTGCCCTCCTAAAAGGGCAGTCCGTGAGGACTGTTATATTTGTCGATATTAGGGGTATGAGGTCTGTAGGACCGACACCTAAAGTCATAGTTTTCAGGTGTCGCACTTACAGCGCTCCGCAAATCACACTTCTACATAATGACAGCCCTCACGGACTGCCCTGTCAGGTGTCGGGCTTTCAGCCTTCGCTGCCTATATTGCCTCTATCTCATAACATATAAAAGGAAGGCATCTCATGCGAAATGCCTTCCTTACATTGATCAATTCTTATTTGCGTACTTCTTTCCGTTCTTTATATAGATACCCTTTTGAGCATTAGCCTTGTTGATGCGCTGACCATTGATGTTATAGATCTTGTCATCATCCTTCTGCTCATTTGTGATATTTTCTATACCTGTTGCCATCTCATCCTCATCGAAGGAGAATATGATTTCCGTAACCTTGGCATTACTGTTCTTATCATCCTTATATACATAGATGCGGTAAGGAGATACGCTTGCGGCCTTGCTCATTGCGCCACTTGTAGAGACTAAATAGTACTTCTCGCTATCAAGACTTGTGAGTTTGCCATAGTTGCCGCCAATCTTTGCCGTAATATCTGGGTTGAAGTCAAGGAAGCCGTTAGAGCCACTCCAGTTGTAAACATCAAGGCTGGCAGGTTCTGGATTTGTGAGGGCAGTAAATGTTTTCTTATAGTCATTTGTAATAGCCACCGCTCCTGATTTAGCAGCAAGTGCTACAAATGGCTTTCCTGCCTTTATGGTCTCTGTGAGAGAAACCTTCTTGAACATCACCATCAACGTGCCGTTTGGCTTGAGGAATGCCATTCCCATTGGCACATATACCTTGGCGAACTCATCCGTATAATCATTGAGATTTACATTGAAAGGCATACAGAATGCAGCATACTTACCTTTCGTGAGTGTCCTTGTGTAAACTATACCACCTATGCCGTATGTGCCTTCTGCTATTGTCGGCTTACTATCCGTAATCTTCAGAGGTACAACCTCCACGGTTATGGTGTCAGCCTTCTTGAAACCGTCTGTTGCCGTACAGATGATCTGGGCAGTACCAGGGGCAATAGCTTTCAGCACTCCTGCTGATGTAACCGTAGCAACGCTTGTGTTCTTTGACTTCCAACTGAGAGTCTGAACGCTTGCGTTTGAAGGGTATATCTTAGGTGTCAAGGTCTTTGTCGTACCACAGGTAACGCTCAATGTCTCATAGCCAAAGTCGATTGAAGTCACCTGTTGCTTTACAGTCACTTTACATTCTGCCTTAGCTCCATATCCGTCAGCAGCCGTACAAGTAATGACGCAAGTGCCTTTGCCTATAGCCTTAACAACGCCCTTGCTGCTTACTGTTGCGACCTGAGTATTAGAAGAACTCCATGTCACGCTTGTCTTTGTTGCCGTTGTAGGACTGACAGTAGCCGTGATGGTCTTTGACTTGCCTACCCAGAGGGTTGCGGAGGTTGCAGACAAGTCAATGGCTGCTACTGGTATAGAGCTGGCTTTCCAGTAAGCGTATAAGGTTGCAGAAGATGCCTCCTTATTCCATGTGCGCTTGCTTGTCATATCCGCATTATAGTATTGTGTGCCATTGCCGTTTGTACTGCTATAATAGCCCTCAAAGGTATATCCCGCTCTTGTCGGAGCAACTATGTTTTCGCCCGTAGGCATAGCCTTTCCGTAAGTGGCAGTAAGTTTGATTGTTGCATTCTGACCACCCTGCGGATTAAGTGTTACGGTTGTCGTGCGGGCTTTCCAGTTAGCATAGAGGGTATAATCCTGTTTCTGGTCAAAGTTACGCACACTCTTCAAGTTTGCATCATAATAGTATGTTCCGCTTCTTGAATAGCCTGTAAACTCATATCCTGTCCTTGTAGGGGCTACCAATCCTATGTTTTCTGGCATTGGCTGATTATAGGCAACAGTAATTTGCTCAGGATCGCCTTTTCCTTTGTTGTGGTCAAGGGTCACGGTATAGGTTTCTGCATTTACTATTGCTTGTATGTTAGTGAAGTCCTTCCAACCATTAGCAGCTTTGTATGCTTCAATGCTATTGGCAGGTACATAGAGAGGGATGGATCTGTAAATATTAGAAAATGAACCGTCACAATTTGGAGGGGTACTTGCCTCACAAGTAATAGAGGTGAGACCTGAGCAATCAAGGAAAACGTAACTTTCAATACTCGTCACAGACTCTGGGATGGTGACTGAGGTGAGACCTGTGCAACCATAGAAAGCATAATATCCAATTCTAGTTACAGAATTAGGGATAGTGACTGAGGTGAGACCTGAGCAACCATAGAAGGTCCCATCTTCAATACTCGTCACAGAGTTAGGGATGGTGACCGAGGTGAGACCTGAGCAACCATAGAAAGCATAATGTCCAATACTCGTCACAGACTCTGGGATGGTGACTGAGGTGAGACCTGAGCAACCATAGAAAGCATTATATCCAATACTCGTCACAGAGTTAGGGATATTGATAGAGGTGAGGCCTGAGCAATCACGGAAAGCATCATATCCAATACTCGTCACAGAGTTAGGGATATTGATAGAGGTGAGGCCTGAGCAACCATAGAAGGTACTTTCTCCAATACTCGTCACTGAGTTAGGAATATTGATAGAGGTGAGACCTGAGCAACCATAGAAGGCTATTTCTCCAATACTCGTCACCGAGTTAGGGATAGTGATAGAGCTGAGGCCTGAGCAACCACAGAAGGCTCTTTCTCCAATACTCGTCACCGAGTTAGGGATAGTGATAGAGCTGAGGCCTGAGCAACCATAGAAGGCACTTTCTCCAATACTCGTCACCGAGTTAGGGATATTGATAGAGGTGAGGCCTGAGCAATCACGGAAAGCACTCTCTCCAATACTCGTCACAGAGTTAGGGATATTGATAGAGCTGAGGCCTGAGCAACCAGAGAAAGCATTACGTCCAATACTCGTCACTGAGTTAGGAATATTGATAGAGGTGAGACCTGAGCAACCATAGAAAGCATAATATCCAATACTCGTCACTGAGTTTGGGATAGTGACTGAGGTGAGACCTGAGCAACCATAGAAGGTCCCATCTTCAATACTCGTCACTGAGTTTGGGATAGTGATTGAGTTGAGCCCAGAACAGTAATAGAATGCCCAATTTCCAATACTCGTCACAGACTCTGGGATGGCGACTGAGGTGAGACTTGAGCAATTGCTGAAAGCATAATTTTCAATTCTAGTTACAGAATTAGGGATAGTGACTGAGGTGAGACCTGAGCAATAACCGAAGGCATAATATCCAATACTCGTCACAGAGTTAGGGATGGTGACTGAGGTGAGACGTGAGCAACCATAGAAGGTCCCATAATTAATACTCGTCACAGAGTTAGGGATGGTGACTGAGGTGAGACCTGAGCAACCATAGAAAGCATAATATCCAATACTCGTTACAGAGTTAGGGATGGTGACTGAGGTGAGACCTGAGCAACCATAGAAAGCATAATATCCAATACTCGTCACAGAGTTAGGGATAGTGATAGAAGTGAGGCTACTACAATCATCGAAAGCATAATTTCCAATTTTTGTAACTCCATTTTGTATTACAACTTTCTTGATTTTTTGTCGTTGATAAAACCAGGGGACATCAAGAAAGAAACCATCATCATCAGATAAGTCAGAAAAATCAGGCATATCTGTTCCCCATATAGTCAACGTGCCATCATTAGACAAACTCCAACTAACCTCCGCATGGATTGAACCAAAGGAGATAATGCTCAGCATTATGAGTAAAATGTATCTTTTCATAGTCTTTGGAAATAAATGTTCAAGGCTGACACCCAAAGCCATGTGATATGTTTTGTCTCTCTGTTTATCTCACATAATAAAAAACGTGGGGAGTCAACTATACATCAATATCACCATATTTGTAATTAGTTGCTATTACTATTTTAATTTAAAATGGAAATAAATGTAAGACTACGTTTTTGTCTATATGTGAGAGTGGATGATTCCACTATTGCTTTTTGTTTTTATGTCTGCAAAAATAGCGAAAAACAACAAAAAATCCAAATTTTTCTTTAACTTTTTTCACAAAAATCTTTGATTTTAACATTGTGCACGAACACACAATAAATGCAAATGCACAAAAGTAAGGAAATGTGCAACTATTTGAGTATAAGTGTATTTATACAATAAACTTAACGTGAGTTAGATAAATTAAAACCATGATATTTTAGCAGCTTGGTGCAAAAAATTAATGCGAAATTAATGTGTTATTCGTGATAATTAATGTAGGTTCGCAGAGCGAAAACATATAATTCCTCGTTAATATCGCATTTATTAATTCCACAAGAGTAAAAAAACTTGCCGCTCATAGGACTCCAAATAGATTTCCTATGAGCGACAATACTATATAAAATCAACTTTCCCTTGGGGACTGGAGGCTAAATATCCAACGCAGCGTGATATGCCTCGTAGATAGCCTTAGTGATGTTAGCAGGACGAACACAATCTCCAACCTCACGAACAAATGGAGCACATCCACGGAGGGCATCAACATCTGCACGGTTAGAACGCTGACCAAGGGCACAGATAACGGTCTTGCCTGGAACGAGTACCTCGTTACCTTCCTTATCCTTACAGATTACACCTTCAGCGGTAATCTTCTGGCCGACATACTCAGTATGGGCTGTTGAGAACTCTGCAACCTTACGCATAAGGATAGGACGCTGACGAATATTACAATCAGCAGCAAGGGTGTCACGCATCTCTACAAGCTCGACCTTCTTGCCTTCCATGCCAAGATGAATAGCACACTCACATCCTGCAAGTCCACCACCAAGCACAACTACGCTATCACCAACCTTATCCTTGTTGAGATAATAGTCATTGACGATTATCACATTATCAGAATCAATTCCTGGGATTGGTGGAACAATAGGTGTAGAGCCAACAGCGAGGATAAGAGCATCAACGCCTTCCTTCTCCACATATTCAGGTGTAACGGTAGTGTTAAGACGAATCTCTACACCCTCATCCTTTGCCTGACGCTCAAGTACCACACCAAGCTCATACATCTCATGTTTGAATGAGATAGCCTCCTCTGACTTCAAGATACCACCGACCTTGTCTGCTTTCTCGCAGAGAATAACCTTATGGCCACGCTGTGCAGCAGTAACGGCAGCCTTGAGTCCGGCAACACCGCCACCTACAACCATCACCTTCTTGCTCTTACGTGCAGGAACGACCTCCATACCCTCAATCTCACGACCAATCAACGGATTAACGGCACAACGACGAGTGAAAGTGACAGGACGCTCAGCCATACAGGTATAGCAACGCAGACACTTCACTATGCGGTCTTCCTGACCAGACATTACCTTCTGTGGGTGGAATGGGTCTGCAAGCAACTGACGACCCATATAAACAACATCAGCCTTACCCTCGGCTATGATACGCTCCATCTGCTCAGGATCGCTGAGAGCACCTATAGTAGCTACAGGCTTCTTCACATGCTTCTTAATCTCAGCAGCAAGCCATACGTTCACGCCATGCTCATCGAACATAGGAGGGGTGGTGTTGAAGAATCCGAACTGATATGAACCTGCTGATACATGAATGAGGTCAACGAACTCTTCTACTGCCTGAGCAATCTTGATACCATCATCAATGCCATAGCCACCATCGAACAGTTCGCTACCACTAAGACGTACCTCGATAGGGAAATCAGGTCCTACGGCATTACGAACGGAAGCAAGCACCTCACGAACGATGCGGACACGATTCTCAAGAGAACCGCCGTACTCGTCGGTACGATGATTGAGATATGGAGAGAGGAACTGATGCAAGAGCCATCCGTGACCTGCATGAACCATTATCATCTCATATCCCGCACGCTTACAGAGAGCAGCCTTTTCGCCGTATGTCTTAACTATGTCGTCAATCTGCTCCTTTGAGAGAGCCTTCACAGGACGACCGTCAGGACGTGTGCCGTCGCTTGGTCCCCACTGGTTAAGGCTTGCCTTCTTGTTCTTGTCCGACATATAGGTTCCTGCATACTGACCAGAGTGTGAAAGCTCGATGCTTGGTACAGCTCCATGACGACGGATTGCATCGGCAACGAATGTGTGGGCTGCAAGGCAACCAACGGTCTCAAGGTCAAGGTGGAGCATGTGACTGCCATCTGTATCAGGGTGAACCACAAGTTCGCTGACAGTAACAGCAGCAGCACCACCCTTGGCACGAAGCTCATAGAAACCCTGTGTACGAGGACCAGGACAGCAATCGGCGGTTATGTCTGTTGCACCCATTGGTGCAGAGAAAATTCTATTACGAAATGTTACCTTACCTAACTTGATAGGACTTGTAAGATTTGGGTATTTATTCATGTTCTTTATAATGTTTTTGTTTATTAGGCGACAAAAATTCGATGCAAATTTACAAACTTTATTTCATTCACACAAATTATTGATGTTATTTTTTCTTTAAGAATGTAATCAGATTTAATTATTAATCAAGAATTAGAGAGATTTGTCGAAGACCCACTGACCGCAGGGAAGTAATTAGAGATCTTTTCTTTTGAATTTTAGAGAATTTGAGAAATATCGCTTACGCTACTACCAATCACGCAGGTTCTCAAATGCTACGAAGTAGCAAAATTCTCTCTTTCGCATTAATTCAAAATTGACTTTCCCTTCGGCCGTCGAGCTAAACCTTCTCAAATTCTCTAATTCTTGATTATAAAAAATCTGTACATTTACTTATATGTAAAAAAGATAAAGAGGTAATACGGAAATCCATATTACCCCTTATTTTTCATTTACTCCAGCTCAAGCTGCAATTTTTCTGCAAGCAACTTGAAAGCCTTGCTGTATTCAAGCATTTCCTCATAGTTCTCCTTTGGAGTGAGGATCTTGTGCTTCTCTGTCTGCTCCGCAAGACGGATACTGAGAGTGAGATTGCCATTGCGGAGATACTTCGCCATAGTAATCTCAAGACGCTTCTTGATGTCATTAAGCTCATTCTTCAGCATCTCATTCTCCACAACAAGCTCTATGTTCGGATAGTTGGTTATAGAAGGTACGATGTTCTTCAGACGCTTTGCCATACCTCCCATGTTGGATTGCTCCATCCTGTTGCACATAGATAACCATTGCAAGCGCAGATCAGACAATGTAAAGTCATTGACCTCATTCGTCTTCTTTTCCAAAGTGACATCAGCCTTGTTTTCTTTCTTTCCGTTAAGGATAGTATCGAATGACATTCCAAGACCTGACAGAGAGACTTTTGGCATTGAAGGCTTGGCTGCTTCTACCTTCGGAGCTGTCATAGATGGATTTGTCTGAGACTTCTGTCCAGTATCAGACAATACAGTTCGTACAGTCCCCGCCACCTGTGGAGCAGGATTCGACTGTACAGCAGCCATGATATTCTTAAACAGGGATTTTAACTTCTTCTTGGGGCCACGCCCCACCCCATCATCATCTGGTTGCTGAATCTGTGCCACCTCTATAAGAGTAAGCTCCACGAGCAATCGCTTATTGGTACTCTGACGATATTTCACATCGCACTCGTTGAGTATCTTCAAGGCAGAATAGAGGAACTTCACAGGGCATTTCTTTGCCTGTTCTGCATAGCGTTGGCGAAGGGCATCACTTGTCTCAATCAGCTTGAGGGTTGACTCATCAGCCGCCATAAGCACATTACGGACATGAGAGGCAAGACCAGTTATGAAATGTCCTCCATCAAAGCCTTTCTCCATAACGCCATTCAGAAGAAGCATCTCCTCCTTTACTTTGCATTCAAGGGCATAGTCGATAGCATTGAAATAGTTCTCTACATCAAGCACGTTAAGGTCTTCAAGAACCTTGGCGTATGTGATGTTTCCCTGACAGAAACTTGCAGCCTGATCGAAGATGGAAAGTGCGTCACGCATTCCGCCATCAGCCTTTTCCGCAATAAGATTGAGAGCCTCTTCCTCGTATGTTATTCCCTGATCGTCTGCCACATGCTTCAAGTGGGCAATGATATTAGGAACGGTCATACGCTCGAAGTCGTACACCTGACAACGCGAAAGGATAGTAGGCAGAATCTTATGCTTCTCCGTAGTGGCAAGAATGAACACTACATGTGCTGGTGGCTCCTCCAATGTCTTCAGGAAGGCATTGAAAGCGGCAGACGAAAGCATGTGAACCTCGTCGATGATGAACACCTTATATTTTCCCACCTGTGGAGGTACTCGTGTCTGCTCCATCAAACTCTTGATATGCTCAACGCCATTGTTGCTGGCAGCATCAAGCTCAAAGATATTCAGCGAGCGTTGCTCGGCAAACGCCTTACAGCTCTCGCACTCGCCACAGGCATCACCATCCGGAGTAGGATTGGTACAGTTGATTACCTTGGCAAAAATACGCGCACAGGTAGTCTTACCCACACCACGAGGACCGCAGAAAAGATACGCATGGGCAAGCTTTCCACTTGCCACAGCATTCTTCAGAGTCGTGGTTAGAGCCTGTTGTCCTACGACAGCATCAAATGACGAAGGCCGGTATTTTCTGGCAGAAACTATATATTCCAAAATAATTACGAATTACTAATTACAAATTACGATTTTTCACAACGAATGCAAAGATATAAAAAATTATTGTAACTAGAGTCAATTTTCGGGAGAATTAACGTAATCAGACATAAAAATATTCAGAATTCATCGAATTAGTTGATTTCACGTTATTCCTGTAAATTTCGTGCTAATATTTTGGAGATTTCAGAATAATTGTTTATTTTTGCACCCAGAAAGTGTTAACATGGTATTTAACCCATAAAAAAAATAATAAGAACCAGAAAGTACAATTCCAAATCAATCAGAAGAAATATAACGTTCCATAACATGGAAGAATAATAAAAAATCCGAGAAAAAGTTGCAATATCATTAAACTTTTATTATCTTTGCACCATGAATCGAAAAATCATCGCATTCGGTAACTACTATAAGGAGTTTATGGAGTCATTGAACGACAAGGAACGATTGAAAGTTCACTATGTTCTCTCCTTGCTTCAGACAGAAGACCGATTGCCTGTAAAATTCATAAAAATAATCAGAGAAGGACTGTATGAGCTGAGAATATCGTGGAATGGAAACATATACAGATTATTCTTCATCTTTGATGATGGACAGATCGTAGTACTGTTCAACGGATTTCAAAAGAAGACTCAGAAAACTCCTGCATCTGAAATTAAAAAAGCACTAAAGATAAAAGAAGAATATTATGCAAGCAAGAAACAACGAAATATATGATGTAAGTGCAGAGCTTGACACGCTTTATGGCAAAGAAGGCACAGAAGAGCGTGCAAAGTTTGATGATGAAGCATGGAACTTCTATACAAGTCAGATACTGCTTGAGGCTCGTAAGGAGGCAAAGGTAACGCAATCAGAACTTGCCAAACGCCTGTCTTTGAGCAAATCATACATTTCTCGTGTTGAGAACGGTCTCATCAATCCAAGCGTAGGAACCTTTTTCCGAATAATAAACGCTCTTGGAATGCGAGTGGATGTAGTTCACACTATACAATAATCTCACTAAATATTAACCCTTTAAACTTAAATAACAAGAAACAGAAAGTACTCATAAGAATAACTAAGACGAACGGTAACGTTCCCTCTAATGCGGGATCAGTATTAGATACTGACTGATGCTTGAAAGTTAATTCACATATTTTATTAACTATGGGTGAGCGACAACCGATTCTCTCGACATAAAATATAACATTGAGCTTTTAGCTTTTGTTCTCTCTTCACGAAATCGCCAATTTCACACATGAGAACAAGAATGCGAAAAAGTTCCATGTCCTGTATGGGACGTGGACTTTGCCGTATCTTGTCTATGTGGATGGTGTTTGGCGATACCAGTGAAGAGGACGAGACGAATCGGAGAGTCTGCGCCCTATTTCATTTATTTCCTACTATGAAAAAGATATTAATACTTGTTTTATTTGTTTTTTTTTTTTCCTTAGATGTAAATGCACAAGAAAAAGTAAGTTCTATGGATTTTATTGATTTGGGATTATCAAGCGGAAATCTATGGGCAAAAGCAAACTTAGGTGCATTAGAATATTACGAAGTTGGAAATTACTATGCATGGGGTGAAACAGAAACTAAAACGAACTTTACAAAAGAAACATATAAATATTATAAATGTTCAATAGAAAAAGATGCTAATGGCTTTGATGTAACATATAAAGGTTTTGTCAAATATGTTATTTCGGAAAAATCCGATTATGGATATAAAGGCTTTTACGATAATATTACCACATTGGAGCCAAGTGATGATGCGGTATACGCAGAATTATCAAATGATTGTTGTATGCCAAAAGTCAAAGACTTTGAAGAGTTATACACACTATGTATTTGGACAGAATGTAGCATAAATAATGTAAAAGGCTGGAAAGTTACAGGTCCTAATGGAAATTATATATTTTTCCCCTGCGGAGGTTATTATAAAGGTAGTGTCTGTAAAAGGCTAAATATAGATGGATGTTATTGGGCTTCAGATTATAGGTAAAATTCAAATTCCTATTTTAGGAAACCATGTAATATCGATCTATTATATTTAGGATCAGGACATAATTATGCTGGCGAAATCTCAGGAAATAGTGACTATAGAATTTTTGGTTTAAATATTCGTGCAATAAAGCCAAGAATATCAATAGTAGTCAATACTGTTATAGACTTAATTGGTGCGATAGGAAAGATAGAACACACCCAAGAATGCAAGGTAAAAATAGATGCTGCAAATAATGCATATAATGCTTTGACTGCCAATCAGAAAGCTCTTGTTACAAATCTTGATGTTCTCACAACGGCAAAGCAGACATACGAAACCCTAAAGGCTGCTGCAGAGAAACTTACAGCTGATAAGGCTAAAGCTGAGCCTGTTATAGCCAAGATAAATGCTATTGGCAAGGTGGAATATACAGAGACTTGTAAGGATAAGATTGACGATGCAAGTGCAGCTTATGAAGCCTTGACTGCCGACCAGAAAGTGCTTGTTACAAATCTTGATATTCTCAATACGGCAAAGCAGACTTACGACAACCTCAAGGCAGCTGCTGAAAAACTTGCAACAGATAAGGCGCTAGCAGATCCTGTTATAGCTAAGATAAATGCTATTGGCAAGGTGGAATATACTTATGCATGTAAGGATAAGATTGATGAAGCAAATAATGCTTATAATGCTCTGACTGCCGACCAAAAAGCCCTTGTTACGAATCTTGATATCCTCACCACAGCAAAGCAGACTTACGAAGAACTAAAGGCTGCTGCTGAGAAATTTGCAGCCGATAAGGCCGTAGCAGATCCTGTTATTGCTAAGATAAATGCTATTGGCAAAGTAGAATATACTTACGCTTGCAAGGATAAGATTGATGAAGCAAATAATGCTTATAATGCCTTAACTGCCGACCAGAAAGCTCTTGTTACAAATATTGATGTCCTCACAACAGCAAAGCTGACTTATGATGCTCTCAAGGCTGCTGCTGATGAACTGATGGCATACAAGACAGCATTTGAAAACTATAAATCTGAGCTAAGGGCTATTATAGAGGCTTTAGGCAAGGAAGATGATAGTGATGCAGTTAAGAACATCATCAACAAAGCTATAAGCGATATTGACGCATTAGAATATGATGTGATTATTTCTCTTGATGATAACAAGGTAAAGGTAAACTCTTTAGTAACCTCTGTTAATGAAGCTGTTGAAAATCAGCGTGCAGAAGATCAGAAGACGACAGGTATTAATGAATTACAAATTACTAATGACGAATTACCTGTTTATGACCTCAACGGCAAGAAGATTACAAACTCTATGCTTAAATCTGGTCTTTATATCAGGAACGGAAAGAAAGTTGTTGTGAAGTAATCAAGGATAAGATTCACATTTAGATTTGAAGGGTGTCACGAAATGATGTGACATCCTTCTTTCGTTTCAAAAAAAAAGTTTTATGCGACTAACTCTACACTCTACACCGAATAACATTCAATTTATTGAAACACAATGGATTGTAGCGGCGTATAGTTTGAGATAACTTTACACCAACTCTACATCTCTACACCATTCAAAAGCAAAAGACGGTGTATAGGGTGTATAGTTGGTGTAGAGTTGAATGACACTCTGCACCGCCGTAACTTTCTATGAATCATTTGTTTATATGCTCTCTGGTGTAGAGTGTAGAGTTAAAAGCAAAAATTGGGTTCTGCGTCAATTTAGGTGGTACGGCTGGTATTGTTTCACACCTCCATATATGAGTTTCGCCCTAAGCATTTGTACGCCAGCCTTGTTATACATGCTTCTCTTTACAGCCTTTATCTTATTGACT
>Ga0256407_10000429_pt1 | contig 101055 bp, 83 predicted proteins | sample RumenRJG_04DNA_FD_193489 | JGI IMG/M metagenome (GOLD analysis project Ga0256407, IMG submission 193489) | Bovine rumen microbial communities from Lethbridge, Alberta, Canada - RJG_04 | ecosystem: Host-associated > Mammals > Digestive system > Stomach > Rumen | place: Canada: Alberta... | reverse complement strand
TGGGCATAGGGCTTAGTATCTTTTTGTTTAGCACCTCAAAGTTACTATTTTTCCGTGACTTACGGAAATCCCTGTGCCCTTTTTTATAACATCATCTCAACTTATTTTGAACTTGCGGAACTTAAATCAAATAAGCGAATCGACAGCTAAAAGAAGAATTAAGCAGGCGAAGGAAGCAGGCATCCTAACACACAAGAACGATCTTTATAGTTTGGCACCATTTTTTTAGTGTCATAACCTCCCCCCTATATATAGGGGGGGAGGGTTGACTGACACTTTCAATGACACTGGCACTTGGTGTCAATGACACCTTATTGACACCAAATGATATCTGACACTAAAACATTTTTCTTCCCTATTGCCATAGGTCGCTTTGCGACCACCAAAAGGGAAAGAAAAACAGGTCGTGTTAATTTAACGTTTTTCTATTTCCCTACAGAAAGGACGAGCCTTTGACACAATCTGATGCTAATACTTTTCTTCAATGGTTTTTCTACCTAAGAACGGTTCAATTGAAATAATGTCGAAAAAGAGAATGCCTATATTTACTTCTACTTTCTCTTCCCATATGTTATCAGTTTGAATTGATATTGTGTTTGTATATGCCGATGTGTTTTTCCCAAGCAGAACTTCAATTTCTTCTATACTATTTAGTTTTGAGATAAAACTACCGTCGATAACATAATATTCATTATCACTAATTTTAGTTGCCAATGAATCAGGGATGGTGCCAACAATATCAAAGTACACATCGTCAATAGGACTCTTAAACTCAAATCCGCTTGGATGGATCCAAGAACGGAACTGTGCGATGTATGAACCTTTAGTTTTCCCAATTCTTTCTAATCGCACTGGTAAGCCTTTAAGAAGGTTATCTTTCTTCAAAGTGTCAAGAATTTGTTTCTCGAACTCGCTATTTGCGTTCTCCCTTGTAATATCATTAGTGTTGAAATCTTTATGATTATCAAGAAAAGACTTTACATAGATTTCGAGAGGATAAGTCTCATTTACAAAACGAGTGCGTTCACCTGGTTTTGCATTACATGCAATCAGTGTGGCGATGATTGATAATGCCATCAAAAAAATCTTTGTGTGTTTCATTTTCATTTTTTTTGAGTTTTTTCAAATGTTTATGTCACTGCCAAATTTGAAAATATAATTAAATAAAGGCGTATCCATCGGCTTATATTCTACGGTACATTCTGCATAGAAGTGCAATTCTATTTCAATGAACCAATTATCAATTATCGCTTTTTCACCTGCTTTGTAATGTTTTTTACGAAGCATTTTTCGCTCTCTATTAAATTTAGGGAGTGGCTGTTTGATTTGGCGATAGTATTTGTCAATCAAATTGCGATAACCCCACCAAAATGATTCACTTCCCTCTTCAGATGATATTTCGATTTCGTGGTCATAGGAATCGTAAAAGATTTCGATATGCTTTTCAACATCCATTATCACGTCATCAATATGCCGTCTTCCGTCCACATATCGCATTTCGTCCCAGCCCAAATAGTCTGATTTCATATAGACAAAAATGCTCATGGGGCTTTCTCCTTTTTCTTTGCCAAATAAATACCTTTTTCCCATAATGTTTACTCTTTTGTCATTGTAATTTCTGAGTAGAGATTGAAGAGGGCTGCGACACACTCCGATTCGGACATCTTTATCGGAAAACCATAGGCGGCCATCACGGCTCGGTCGTTGTTGCGGTGAGCCTGCAGTAGGTCGTAAGGCATGATGTTCGGATCGTAGAGGTCGGCCAGGCTGCTGTCAGGGTAGTTGGCCCTCACGTCGAGGATGGCCTGTGCCGTCTGCTCGATTTTTGATTGTTGCTCAGCAGTGGGAGTCGGCCATGGAAAGTTGTTATAGACGATATCCTTGCTGTAGCGGTAATCGCTTTTAAGCCGACCACATACGGCTCGCATCCATGCCATGTGGACGTTGGACTCAAGTACCCCAAAGTGGTAGAGAGTAGCTTCTGGGATGATAAGGACAAGATTACTTGCCATCACATCGGGTGACATAAATCCCATCGGCACATAGCGGCGACGTTCGGATGACACACTTGGAACAATGATAAAATGTCCCTTGGGCATATTCTCGACATGGAATCTTGTCGGACGGTCGGCAAGTTTTCTTGTGCCGGCACTTTTACTGTCCAATCTTAACTGTCTTACCGCCTCGATGCGTTTAACACAATGCGGCATTTGCTGCAATTCGTTTGGCGTGCAGTCACCCAGCCAAAGGCAATATCTTGGCTTTTGGTGAATGAACTCCACCGACCCGTACCATGGTTTGAAATATGCAGCCGATTTAGGCTCTTGTTTGATAAACTCTTCCATTTCCTCTTTCTCAAAGAGGTAGTTACCTCCATCTATAGGCTTGTTTCCTATTCCAATTTCCGGTATATTTGCCAATGGATGTTGTCTGCTGTACATGAACACGTCGGGAGCATCAGTTAGATAGGCATTGATGTTTTCAACATTGATGATATTGCCGTTGTCGAAGATTCGCTTTTGACCATTGTAATTATAACTAAACCCTATGATGATGACGTGGACATGAGCCTTGGCTGACGCCTCGCTATCCCACCTGAAGGTGCGATAAGCAAAGTTGATTCTCAATCCGGCAGCATACAAAGGAGCCCAGAGATTGGCCACTTGTTCACCTTGACAAATGGAATTGGTGGACACCAGGGCGGCATGGATGTCAGTACCGGCCATCATGTCGGTGCATTTCTTGTACCATGCCGCCACATAGTCGAGATTCCCGACGTTCTTCCATTTTTTGCCAAAAATCTCAATCATGTCTGCAGCCTGAGCGTCGCTCTTCATCCTTGCCCCTACAAACGGAGGGTTGCCGACGATGTAGTTCAGTTTGTCCTTGGGAACGACCGACTCCCAGTCCGTTCTCAGGGCGTTCCCCTCGTGGATGTTGTTGAAAGCCTTCAGCGGCAGGAAGTCGAGATCCTGTTGGATGATTCTCTCCGTCTCGGCCAGCATCTGCGCCTCGGAAATCCAAAGGGCGGTGGTGGCCACCGTCACGGCGAAGTCGTTGATCTCTATGCCGTAGAACTGTTGGATGCTGACGTGGATGATGAACGTACCCATCACCACCTGGTTTCCGTAAAGTTCGTTGATGACCTTGTTCTCCAACCGGCGAAGGGACAGGTATGTTTCCGTCAGGAAGTTGCCGGAGCCACAGGCAGGGTCAAAGAAGGTCAGGGATGCCAACTTGTCCTGGAAGGTCAACAGTTTCTTGTTCCGGGGCTTTATGATCTTCTCTTCCATGATGGTCTCAAACTCCCTGTTAAGGTCATCGAGAAAGAGAGGGTCGATGACCTTGTGGATGTTCTCGATGGACGTGTAGTGCATACCTCCCGACCGTCTGGTTTCGGGATTCAGCGTGCTCTCAAACACAGCACCGAAAATGGTGGGGGAAATCATGCTCCAGTCAAAGTCCATCGACGCGTGCTGCAGCAACAAAGTGCGGATTTCGTCGGTGAAACGGGGAATCTCTATCTCTTCGGCGAACAAGCCGCCATTGGCGTAGGGGAACGCCGCGAGGTCGCTCCTGAGGTACGGGTCCCTGTCCTCCGGTCTGGTGTTGAGCACCTGGAAAAGGCGTATCAGTTCCGCCCTCATGGTCTCCGTGTCGAACTGCACCATGTAGTCATGGAACATGTCGTGCTTGCCAAAGATGCCCGCATCCTCGGCATAGAGGCAGAACACCAGCCGGACGCAAAGGATGTTCAGCGACCGCATGGAGGAAGGCTTTGTAGGGTCGATGTACTGCTTGATGAAGGCATCGTAGAGTTTGCCCACAATCTCCCCAGCCTTCATCGACACCTCCATCTCCTTTTGCAGGTGTTCGTTGCCCTGCTCAACGAGGAATTTCAGGCGGTAGTATTCACGCCCAAGGTCTTTCAGTTGGATGATGTATGGCTCCCCGTTAGGGTTCTCCATGTCATGAACAGCAAACTCCTTGAAGTTGCAGATGACAATCCAGCGCGGACGTTGCGAGTAAGGCAGCACCGCCGAATACCGCTGAGCCTGTTGGAACGGCGTGAGCAGCGTGCCGTCGCTCTGTCGGATAGGCTTGTTGATGTCCTTGTCGATGGACTTCTGCTCAATCATGACGTGTGTCGAAGGAATCATCACGTCGATGAACGAGGTATGGTCGAGCCGTGCCTGCTGTTCGAAAGTCAGGAAGGTGGAAGGATTTTCGACACCAAACACCTCCGTCAGCAGTTCTGTCCAGAACACCTGGCTTTCGCCTTTCTCGTATCCTTTCCCTTCCCACCGTTTTGCAAATTCTGCAGCGGCTACGGTTTGCTTTTGATTGGTCATAATCTAATTTTTCGACAAAGGTACGAAAAATAGTAGTAACAAGCATTAGGGAAAGAAAATTCTTTTCCCTATTGCTATATTGCCTAATTGCTCCAGCATTTTTCTGCTCCGCATTCCAATCACGGCCAGCCAACGACGAATCACTTTTTCAAGAACATGCCCCTCATCATGCCAAGATAATGATTCATCCGCCAAAGGACGCAGCGTGTTATCTTAAGCCAAAAAACACACAGCATCCATTGTCAGATGAAAACTTAAGATTATCTTTGCATAGTCTTGTAGAGGGGCACACATCTTGAACAAGTGTTAGCTAACTAACACTACATCCGTAGTGTGTGGGCTCTCCCGAGGGGGCAAGGTGTTCCCCTTGCATCCCCTTTTTCGCCGCCTACTGCCAAACTAAACCTGATTTAATTTTTTATACCTATGGCAAAAACTGGTGCAAAATTCAGACGATGCAACGTCGAGCAAGCAGAAGCACACAATCGACGTCGCAAGGCTTACACAGAAGCCTTGAAGAAGAAATATGGGCAAACACATTACCGCGAGGAACTTGCCCATTTGAATTTGTATTGGGACAATTCCGAATACAAAGGCATGAGTTTGGCAAAAATAGAAAGGCAGGCGGCGGAGGAGGCTAAAGCCAAAACCGAGCGGAAGATGCAGGAAAAGGCATCTCCCATCCGTGAGGCGTGTCCGCCCATTAAGCCTGACACGAAGATAGAGGATTTCGACAACTTCAACCGCTGGCTGGCCACCAAGGGAATCAAGGTCATCTCCATCGACCTCCATCATGACGAAGGCCATTACGACAAGGACGCCAACGAGTGGGTGCCCAACCACCATGCCCATTTCATCGTCGACTGGTTCGACCACGACACAGGCAAGGCCGTGCGTCTCACCCCCACGGACTGCCGGGAGATGCAGACTGTTCTTGCTGAGAGTTTAGGCATGGAACGAGGCACGCCGAAGGAAGACACAGGCATCGAAGGATTGTCGGCAACTGAATACAAATTGAGGAAAGCCAAGGAAGAACTTAGAGGTGTCAAGGAAAAAATCAAAAATGCTAAGGAGGAATTAAAGGATACGAACAATGAGTTGGAGGCGGTTCAGGCAGAGGTTGTTTCCATGTCTGCGAAGAAAGCAGCGAAACAAAAAATCCTTGGGTTCTTCAACCAATCATCGAAAGATGATGAGATCAAGGAGTTGAAAGACAAAGTCGCCAGAGTGACCGCCGCCAAAGCCGGTGATAGCGCCAGGTTCAGGCAACAACTGGAGGAAGAAGCAAAGAAGCGAAGAGAACTTGAAAACCGCATCCGGCAGTTGGAAAAGGACAGGGACGAGGAAGTCAACAGAAAACTTGGCCAATTCAATAAAACCACTTTTACGCCTTTTTTGAAGGAGGTTTGGAAAACGCTTAATGGCATATCGGGCGACAACCAGCAAGAGCCAAATGACCTTGTAATATTCTACAAATCAATCATGGGGCGGCTGAAATCCACGGTGGACGTTACCCTGCCGGCCATCAGGAAAGAATCAGAGAAGAAAGGAATGCTGGACTATGAGAATAATACTGCTGAGCCACGGTATTGTCGGTACGAGAAAACAATCAACCGACTAAACCAGGCCATGGCGGCGAGGAGTAGAGAAATGGCCGAATTGCTTGACCGGAACAAGGCCATGGAAGGGCTACTGGATGCCATAGGTCTTTCCCATCCCTTCATCAAAGATGCCTACCATGCCATTTACGCGCTCAGCACGACATCCTCGGCCAGGAGATATACACCTCCTCAATCGGCGGCAATCGACAAGGCTCTCAGCCTGGCAAAGGACAAGTCGCAACGGATGACCATCGCCCAATGGCTGCTGGATCAGGTGTGGAAGGTTATTTCCAAGAGTTCGACATACTCGGCGTGGTATCGGAATAATGCTTGTCCAGAAACGATGACCATTGCCAATGGCGAGGAAAAAAAGGAAAGTCGGAATCGCAGCATTCGGCGAAAGCCGTAACTCTCACCCGCACGACCATGTTGAAAAAACGACTACCAGCGAGAGGAGCGGCGCGGTCGCAGGCAACCCATCATCTGGAAGTCTACAATCTGAAGTCAAGGGGCGCCTAAGCCGTCGTTCCTTAGATCATCATATCGATGCCGCAAAATTACAAAAAGAAACCGAAAAGGTGCTAATTTATCTCAACTTTTTCCCGATGGGATAGTGAATGTCCTCGTATTCCTCGATCATATCGACGAGCATGTCGAGTTCCATGGCGTTATCATCCATTACAGGATTGTCATCATTCACCAGTTCCTCCAGTTGTTCGACCCTTCTCAATGCCGCCTGATAGGCAGCCTCGTTTTTTATCTTTGTCATAACCGTCTTGCCTTTGGCAATACTAAATCTTGATGCAAAAGTACGAAAAATCACGCGATACACAAAAAACTGACCATCTTTTTGTTTCATTTGATCTCCATCAGTTTGGTCATGATTTCCTGCCTCTCCCTGTCCATCTCCATCAGGCGATTGAGCAGTGCCTCCTTGCTTTGGTCCTGTTTGCTCCGAGAAAGCAACTTGGAGTTATTGGCCACCATCATGTCCATACTGTAGCGCGAGAGGTAGTTGAGCGTGGTAAAAGATAAAATCGCCGTCATTCGTTAAAAAATGCTAATTGTGCAGGGAGATTTGCAATCTAATTTGGTTTATAATATAAACTTATTTATCTTTGCAGTGCAATCCGGATGAATCGTGCCTTGTCCGACCTTTCTGCAGGAGGGAGGATGGGGCACAAAAGAGAGTTAAAAACATCATTTCCCAATTCATCAAAAAGCAAACAACAATGGACAACAACAACAACTTGACTGCTGAGCGCAGTCTGGAAATCATCACTGAGCAGATAGAGCGCAGCCGCAAGTCAGTATCAGAGGGCATAGGCATGTCGCTCTTTATCTCTGGTCTTTGCATCATCGGCGTAGCCGTTGTCACCAGCATTTGCGCCATGCTCACTGGCAATATGGCTTTTCATCTGCTCTACGTCTTGATACCTGTTTTAGTAATTGGCATAGAACGTTACGTAAATAGAAACAAGCCCAAGGCACCAGTCAGCCTCATAGGCAATATGGTAGATAAAACATGGCAGACCTTCGGCATCTTTGTTGTGATTTTTTTCTTGTTGTCAATTCCTTTCAACGGTCTGATGCTCCACGATGCTCAGGTGGCTGATAATATGCAGGTATACCTCCAAAACCGCATCAGCCCTGTTCGCATCATTCTGCTGATGATGGGTATGGCAGTTACCATCAACGGTTATATCCTGAAGAGCAAATGGATGGTGTGGTGCGGCATCATTGGTGGCATTGGAGGGTTCTTTTGGGAGGCTTTCTACGTGACAGAGACTCTAATTGCGAGGAGTGGGCTTCCATTGGATTATTACGGTACTGCCCACATCATTGCCCCTAACCTTATGATGGCTGTATTCACCTTCATCGGCCTGACGCTCCCAGGTTGGATGCTCTTGAAACACAATAAGTAACCTATGCCGTTTCAACCATTAGACCCACTGCTGCACGCCGAGTTGCGACTGGCCATCATGTCGCTGCTTATCGGTGCCGACGAAGCCGAGTTCCCCTATATCAAGGAGCAGACGGGAGCAACGGCAGGCAACCTGAGTGTGCAGATTGACAAACTGTCGACAGCAGGCTACATCGAGGTAGAAAAGACCTTCAAGGGCAAGCGCCCTTGCACCATCTGCCGCATTACCGAAAAGGGACGGCATGCTTTCGAGGTATATGTCGATGCGCTGAAGAGTTATCTCGTAAAATAGTAAGTCTTGATAGTGGAGCGAATGTGGAACTTGAATAAACCGTATCTGTAGAAAAGAGACCTTTTTTTTGGAGTTATCATAAATATATCCTACTTTTGCAGGCATAACGTGTGTATAGAAAAATTGGTCGTTTGAAGGGTCGAAGTTCGGCATTCCAGACGGAGAATTGAAGTTGTAATCATTCTACTATTCAATACAATGAAACAAAACGTATTCATACTTTTCATTATGCTGGTGTGCCCTTTCATGACGGCTGCGGCACAAGACGTGAACATGAAGTTCGGCAAGCCCACTCAGGAGGAGATGCAGATGACCTCCTACGAGAAAGAGCCCGGCGCTGAGGCTGTGGTGCTCTGCCGACTGACCAACGTGGAATACACGGTGCAGACCACCAGTTTTTTGGTAGACTACCGTGAGAAATGGCGTATCAAGGTTCTGAAACCCAGTGGCGCACGTTTCGCCAAGGTGGTCGTTCCCTATCAGAGAAACATGTCGGTAGGCAATAACATCGGTGGACTGACAATCACGGGATTCTCCCTCCCCAAACCAGGTGGCAGTTCCGATTCCTATTTCGAGGGCGAATCGGGCTCGATGACGGAAGGTGTCTTCGGCACTGATGCCGACGAGAGCGTGGAAGACATCAAGGCTACCGCCTTCAATCTGGAAGGCGGAAAGGTGGTGAAGACTTCGTTGAAGAAAAGTGAAATAGTGAACAAGAAAATCGACGAGCATAACTACCAGGTGGAGTTTACCATCCCCAACGTGAAGGAGGGAACGGTGATAGAATACGAGTACAACGTACATAGCCAGGTGTTCTGGGAATTGCGCGACTGGTATGCACAGTGTGAGATTCCCGTGGCGTATGCCAAGTTGGATATGAACATCCCCAACTACTTGATATTCAATATCGAGGACCACGGCATCCAGCGCCTTACCTATACTTGCACAGCCGGCTCGCTGAAATTCAAAATCGTGAGCGACCCGCTGGCCAATCCCATGACGGTCATGACCAACCACTATGTCTATGTGGGCCGTGACCTGATAGGTATGCCAAAAGACGACTATGTGTGGAACGCTCAGGACTATTGGGCAGGAATCACCGCCGAACTGAAACTGTATCGCCTGCCGGGCATGTCGCAGATGGACTATGCCAAGACGTGGGAGCAAATCGATGAGATGATTCTCAGTTCCGACGACCTGGGCATTCACCTCGGCGACCACAGTCCGTTGGACAACGAGTTGAAGGAGGCGAAAATTGGCGATATCGCCAACCCGCGCGAGCGTGTGGCTGCTGTGTATAAGTTGGTGATGGACAAGGTGAAGTGGAACGGCAAGTATGCGCTGAGTCCGGCACTGACCTCCGAGACGCTCAAGAAGGGCGAGGGCTCCAATGCCGACATCAATCTGCTGCTTATCCAGTCGCTGCAAGACGTCGGACTCACGGCGGCTCCAGTGGTGCTCAGGACACGCGACCTGGGACAACTCCCCTACAACTTCCCCTCTATCCGCAAACTCTCGACCTACTTGGTGGGCGTTGTCATGCCAACGGGCGGAAACATGTATCTCGATGCTTCCAACAAGAACGGATGGCTGAATGTGCTGCCCGAGGTGATGCTCGTAGACAGGGCACGTATGGTGCGGAAGGATAAGAAGAGCGAGTGGGTGAACCTGCAGAAGGTGTCGAAATCGGAGCGTCACACCGTCATCGATGCCAAACTCTCCGCCGACGGCACGCTCTCGGGCAAACAGACCACCCGCAATGAGGGAGGCGAGACCGAGGAGTCTGTCTACACCAAGAAGGGACAGGTGACCGATGGGCAAATCAGCATCTGCCCGTTCCCCGACAATATGATGGTGAATCCCTTCACGGCAGAAACGCGTAAGATGCCGGTGGATTTCCCACGTGTCAGCAGCGAACGCTTCGTCATCAACATTTCCTTGCCCGAAGGATATGTGATGGAGGGTGAACCCAGAAACACCACTGTCACTACTGCCGACAAGGGGCTCGAAGGGCGCATCCTTACTTCTTCCAGCGAAGGCCGCGTACAGATGTCATGGCAGTTCAATGTCAACAAAATTTCTCACCCCGAGAAAGACTATGCCGACCTGCGCCAGATCTTCGACATGCTCTCCAAATACACGAGCGAACAAATCATCATCAAGAAGAAGTAACTCTACTCTAATTGCAAAAACTCATCAGCAATCAGTCAAAAGTAAGTAAAGATTAGACCAAACGGTCGTGAAACAGGAAAAGCGAGGATGTTGTCGGTATCGGCATCATCCTCGCTTCTTTTGTGCGGAAGTGCAGTATATATGTTATTTTAACTCAGCCTCCGTAAGCAACTGCTCCACCACCTTGGGGAAATGCTGCATCTCCAGTTCATGCTCCTTGGCGGCAATGTCGTCCACGGTGTCGTCGGGCGAGAGGGGCACGGCAAACTGGGCGATAATTTCACCACCGTCGCATACCTCGCTCACATAGTGCACCGTCATGCCCGTCTCTTTCTCACCGGCGGCTTTCACCGCCTCGTGCACGTGATGACCCCACATGCCCTTGCCGCCAAACTTGGGCAACAGAGCGGGATGAAGGTTCACGATGCGGCGAGGAAAACGCTCGATGAGATAGGAGGGGATGAGCGGCAGGAAGCCGGCCAACACGATGAAATGGATGTCGTATTCGCTGAGCAGGGGGAGCAGGTAGTCGGGGTCGTTGAGTTGCGCCTTCTTCACTACCACAGAGGGCACGCCCAGCCGCTCGGCACGCACCAGGGCGTAGGCATCTTCGCGGTTGCTCACCACGAGAGCGGTGACCACTTGTGGGGAATCGGAGAAATGACGGATGAGGTTCTCGCAGTTGGAACCACTGCCCGATACGAAAATGGCGATGTTTGTCTTCTTCATGCCGTTGGAATTGAAATATTTGGCGGTATTGTCCGCTCTGAATAATATGGTGGCACTTGCTCGGCGGGCCACAAACGCTCCGCAAAAATAATACAAAAATAACATAAATCAAATATTCGGGAAAAAAAATAAAATTTTGAGGCAAATATGTTACGAAGAACCCTTTTTTTCGTACCTTTGCAGACTCTATAAAACTAGATTAATAAAATGGCAGAAAACAAACAGATAAAGACCGCACTGATTTCGGTCTTCCACAAAGACGGCCTTGAGGAGTTGCTCGCTCAACTCAACAGCCAGGGTGTGAAATTCCTCTCTACAGGCGGAACACAGCAGTTCATCGAGTCGCTCGGATATGAGTGCCAGACAGTAGAAAGCGTCACTACCTATCCCTCCATCCTCGGAGGAAGGGTGAAGACGCTGCACCCAAAGGTGTTCGGAGGCATCCTCGGACGCCGCGACAACGAGGGCGACAGAGAGCAGATGCAGCAGTATGAGATACCGGAAATCGACCTCGTCATCGTCGACCTCTATCCCTTCGAGGACACGGTGGCAAGTGGGGCTGCCGAGCAAGATATCATCGAGAAGATTGATATCGGGGGCATCTCGCTCATCCGTGCTGCAGCAAAGAATTTCAACGATGTGGTCATCGTACCCAGCAAGGCCGAATATGCCATGCTGCTCAATATCCTTCGCGAGAAGGGAGCGGTCACCTCACTGGCCGAAAGAAAGGCGTTCGCCGAGAAGGCATTCGGCGTGAGCAGCCACTACGACACCGCCATCCATTCATGGTTCATGGCTCAGTAAAATCATTCAGAACGATAAGGACATTTATTTTACGACAAACTTAAAATGGGATTCTTTTCTTTTACTCGCGAAATAGCGATGGACCTGGGAACGGCCAATACCATCATCATCAGTGATGACAAGATAGTGGTCGACGAACCCTCGGTCGTGGCTCTCGACAAACGCACCGACAAGATGCTGGCCGTTGGAGAGAAAGCCAAACTGATGTATGAGAAGACACACGACAATATACGCACCGTGAGACCCCTCCGCGATGGAGTCATCGCCGACTTCTCGGCTTGCGAGCAGATGATGAGGGGATTGATCAAGATGGTGCATACCGGAAGCCGATTCTTCTCACCATCACTCAGAATGGTCATCGGAGTGCCTTCTGGTTCTACAGAGGTGGAACTGCGTGCCGTGCGCGACTCCGCGGAGCATGCCGACGGACGCGACGTATACCTCATCTTCGAACCCATGGCGGCAGCCATAGGTATCGGCATCGATGTCGAGGCGCCCGAGGGCAATATGATTGTCGACATCGGCGGCGGTAGCACCGAAATCGCTGTCATCTCGCTGGGAGGTATCGTCTCCAACAACTCCATACGTATCGCCGGCGACGACCTCACCGCCGACATACAGGACTACATGAGCCGTCAGCACAACCTGAAGGTGGGCGAGCGTATGGCAGAGCGCATCAAGATTCACGTGGGATCGGCACTCACCGACCTCGGCGACGAGGCTCCCGAAGACTATATCGTGCACGGACCCAACCGCATCACGGCGCTCCCCATGGAGGTGCCCGTGTGTTACCAGGAAATCGCACACTGTCTCGACAAGACAGTGGCGAAGATAGAGAATGCCGTGCTCTCGGCTCTCGAGAAGACACCACCCGAACTGTATGCCGACATCGTGCACAATGGCATCTACCTCACCGGAGGCGGAGCATTGCTGCGCGGACTCGACAAACGGCTCCACGACAAAATACAGATACCGTTCCATATCGCCGAAGACCCGCTCCACAGCGTGGCAAAAGGCGCTGGGGTGGCACTCAAAAACGTAGACAGGTATTCGTTCCTGATGAGATAAAAGCCCCGCTATGCGCAACCTCTTCGAGTTTCTGAAGAAATACAACTATTGGTTCGTATTCGTGTTGCTCGAGGTCGTGAGCCTCGTGCTGATGTTCCAATACAACAGTTATCAGGGGAGCGTGTGGTTTTCTTCGGCCAACTATATCTCGGGCATGACCTATGAGGCCGATTCGAAAATCAGTGCTTTCATGAACCAAGGGACAGTGAACAAGGAACTGACGGAGAGAAATCTTTTCCTGGAACGGGAAGTGGCCATCCTCAGGGCACAACTCATCGACGAGCGCATCAAGCACGACTCTACTTACGTAGACAGAGGGGTAGACGACATCCTCTCACAGTTCAGACTCATTCCGGCAAAGGTGGTGGGAAATTCCGTCGACAAGACCGACAATTTCATCACCATCGACAAGGGACTCTACGACGGCGTGCATGCCGACATGGGCGTGGCGTGCGGAAATGGTGTGGTGGGCGTGGTCTATATGGCATCGGGACACTATGCCGTCGTCATACCAGTGCTCAGTTCAAAGTCTAACATCAGTTGCGCCATACAAAACCGGGGATACTTTGGATACCTGCATTGGAAAGGGGGACCCATCGACGTGGCTTACGTCGACGACATCCCACGACATGCACAGTTCGAGATGGGCGACACCATCGTCACCAGCGGATATTCCTCGATGTTCCCACCGGGAATCATGGTGGGAAAGGTGGTGAAGGAGAGCGACTCCGAAGACGGACTGTCGTACCGGCTGGAGGTGAAACTCTCGACCGACTTCGGACGATTGCGCGATGTGTGTGTCATCGACGACTCGGCGGTGCGCGAACGACTCAACCTCCTCCGACAGGCCGTCGACTCTATCAAACCTCAGCGAAACCAGTAGGATATGAACAACGACTTTATCCGACTTCCATTGCTGTTCGCCGCATTGTGCGCCCTACAGGTGTTCGTGTTCAACCACGTGCAACTCTTCGGTGTTGCCATGCCGCTCTTCTATGTCTATTTCGTGATTGCCATGCGCAAGGGTATGGCCAAATGGGCCATGCTGGTATGGGCGTTTGTCATGGGCATCACACTCGATATCTTCGCCAATACCCCAGGGGTATGTGCCGCATCGCTCACCCTGGCAGCAATGGCGCAACCTTCTCTGCTCGAACTGTTTGTTACCCGCGAGGGTGACAGTGATTTCATACCCTCAAGACTGGCCATGGGGAAGAAGCCATTCTTCAACTACGTCGCACTGTTTGTCGTGGCTTATTGCATGGTGTTCTTCACCCTCGAGATGTTCAGTTTCTTCAATTTCCTGAAATGGCTGGAGTGCGTGTTGGGAAGCACTGTCCTCACCGTGGCTCTCATCATGGCTGTCGACAGCCTTAGGCGTTTACGCCAGTGACATGCACCGCGCAACCCGCTGCTATGACGGGTTGACAATGTAAGATTATTGATTGGATTTGTTTTTCTCTGCTCATGAAAGATTACGATCTCGACAAACGGCAATATGTCATCGCCGGAGTGGCCATAGTCATTGTGGCCATCTATATCGTGCGCCTGTTTGCCTTGCAGATCATGAGCGACGATTACAAGAAAAACGCCGATAGCAACGCATTCCTCAAGAAAGTGGAATTCCCTTCAAGGGGAATCATCTCCGACAGAAACGGGAAACTGCTGGTATACAATCAGCCGTCATACGACATCATGGTCATCGTGAGCGAACAGAAGTCAAGACTCGATACCGTGGAGTTCTGCAATGCCCTCAACATCACCAAGGACTTCTTCATCAAGCGCATGAAGGAGATACAGAACACGCCGGGATACTCCAGTTTCACACAACAACTGTTCATGACACAACTTTCCGACCAGGAGTTCAGTGTCTTCCAGGAGAAAGCCTACAAATTCCCGGGGTTCTATATCCAGCGACGAAGCATCAGGCAGTATGAATACCCCAGTGGGGCATTGCTCCTTGGCGACGTGGCGGAAGTGTCGCCCGACGATATCAAGGAGGACGATTACTACCAGCCTGGCGACTATATCGGGAAAATTGGCGTCGAACGGTTCTATGAAAAAGAACTGAGGGGAACGAAAGGTGTGCAGGTGCTCCTGCGCGATGCACGCGGACGCATACAGGGGAGTTACCGCAACGGGGAGTTCGACACCAAACCGGTGCCGGGAAAGGCACTTACTTTGGGGGTGGATATCGAACTGCAGCAGTTGGGCGAAAGGCTCATGGAGGGAAAACTGGGTGCCATCGTAGCCATCGAACCGGCTACTGGCGAGGTGCTCTGTATGGTATCGTCGCCTTCCTACGACCCGCGGATGATGATTGGCCGACAGCGTGGGAAAAACCATCTCGCTCTGTCGAAAGACCCACTCAAACCGCTCCTCAACCGTGCTATCATGGGCCAGTATCCCCCGGGCTCTACGTTCAAGACCAGTCAGGCCCTCACTTTCCTCACCGAGGAAATCATCGATTCCACCACCAAGTATCCTTGCTACAGGGGATTCGTCACCAAAGGCATGAAAGTGGGGTGCCACGGACATCCCTCGCCCCTTAACCTGATTCCCGCCATCGGTACGTCGTGTAATGGCTTCTTCTGCTGGGGACTTTACTATATGCTCACCAACAAACAGAAATACGGCACGCTCCAAAATGCCATGGACAAGTGGCGTGACTATATGGTGAGCATGGGATTCGGCTACAAACTGGGGGTCGACCTGCCCGGCGAGAAAAGGGGAATGATACCCAATGCCACCTTCTACGACAAGGCTTTCAAGAACAACTGGAATGCGCTGGGGGTTATCTCCATCTCTATCGGACAGGGTGAGGTGACACTGACTCCATTGCAAATCGCCAATCTCTGTGCCACCATCGCCAACAGGGGGTATTATATCACTCCCCACGTGGTGAAGGAGATAGAAGGTCAGCCCATCGACACCTTATATACAAAGAAAAAATACACCCTCGCCTCGAGATCGGCCTACGACCTCGTGGCAAGGGGAATGAGAAGAGCGGTCACCAGCGGTACGTGTCGCCGGGCCAACCGCAGCGACTACCAGGTTTGCGGAAAGACGGGAACGGCACAGAACCGTGGGCGCGACCACTCGGTGTTCATGGGATTTGCACCGATGGAAGAACCCAAGATTGCCGTCAGCGTGTATGTGGAGAATGGTGGTTTCGGCGCTACCTTCGGCGTGCCTATCGGTGCGCTCATCATGGAACAGTATATCAAGGGTGAACTGTCGGAAAGTTCGAAACGGCAGGCAGCGCAGATACAAAGTCAGCATCTCAAGTATGGAACAAAGGACAGATAGGCAGAACAGCGTGCTCAGGTCGCTCGACTGGTGGACCATAGCCATCTACGTGGCACTCCTCATCTTCGGATGGATGAGTGTCTGTGGGGCAAGTTATTCCTTCAGCGACCCCGACATCCTCAGCACCACCACGCGCTCGGGAATGCAGGTGGTGTGGATAGCCACGTCGATATGCCTGGGTTTCGTCCTCCTCATGCTCGACGACCGCTATTACGACACGTTCGCCTACGTGCTCTATGCTGCCTTGCTCCTCTTGCTCTTCCTTACCATCTTCAATCCTCATGAAATCAAGGGGTCGAGGTCGTGGATTGTCATGGGACCGCTCAGACTCCAACCAGCTGAGTTTGCCAAGTTCGCCACTGCGCTGGCCATCAGCAAGTTCATGAGCACTTATGGGTTCAATATCCACCGCCTGAGAGATTTCGCGCTGTCTTGCGCCATCGTGCTCCTGCCCATGATGCTCATCATCATGCAGAAGGAGACAGGGTCGGCATTGGTCTATCTCGCCTTCTTCCTCATGTTCTACCGCGAGGGAATGCCGGGAAGCATTCTCTTCACAGGGGTGGCCATGGTGGTGTATTTCGTCGTGGGTATCCGCTATGAGCAGGTGATGCTGTGGGACACACCTACCTCAGAGGGGAAGTTTGTGGTGCTCCTGCTCATACAATTGTTCTCGGCGGCATTGGTGCGCATTTATTGCGACGACAAGGCAAAGGCCCTCAATATCCTGGGATTCGTGTTGGGCGTCACGATGGTATTTCTCCTCTTTTCCGAATATGTCATCCCGTTCGACATCGTGTGGGTGCAACTGCTCGTATGTGCCGCGCTCATCGGCTATTACTTGTATCAGGCGCTCAGCACGCGGGTGAGCAACTATCTCTATGTGGCGCTGTTCTCGCTCGGTTCCATCATCTTCTTCTATTCGGCAAGCATTGTGCTCAACGACGTGCTGGGCGAGCACCAGCGCACGCGTATCAATGTGCTGCTCGGTCTGGAGGATGACCTGGCTGGCGCGGGCTACAACGTGCATCAGAGTGTGATAGCCATCGGCTCGGGAGGACTGAAAGGAAAAGGGTTCCTCAACGGCACACAGACAAAACTGAAGTTCGTACCCGAACAGGATACCGACTTCATCTTCTGTACGGTAGGCGAGGAGGAGGGATTCGTGGGCTCGGCAGGCGTGTTGCTCTTGTTCCTTGCCCTTGTGCTGAGACTCATCAAACTGGCAGAACGGCAACCATTCAAGTTTGGAAGGGTGTATGGATACTGTGTGCTGAGTATCTTCCTCTTCCATGTGTTTATCAATGTGGGAATGGTGCTCGGACTGACACCGGTCATCGGAATACCTTTGCCTTTCTTCAGTTATGGGGGCAGTTCGTTGTGGGGATTTACCATCTTGCTGTTCATCTTCCTGCGAATCGATGCGAGTCGCAACCTGATTCGCACCTGAAAAATGGAGGTCTTAGAGTTGCTGAGGACTCTAAGGTACCTAAAGACCCAAAAGAATCCGGAAAAATACTACTGCCGGGTAATCTTCAGCCCCACATCGCTCACTCCTTTCACCGAGAATACTTTCATGCCATGGGCTATGCGCACCGAGAGGGAGTCGCCGGCTTTCAATGGTAATGTTTTCAAGGGTATCATATGCTGGTAAAGGTCCACGCCTTTGCCCTTGGGTTTTCCCCAACTGTCGTAGATGTCGATACGCAGGGTGTCGCACCTGAAACGGTTGGGGTGGGATTTCGTGGTAGAGATGATGTCTTGTTTCACGATGAGGTTCAAACTCTGGAAGGGATAGGCGGTGGAGGTCCTCACACCTATCTCTTCCACGTAATAACCGTCTTCTTCCAGTGCCTTCACCTCGTATTCCTGGAAGTCAATCCTGTCCCAACCGTCAAGGTCGATGGCATGGAAGTGGTAAAACGACGTGCGGTTGAAGCATGCCACAAGTGCCGACACCACAAGAATGGTGACGCCTATCTTCTGCATGCCGTGTCGGAGAGACAACATGTTATTGTTGTTCGGGTTTGTTTTCCTTGGAAGCACGGTCTTGGGGGCGTGGGCCTCCTTTGCCTGGGCGCTGGCGGCGGTCGCCACGCTGGCGCTCGCCTTTAGCGGGAGGATTGCTGTTGTGGTCGCCCTTGTCGTTTGCCTTGTTGGGCTTGGGCTTCGCCTCTGTCTTGGCAGGAGTGGCCTCGGCCTTGGGCTCCGACGGTTTGTTGTCGTTGCCGGCCTTGGAACCTTTGGCAGGGGTGTCCTTGCCCTTGCGCTTGCGCTTTTTCTTTGCTTTGTCGAAACGGGTGATGCTCTCGCCTTCAAGAAGGTCGATGGGACGGTCGTTGGACTGATGTCCGTCTTCCTGCAGCATGAGGGGTTTCTCGCCTTGCTTGTTGAGTTCGATAATCTCTTTCGCACGGTCGGCGGTGATGGTTTCCAGGTTGGCAGCGGTGCGCTTGTCGGTGGAGTAGGTGAGAAGGCCGGCAAGGATGTCGGTCTTGAAAAGGTAGTAGTCGGCATCCTGGGTCTGCAGGATGACGTCTTTGCCGGGCAACTGGCGGCTCGCCTCAATGTAGTTGTCGACTTCGTAGTTCAGACAGCATTTCAACTTCGCGCACATGCCCGCCAGTTTCTGGGGGTTGAGCGAGATGTCCTGGAAACGGGCGGCGTTGGTGCTCACACTGATGAAGTTCTTCATCCATGTGGCGCAGCACAATTCACGGCCGCAAGGACCGGTGCCACCAATGCGGCCTGCCTCCTGACGGGCACCAATCTGCTTCATCTCGATGCGCACATGGAAGGTCTCGGCGAGCACCTTGATGAGTTGGCGGAAGTCCACACGCTCGTCGGCGATATAATAGAAGATGGCTTTGTTGCCGTCGCCTTGGTATTCCACGTCGCCAATCTTCATGTCAAGGTTGAGGTCCTTGGCTATCTGGCGGCTCTGAATCATCGTGCCATGCTCGCGGCTCTTGGCTTCCTTGTACTTGTCCATGTCGACGGGCTTGGCCAAACGGTAGATGCGTCTGATCTCCTCCGACGACTTCAGGTTGGCTTTCTTCACCTGGAGTTTCACCAACTCGCCCGTCAGGGTGACCACACCGATGTCGTGACCGGGATTGGCCTCCACGGCTACGATGTCGCCTTTCTGAAGCGGAAGGTTGTTCACGTTGTGGTAGTAGCCTTTACGGGTGTTCTTGAACTGCACCTCCACAAGGTCGGTGCTCTCTATGTTGCCAGGAACATCGGCGAGCCAGTCGTAGGTGTTGAGTTGCTTGTCTTGACGACCAACACCTTTGCGGCAGAGTCCTCTGTCGCAACTGGTGCTCATCCTGAATTTCATATTCTTGTAATCCATCTTCTTTGCTGTTTTTGGTGCCGCTTGGGGGCAGCAGGTTATTGGAGTTTCCTTCTCAGTAGCACAGATGCCTGGAGGGCTACGTCGAAGAATACAATCTTGGCATTGGCATTGCGGCCGATGTCGTATTGGGCGGTGGTATACAACTCTGACAGCCCGATGACATTGGCCTCATTGACGTAAGGGGCGTATTTCTTCACGAATTGCTCTTCTTCCATCGTCATGTACGACAAGTCGGGCTGGTGAAAGTTGTAGACAAAACTCTCACGGGTCATGCGCGCAAAATAGGCCAGCAGGCGCTTCTCTTTCTCTCGCCCGTAATTGCTTACCGTATTCGACCAGTCGGCAAGACCGCGCACGTCGCGCATGAACGACAGACGGTTCATCTGCATGAAGTCGGTGAGAAACTGGTGGCTCTCGTTTTCCGAGTCAAGGGCATCGAGGGCTTTCACCCAACTGCCGCCCGACAGGCGGGCAATGCGGTGGGCGGAGTCGGCATCGATGCCACGGCGCGAGATAAGGGCTTCTTCTATCGCCTCGGTGTCGATACGGCGCAGGTTGAAACGCTGGGTGCGGCTCCTGATGGTTTCCAGCAGTTCATCGGGGGCTTCGCTCACTAAGAGAAACACCGTCTGCGAGGGTGGCTCTTCTATCAACTTGAGCAGTTTGTTGGCCGATTCGGCATTCATGCGCTCGGGATACCAGATGAGCGACACTTTATAGCCGCCCTGACTCGATTTCATGCTGAGTTTGTGCGAAATCTCATCGCTCTCCTTCACAGTGATGATGGCCTGTTGTGTCGTGGCACCCAATTTGTCGAGCCATTGCTCTATGGTGAAATATGGACCGCCGGCCAACAGTTCGTGCCATTCGCGGGTAAAGTCATCGCTCACAGGCTTGTAGTCCGACGAACTGCCTGCAGGCTTGATGGTGGGATAGGTGAAGTGCAGGTCGGGGTGCGACCACTTGCGGAGCATCGCACACTGAAGGCATTTGCCGCAACTGTCGTCATCGGCGTCATGACTCTGGCAGAGCAGGTAAGAGGCGAAGGCCATTGCCAATGCCATCTTGCCACAGCCCATCGGACCGCAGAACAGCAGGGCATGGGGAAGGTGGTTGCCCTCTACCATCGCCTTCAGCCGGAGTTTGGCTTCGTCGTGACCTATTACCTCTTCGAATCTCATGCCAGTCAATGTTTGATTCGTTTCACTATCTCCCGCACCGAGTCAACGGCAGAGAAGGTGTAGAAATGGATGTTTCCCACTCCGTGCTCATAGAGGTCGCGGCACTGGGCTGTGGTCCATTCCACACCAACTTGGCGCACGTCGTCGTCGGTCTTGCAGCGGAGCATTTCCTTGGCCAGTTCGTCGGGGAGGTCGCAATGGAAGGTCTTGGGAATCATCGTGACCTGCGACAACTTCGTCACTGGCTTGATGCCGGGAATGATGGGGATGGTGATGCCCATCGCGCGGGCACGTGCCACAAAATCGTAGTACTTCTGGTTGTCGAAGAACATCTGGGTAACGGCATAGCGCGCCCCCATGTCTTGCTTCGTCTTCAGATGCCCCATGTCTTGCTCCATGTTGGGGGCTTCCTCGTGTTTCTCGGGGTAGCAGGCCACACCAAAGGAGAAAGGTACGCCAGGGTTCTTGATGGGTGTGCCGTCGGCAAAGTAACCTTCGTTGAAACGGGTCACCTGTGCTATTAAGTCGGTGGTGTGGGAATGACCACCAGGGGTGGCAACGAACACCTTGTCGTCTTTGGCCTTGTCACCACGGAGCAAGAGCAGGTTGCTGATGCCAAGGAATTGAAGGTCGAGCAACTCATACTCGATGTTCTCTATCGTCGTGCCACTGCAAATCACATGAGGAATCACGGGCAGTTGAAAGCGCTGCTGGATGGCGGCGGCAATGGCAATGGTGCCGGGACGGCGGCGGATACGGCTCCGCTCAAGGAGACCGTTCGGCAGTTCCTTGTACACATACTCACTGTGGTGGGTGGTGATGTTGATGTAGGCAGGGCCAAACTCACACAGTTTCTCGATAGTGCGGAAAAGACTCTCCGTGCCCGTACCCTTCAAAGGGGGCAGCACCTCGAACGAGAAATGGGTAGTCCCGTCGCCATGAGTCAGCAAATCGGCAATATTCATTGGCAAAAGTCTATTTGGGGGACAAAGATACGAAAAATAATTGAAGATGGGGCACACTTTTCCTTCACTTTGTTTTTTTCATTAGATTTGGTGTTTATTTCACAAAAAAGACCTATTTTTGCAATAACTATATCATGTACAAAAACGTGTCTATCTCATGCTAAGAAGTTTGTTGACGCAACAGCGTCACATTATCTAAGTCAAATTCCAAACTCACCAATAACATGGCACAGATTAAATGTCCGCATTGTGGTCATCCTATTTCAGATAAGGCTCCAAAATGCATTTATTGTGGAGCAAATGTCATAAAAATGCAGAAATGCGAGGACTGTGGCTTTGAGTATCCTGAGAAAGGAGAGGCATGCCCTGCTTGCGGCTGTCCTTCAAAAAAGAAGCATACTTACTCTTCTGAAAAGGAGAGAGAAGTGGAGAACTTCTTACTTTCCGAACGTCATAAGTTCCCCGTTTCTCGATTCGGCGAAATCCGTTCTTGGATGATGACACTCAATGATAAGCAGATAGATATGTTGTATAAACTGGATTATAAAGATACTACGATAATGTTGCTTGTCTCTATTTTTGTAGGATATCTTGGAGTTGATAGGTTCCTCTTGGGCGATATTAAAAATGGACTTTTCAAATTGTGCTTGTTTTTGTGCTCATTCCTCATCATACCAGGAATCATTGCTTTGGTTTGGTGGATAATGGATATCTTCAAGATAGGAAATCTTACCAAGGAATACAATTATAATGAAATGAGGAAATCAGCAGTTATTATAAATGAGGGATGGTAATAGCCCTATCAATTAGGGCGAGCCAATTGGCTCGCCCTAACCTAATCATATAGTTGGTAAAAGATTTTATTTCATCCTGTCCTTCCACATTTTCGTCATGTCCTCCAAAGTCTTGCCCTTGGTCTCGGGTACCAGGCGCCAGACGAAGATAGCGGCAATCACACAGATGATGCCATAGAGACCATAGGTAAACCAGTGCCCGAAGTCATCACCCTCGGTGAGGTGCATGTTGAACATTGGCACGAAGGTGCTCGACACGATGAAGTTGAAAATCCACTGGAATGCTACGGCAATGGCCACGGCAGCACCACGAATGGTGTTCGGGAAAATCTCGGAGATGAGCACCCAGCAGATGGGACCCCACGAGAACATGAACGAGGCAGAGTAGACCAAGATGGAGATGGCTGTCACAAGTTCCATGCCCGGGTGGCCGAAAGTGACGGCTACACCGAAGGCACCGAGGGCCATACCCAGCGAACCGTAGATAAGCAGGGGCTTGCGTCCCCATTTCTCCACGGTGAAGATGGCTACCAAGGTGAACAGAATGTTGATGACACCCATAAACACAGTCACCATCATCGGGTTCTCCATACCCATGTCACCGAAGATGCGCGGAGCATAGTAGAGCACAGCATTGATGCCCACAGCCTGCTGGAACACGGAGAGCATGATACCCACGAAGATGCACAAGGCACCGTAGGTCATCAGTTTCTCGGTCTTCACGGTCATCGTCTCCTTGATATTCTTGAGAATCTGTGTCGCTTTCTCCGAACCGTTGATCTTCGAGAGAATGCCAAGGGCTTTCTCATCCTGACCAATACTCACCAGGTAGCGAGGTGTCTCGGGAACGAAGCAGATGAGCAGGGCGAAGAGACCTGCCGGGACAGCCTCGGAACCAAACATGTAGCGCCAACCGGTAGTAACTGTCCACTGTGCCTCGGGGGTGATGGCGGCAATGCCTTTGCCCATCTCCTCCACCATAGGCTGGATATGGTCGCCCAGAATGAAGAAGTTGACGAAATAGACCACTAACTGACCAAAGATGATGGCAAACTGGTTCCAACTCACGAGCATGCCGCGGATGTTGGAGGGAGCCACCTCGCCGATGTACATCGGGCAGATGGCAGAAGCCAGACCTACACCCACACCACCGATTACTCGGTAGATGTTGAACATGATGAGCAGCGAGTAGGTAGGTTTGCCGTACTCAAAGAACAGGAACTCGGGTTTCATCGAGCCGAGAGCCGAGATGAAGAACAACAGACCGGCGATGATGAGCGACTTCTTACGGCCGAGGTTGGTGGCAAGCAGGCCAGAGATGGCCGAACCGATGATACAGCCAATGAGGGCCGATGCAGAGGTGAAACCATGCCATTTGTCGGTGTAAGAGAAGTCTTTCGCTTCCATGAAGAACGCTTGGAGACCTTTTTCGGCACCAGAAATCACAGCGGTGTCGTAACCGAATAGCAGACCGCCCAAGACGGCTACTAATACGATGGAGAAAAGATAGATTTTACTGCCTTGTTGCATTTGTTTGAAATTTTTGTTATGTTATTTAAGATTATGATTTCGGATGGATGACGTCATTTCACCAACACTTTCCGGGTGCTCCCGTCGGCAGACTTCACGATGTAGAAACCTTGGGGCAAGGTTCCTGCTCCACCGGCAGCGGCATCAAGGCGCTGGCCTCCAGCGGTGTAGATGCCGGTCGCTATGGGGGCAGGTAAGCCGAGGGCGTCGATGCCATTGTAAATGTCTGTGCCGTCGTTGAACGTAAACGAGACGGTCTTCGATTTAGTGGTATAGGCTATCTTGCTGAGTTTGATGTGCAAGAGGTTGGTGCCGTCGGTATTGGGGGTGTAGAGAATGTCGGCAGGAGAGGTGTTGTCGGCAAACCTGTTGTTGGCTACACCGCCCGAAGTATAAGGATATAGGTCTCCGCTCTCGGTAAAATCGGTGGCGGTATTGTCGGCTGGCGTTACGGTGAGGCAGGGCTCGCTGAAGATAGAGGAGTTTACCGTGTTGTTGTGCCAACGGCCGGCAATGTAGTTCACATGGTAGATGAGTAAGCCTTTCCCGGCAACCCCCTTGTCCCAACCCACACCATTGTTGCGGTGCTCGAAAAGGTAATATTCATCGGAGTTGGCGGGATTGTAACATACAAACACGTCACCATTGTCTGCCAAAGGCGCGAGGTCTTGCACCTTGCAGGGGTCAATCAGTTCCTTATAGTCGAGCCATGAGCAGAAATGACGCTCGTAGCCGGTATATGAGGCGGGAATCCAGCCGCTGCTGTTGTAACTGCCTTTGCACATCACGTCCCACGACCCCATGCCGTAGTTCATCATCGCCCCTCCGCTGTTGGCTGCCGTATCGTAGAGGTCGGGCAAGCCCATGCAGTGGGAGAACTCATGGCAGAATGTGCCGATGCCGGAATACTGGTTGGCACTGTTCAGTTCCTCGCTGCACGCATAGGTGTTGATCATCACATCATCAAGAATGAAAGGTGGATTTCCGCCCAACTGCGACTCATGGGGCCAGATGGTATAACTCTCGCCACCATTGGCCTCGCCCTTGCCGGCGAAGAGGATGAACACTTGCTCTACCTCACCGTCACCATCCCAGTCGTAGTCCTTGTAGTCGACATCGGCATCGGCCGACTCGCAGGCAAATTTCACAAATTCTATCAGTCGGCTACGCTGGTCACCGCCATTGGCGTTCTCACCATAGTAGGTCACGCTCTCGGGGGCTTTGTAAGGGCCGACAACATCGAAGGTGAGGTCGAACACCCCGTTGCTCTGGGCAAGGAAGTAGTCGTGCACACTGCCGATGGCGCCATAGTTGTTGGTGTAGCCTTCGGTATTGGTCATGGCAAAATAGACGGCGTTGGCATCAGGGCTCCAGAAGTCCAGGTCGTCGAAACTCACCAGTATTACCAATCCGCGCTTGCTGCCAGTGAGGTTGGCCATGGGGTCGCCTACTCTTCGGGGCTGAGTCACCTGTGGCATGTTGTTGCGGATGCGGCGGAGATTCGAGGGGGTGTTGCCCAACTGTGTGATGGCTGCCGTCTCGACGGCAGTGCGAGATGCCGGCGAATGGGCAAGCATCTTGGTGGCGGTGAGCCGCTCGGCGGTGACATCGGCATAGTAATAACTTCCGCCCTCTTCCACCACGGCAATGTGGTCGGTGGTGATGAAGTAGTGGAAGTTCTCATCGCCCAGGAGCATGAGTTGGACCTCAGTGCCGTCGCTCTGATGATAGGTGCGCCAAACGCTCAGGGCTGGGACGGCATGGGCCATCGTCACCAACGAGGCCATGAGAAGGACAAACAGTACTCTTTTTATCATATGTTTTTTGCCGCAGACGGATGGAAAGAGGTGTCGAAAGATAATAAGGATGCATACACCCGGAAGATGGCATCGCATTACGGCAAAGGTAGTGTTTTTTTCCCGTATATTGTCGTTTTTATTTGCCTTTTTTTGAAATATAGGAAGGAATCCATAAAAAAGTGGTTATTTTCCATGGAAATGTTAGAGGTTTGTTTTAATTTTGCATGGTAAGACACCTTAGAGGTGAAAAAACACAGTTAATTATCAATCATTACCATACATGAAAAAATTATTGATTACCGTGGTCATGTCGGTATGCGTCATGGCTGTGAGCGCTATTCCTGCAAGGCGGGGCATTTGGCGCACGGTCACACTGGGTGACGGAACGCAGTTGCAGGTGGAACTGCGCGGCAATGAGTACATGCATTTCTGGCAAGCCAGCGATGGAAGATGTTTCATCAAGAATGAGATTGGAGAATATGTACTAACGCAAAGGGAGAGTTTGCTCAGCAGGGCAGAGACCAACAAGGCCAGGGTCAGGGGAAACACCGGACAGCAGAGAAGCCATTATTCTTCCACAGAAGATGGATTGGGGGAATACGGGAAAAGTGGAATGGGGTCGGTGGGTAGCATCGGCGAAGTGACCATTCCCGTCATTCTCGTCGATTTCGCCGACAAGACCTTCAAGGAGGAGAACGACATCGAGAAGATGGACCGCTACTTCAACGAGGAGGGATATAGTGACGAAAGCCAATGTGTGGGGTCGGCTCGCGATTATTTCCTCGCACAGAGTTTCGGCATCTTCAATCCGCATTTCCCCGTGGTGGCAAAGGTCACCTTGTCGAAAGGTTATGCTGAATACGGAGGCAACGACAAAGACGGCAACGACAAGGGGGTGCTGGCAATGGTAAGGGAAGCAGTCGGACTGGCTGTGGACCAGGGGGTGGACTTCTCGCAGTACTATGTGGGAAAGAGCGTACCCTTGGTAAGCCTTATCTATGCCGGACTCGGGGAGTCGAGTGGGGGAGACGAAAACACCATCTGGCCGCACCAACTCGACCTGTCGTCGTGGACTTCCACGATTTCAGGATATAGTTTCAAGTCCTATTTCGTAGGCAACGAACTGAGTTATTATGGCGGTCTCGACGGTATCGGCACCTTCTGCCATGAGTTTGGACATGGACTTGGATTGCCCGACTTCTATTGCACCAACTATAGTTATGAGGACGAGTCGCCTTTCGGCAACTGGAGCGTCATGGACACAGGATGTATGATCAACAATGGTAGGTCACCGGTGGGCTACACGGCTTATGAGCGCAGTTATCTGGGATGGCTCACCATCCCTGAGATTACTTCTCCGCAGGGTGTCGTCCTGGGCGACCCAGACGTGGAGGGCAGCGTGCCGGCAGTGCTTTACCGAAAACCCGGTAACGACAAGGAATATTTCATCTTCGAGAACAGACAGCGCACCGACTGGGCTGCTGCGGAAATGGGCAGCGGACTTCTGGTCACAAGATTTGCGTATTCCAAGGACAAGTGGGGAAACAATACGCTCAACAACGTGAAAGCGTCGAAAAGGGCATGCGTAATGGCTGCAGATAACGCGGCTCTCTTTTACTCAGCCTCACAGTCGAATCTCTATGGAAATGCCGTGGTCAACAAGGAAACATGGAAATACTTCAACAATACCGATTGCAGCACCGTGCCCATCTACAAGGTGATGAAACATGCCGACCGCACTATTTCTTTCAACATCATGGGGAATGACGCGGAATACACCTATAAGCCTGTAGAGGGGCAGGAGTATGAATTGGTAAGCAACGTAGACCTGCTCCAGGAAGGTGATACCGTGGTGCTGGTGAATGTGGCTGATGCCGTGGCCATGGGGAAGACACAGACCACCGAACAGCGTATTGGCATCACTGTGAATGTGCTCAATGAAACCACCATACTCGCTGAGGAGACCATACAGGAGGTGGTGCTCAAGAAAACCGCAAATGGCATGTGGGCATTGATGGTTGGCGATTTATACCTCACTTCTTCGGCTTCGGGCGAAAAACTTATCGCCACAGCCAAGCCGGGCAGCATGGCTGCCGCTACCATCAGCATCGAAGATGGTAATGCCGTCATCGCGTTCCAGACGAAGAACAGCAATAAGAATATCCGCTACAATGTGGAGAACACAGCCTTCACCTGCTACAAAGACCAAGGCGACAACATCCGTATCTATGCAAAGAGAAAGGATACCAATGGCATACAGCCCGTCATTTCTGAGAAACGCAAGAACAATACAGGTGTCTATACCGTTACCGGACAGTTTGTGGGTGATCATCCGCAAGGCAAAGGCATCTATATCGTGGATGGAAAGAAAGTGGTGGTAAAGTGACCGTCAGCATATAGGATATGAAAAAACTCCTGTCTTTTTAGGCAGGAGTTTTTTCGTAGTTGAAAGAAACAGATGTCTGTCTTTGCAGACGGCTATTTCTTGATGAATTTCATACCGTTCTTGATGAACAACTGACCCGAAACAGGCTTCGACAGACGCTGGCCACCAAGTCCGTAAATTCTGTTGTCGCTCTTGCGGCCTTCCTGACGCACAATGTCAGTGATGCCATTGAGGTCGGCGTCACCCTGGAGGATGATGAGTTTGTGGTTGCCGGGGATATCAGCAGTACCAACGATGTCGATGGCGCACTGACGGCCGGTCACACCCTCTGGCAGAGGCTCGCAAACGGGGATAACCAAGTTGTAGCCAGTGATGTTGTCACCATTGTAGTAGGTGGTGTCAACCTGTACCTCGGTCACCCAGTCGGGAGTGTTTTCGAACGAAAGGTCATAGTTGCTGCTGCCACCCTCGTCAAACCAAGGCACGGTGGTGCCTACAAAGGCACAACCCATGTCGTAGTTGCTGCCCTCAAGACCATCGGTGCTCACGGTCTGCCCATCAGCCGATACGCGCAGCACGTTCCAGCCGTTGAACTTGTCGGCGGGGAATTCAGCCTCGCTCTCAAAGTTGAGGAAGTCTTTCTCTACCACGTCAATCATCTCAAACTGGCCAAGAAGTTCGATGGCGGGAGAGATAGGTGACGAGGAGTAATGATAAGCATAGCCCTGCTCGGTGAGCACAATGCCTCGTGGAATGTAGGAGTCCTCCACGTCGCTGTTCACCACACCGTAAACGCCGAGACATACACCCTCTTCGTTCACACCCTCAAACTGGATGCGCCATACCTTGTTGGCGGGAACAGCGGCGGGAATGGGATAAACGTTGCCGAAGATGTCGGAAATCGTCTCAGTGTTCCTGAACACTACAGTTCCAAAATAAGCAGTCTTGTTCTCATTGGGACTGCCTTTAGGACCCCATTTGGCAGATGACTCCGCAAAGTCGATGGTGTCGCCAGCGAGTGCCTCGAAGGTGGCTATCGTCTCAGTGGTGTTGTCTAAGGTGTCTACCAGCATGATGTATGCCTTCAGTGATTTGCCCTCGGGGATGGGACCGTAGTCATTGTAGGTAAGACCCATCACATGAATCTCGTCGATGTAGAGGGGAGCAAGGAGGGAGTTGTACTCCTGGGCAAAGCCGTAGGCAATGTCGGGAGTATAGTCGGGCTTGGTGGAATCGTTGGCATCACCAGTACCAAACAGGAAGTCGGTGCTCAGGAAACCCCAGCCCGACAGGGTGTTGCGGGCATAGTTCGTTCCATTCGGACGGCTGCCGTGCATGTCGGTAGCAGAGAGCATGAGTTGGGTGTCGCCATACATGCTGTAGGTGGAGATGACAGAGAGGTCGTTGGTGGTGTAAGAACCACTCTTTACCCAGTAGTTCTCTTCGTTCCACTGGTAAGAGTTTGTCTTGCCTTTGGTGCCGAGACCGAAGGTATACCACATTCCCATGGGGTTCCAGGTAGTGACGATGTCGCCGTTCTCGTCTTGCATCTCGGTAAGGTCGTTGCCGTTCATCGTCCAAACGTTTTGCGACTTGTTGGTCTTCATGTTCTTGAAGGTGGTCTCCACAAACGGTGGCAACACTACTTGCGACACGATGTAGCCACTGCCGTCGGTACCCCATGCTGCGAACAGGCCACCGGGCATGGTGTAGTACACGCCATCAGTGACAGCACGGCGCTGGTGTGAAGAAACACTGAGGTCTGCACGCTCCATCTTCTGGTTGGGCAGGTCTTTTATCTGGCTCTTCGTGATGTAGCCGTCTTTTACTGTTGGCTTCTGGGCATAGCCCGCCAAGGCACAGGTAAGTGCCAAAGAAAGGAATAAAAATTTTTTCATACGCATAATAATTAAAATGATTAGAAAATTATCTTGAGAGGATGACCCATGAACCGGAGTTGGATGCAGAGGCCAGTTTCACGCTGTTCAGGTTGAATGCCGTGGTGGCTGCATTCACATCAAACTCTTGGTTAAAGTAGTCGACAATGGCTTTGATGGCAGGAATGGTGAGAGCGGATGTCGATGTGTTCAATTCCTGTGTATTATCACCAGTAGGCTGGTCATAAGTGAGTTTCAACTTGTCACCTGAGGTGTCGAAGTGGTACAAATACTTCATGCCAGTCATCTTTTTCTTATACTCATACATGACACTCAACTTGATGCCATCGCTTGTGGGTTGCAGTTGTACCCATTTGAATGCATAGGGGTCTTTCTTGGTGCTGATAGAATTGAAATAACTTTCAGCACCACTGGTAAGCGAACCGGCTTCTTCGCTGAGTTTCCATGTTACACCGCTGCCTTGCAAAGTAGAAGCGAAATACGTGAAGGGGTTGTTGCCCTCGATGAAGAAGGCAGGGTCGTCGACCGACTCAAAAATGTCTTTGTCGGGGCGATAGACGAATTCCTGCACGGTAACGTCCTTCACTTGAATCTTGTCGCGGAAACGGAGGTAGTAGTCGTTGCCGCGCTTGGTGATGAGGAAGGTGTTGAACTTCTGGTCGATGATGGCATCACCGTCATAGGGATAGATGTTGGGCAGACCGTCGAAGTCGAGGTTCTTGGCTGCTGAATTCTCTGTCATCTCTCTGGGGTAAATCATCTCCAACTTGCAGAGACTGTCGCCGAAGTGCACCACGTCGAATGTGGGGGCGTTCATCGGGAAGTAGGTCTTGCGGAAGTTTTTCACGTCGGTGAGGTAGTCCTCAAAGTTCACCCCCTCTTCCACGGGGGTAAGCAGGTTGTAGGTACCGCGCTTCTTGCCCTTGAGCATCATGTAAGAGGCGTCCTCGGGGGCGTCGACGATGATGAACTCATAGTCGCCGCCAACACCCGTGCCCGACTCGTTGTTGGCATTGTTGTCGGTGCCGGTAAACCAAATGTCGTAGGGGTCGCTGAAGGTATGGATGCACTTGTTGTGTGAGTTGAACGACAGCACAGGACCATTGTCGGTGAGCACTTCCCAAAGCGAAGTTTCCGACCAGTAGGTGCCGTCGGTGAAGATGTTGTTCATCGACACGTCTACAGAGTAGTCCTTGTTGAAACGGCAGAGCACAAGATAGCCGTTGCCGTAGGGCCATTCGTCTTCGTTGGTGGGATACAACTGCATGGCCCAACCGTTGGGCGATGCCATCAGGCGCTTGGAATACAAGTCACTGGCCTCATTCAGACGCTCGGCAGCGGATTTGTCGAAGATGTCTTCCTCTTCCTTCACACAGGAGGTGAAAGCGAGGGCGGCGGCCAGAATCAATGAAATGCTTAATATCTTTTTCATGTCGATGTCTTATTGTTGTATACTCTTGAATTTCGTAACCCATGTCTCCAGATAGTCCATCAGCGTCATAGAGGGGTCGCCCTCATAAGGTTCGGTGAGGCGGTTCACCAAACGGCCGTTGAAACCAATCTTGAAAGTGCCGTCGGGATTGGTGGCAAACTGGCGGTGCTGCACCTCGTAGCGCAGGTCATGGATGTTGATGTTCCAGTGCTCCTTCATCCATTTCTCTACCATCTCGAGTTTCTGCAGAATCACCTGGTCGCCAAACACACCGGCGGGATGCTCCCACTGCACGTTGCCGTTCTCGTCGAGCGACACATAGTCATCGGAGTAGCGCTTGCACACCTTGCGGTACACCTTCTCCTCACCGTTGTCGTGCTGACGGTAGTAGCCCACGGTGTCGAGATTGGCACCTATGGCACGCTTGCGGTATTCGTCAATGGTCATGTCTACCTCTTCCCATTCGAAGGCGGCAGCACGCATCATGGCATCCCAAGTCAGCGAATCGTTGGTGATATAATTGGCGAGAACCTCTACCCAGTCCTCACCGGCGGCACTGGCGGCGTAGGGCGACACAAAGCCACGGCCGGCAGCCATCGAGTCGGGAAGGTTGGTCCATGTAGAGGCATCGTAGAAACTGCGCGAAATCATGTTGAAGTCGGAGGGGCGCAGGTGGGTCTGGTCAAGGATGTGGCCAAACTCATGGTGCATCGTCTTGAAGAAATACTCGTTCATCATGTCGATATCGCCAGGGTTGAGGTTGTTCACGTTGTAGAGCGAAATCTTCAAGCCACCCTCTGCCACACCCAGGATTTCTGTTCCCTGACTGGGGTTCAGGTTCTTAGAGCCGATGACATGGATGATGCGGGGACTGTTCTCTTTCAAGAACCGGTCGGTACCGTGCTTCTCGTATACGTCATACCAGAGGTATTTCGCCAGCACGGCCAATTGCACGCTCTTCGAATAGTCGGCAGGAGTGAGGTTCTTCGTCATGTCGGAACCGATGTCTTCCATGCGGTAGATGAACTTCACATTGAATGGCTCCAGGAAACTGACCTTCAGGAAGGTGTCGAGGGGGAAGGAGTATTTGGTCTTGTCGAGTGGATAGTCGTTGGTGTCGAAGATGCTGGGACCAAGGTCATCTTCCGAACAGGAGACGAACCCGGTGCCTACCATCATCAAGGCACAGAAAAAAAGTATGTTCAGTCTGTTTCTCATTGCTGTGTCCTCCTTTAGTTGGTCTTGAATTCTTTAGTGTCTATCAGTACGATGTTGGCATTCGAAGCGGAAGGCATCGCAGGACGCGAACTGGCCATGCCGGCAGAGATAGCCTCCCAGGGCACCTCGATGGCGCGGCGTGGGTCGTTCACAGGAAGCAGGTATTCCTCGCTGTACGGACCTACAATGTGCTTGTATTCCAATCCCCAACGCTTCAGGTCGAAGAAACGGAGGCCCTCAAACGAGGTCTCCCAACGACGCCATTCGTTCAGGCAGTTCATATAAGGAGTGGCCTCATGGGGAATCACATAACTGCTGCTCACGCCTTGGGTGAAGTCCCAGTTCTCGAAACAGTTGTCATGAGAGGCATCCGAATACCATGACTCGATAACCGACTTGTTGGCTTCGTTCACGTAGGCACCGTAGGTGGCTTTGTCTGCCTCGGGAAGTTTCTCTATACTGATGTTCCAGTAGTTGCTCAGGTCTTCGCAGGCAGCGTCATACTGCTTCAGCATAATCTTGGCCTCAGCACGCTCCAACAGCAACTCGTTGGCGGTGAACGCACGATGGAGGATATGGGCATAGCCAATCTGGGCAATCTTGTCGGTGAACTCAAACTGTTCGCTGATCTTACCCGAGCGGTAACCGTAGTCGGAAGAACTGGAGCCGAACATGCCGGCAACACCGGTCAGTGGGCAGATGTAGTAACTGCGCCAGAAGGCGTGGCGGCCACTGGTGATGAGGAACACCTCACGGGCTGCAGGACCGGCACAGGAATAGCGGTAGCCTACAGAGCGACGGGCAAGCACTGAGTGGGTGGAGATAAGCAACAGGTTGTTGTTCTGGTTGGGGTTTTGCCAAGCATTGGCAAAATCATCGCCATAGTAGGCTTCTCCTAGTGAGGAGTAGTCGAACATCATGTCCTTGAGCGTGCTGTAGTCGGTGCCCAGCACGGCATTGGCATGCTCAACCACTTTCTGCCATTCACGCTTGTAGAGGTAGAAACGGGCGGCAAAGGCATGGGCGGCCTTGTTGTTGAAGTGCCATTTGGGCTTCTCGAAGATTTGCTCGTCGAGGTTGGCAAGGCCTTCTTCCAGGTCGGCCTGAATCTTATCGTAAACCTCGGCCACATTGCCGCGGTCGTATTCCTTCTGAACCACGTCCTCGGAGACGGTGACGTAGGGCACGCCGATGTCGTGCTTGCTGGCCTCTGCATCCTTGTAGGGCTGGCAGAAAACGCTTACCAGACAGAAGTGGTCGTAGGCACGGATGAGCAGGGCCTCGGCACGGGCGGCCTTCAGACGGGGCGTCATGCCCGTGGGGTTGTCGGCGCTCTTGTTCTTTTCTGCCACTTCGTCGATGGCCTGAAGGACGGCATTCACTGAGGCCACGCTGCTGTAGTATCCTTCCCATATCTGACCAGGCTGGTCGCTGTCGGAGTAAGTGGCCATCGTGGCGGGCTCAAACTTGTAGAGTTGGTCGTCGGCACGGTCGTAGGAGGGGTAGTTGTAGTGGGAGAGAATCTGAGGGTCCCAACTCTTCGTAGGAAAGTGTGGGGACTGGTTGTCGATGAAGTTGTCGCTCGACAACTCGCAAACCCACATGTAGTTGCCCCAAGGATACGAACTGGTCAGCAGTTTGATGATCTTGTCCTCAGAGTCGATTTCAGTGCGGTCGTCGGCAGGATGGTCGAGGAAACTCTCGCTGCATGATGAGATGGAGAGCGCCACAAGCGCCGACATGATGATATATTTTACTGATTTCATATCTATGGTTGCTTTTTAATGGATTCAGAATGATTAGATGCCGAGACGGACAGTCAGTGTAAACTGCTTGGAGAGAGGAGAGGCCACACCACCGGCATTCACAAATTCCGGGTCTTGACCGTTGAGTTTCTTGTCGGCATAGAGCAACACCAGGTTCGTGGCATCGAGTTTCAGTGAGGCAGTGCTCAAACCGAGTTTATGCAGGAAACTGGGGTTGAAGTCGTAGGTGAGCGACACGTCTTTCAGACGGATGAAACCACCGTCGGCCACACGGGCTGTAGAGTAGTTGTAGGCATTGTATGCGTAACTCAGCGTGTAGTCGTTGGAGCGCTGGCGCACACTGGCAATAGCGGGGATGGTGGTCTTTGCCTCGTCACCGGGAATCACCCAGCGGTTCTTGAACTCCTTGGGCATGGCGGCCTGGTCGGAATAGCCAGAGGCGAACACCGGGTCAAGACGTATCTTGTTGCCGAACGAATAGGTGACAAACACGTTCAGACGCCAGTTCTTCCAGCGTATCATGTTGTTCATACCACCAGTGGTGGTGGGCTCCGTCGGACCTTCGTATTTCAGGAAGTCAAGTTTGTCGTATTCCTGGAAGTTGATGTCGGTGGTAGTCACCTCACCCTGCTCGTTGGTGATGGTGGGGATTCCTTCGTCGTTCAGACCCATGAAGGGGATGGAGAACAGCGAGCGGTGGGGGTAACCCTTGCGGTAGGAACCGTTCTGGCGAACAAGGTCGATGACACGGGTCTGGGCGAGCAGGTCGGTAATCTCGGTCTTGCAGTAGGCGAAGGTGAGGTCGGTAGTCCACGAGAAATTATCATTGCGGATGTTCTGGGTGGTCAGCGTGGCCTCCACACCATGTGACTTCATCGATGCCACGTTGGCAAACTTGCGGATTTCACCACCGGCACCTGGGGTGTTGGTATAACCCATCAGGTCGAAGTTGTCGCGCCAGTAGAAGTCGGTCACCAGATTGATGCGGTTGCCAATGAAACCAAGGTCAATACCCACGTTGAACTCATGCTTCTTCTCGTAGGTCAACTCGCTGTTGCCCAGTGAGGAGAGGTAGATGGCACTCTCCTGCTGGTCGCCCCAGGGACGCCAGATGATTTCCGGACGGAAAATGGGGAGAGCGTTGGAGGCTGTGGTCTGTTCGCCGTTGAGAGAGTACGACAGACGGAGGGTGGCGTGAGAGAAGGCGTTCTTGGTCTTCTCCTGCCAGTTCTGGAACCATTTCTCCTCATGGGCGTTCCAAGAGGTGGAGACGTTCCAGGTGGGGAGCCAGCGCGACTTGCGGGCCTTGCCCAACTGGTTGGAGCCGTCGTAACGGCCGGTGAGGTTCAACACATAGCGGCCCTTGTAGGAGTAGTTGAGGTTGGCAACGTAGGCCAAGCGGCGGTTCCACGACTGACCGAAGGAGTCGAAGGTGGTACCTTCCTCAATGGCTTGCTTCGTGCGGTCCTTGTTCATGTGAACCAGCCTACTCATCTCGTAGTCTACACCCATCACGGTGAACTCAGCGGCATCGTAGTCGGCACGGTTGGCTTCCATACCCACCAGGGCATTGAAGATGTGGGTGTCGTTCCATACCTTATTATAATTGATGGTAGCACGGAAGTCGAGTTGCTTCACCTTGTTGCGGTTCAGTGTGTAGATACCTCCCTCGGGCATCACGGAGATAGGAAGTGAGTTGGGGATGTCGGGGTCGGTGTACAGATAGGTGTTGTTGTACATGATGTTGGGGTTGTCGACACCGGCACGGTAGGCCTCAGCTTGGTTGGAGTGGTTGAGCACAAAGTGCTCGCGGTTGGAGTGGTTGATGCGGTAGGCACCCAGGGCCTTCAGTTCAAGGCCGAGGATGGGCTTCCACGACAATTCGCCCTGGAACTTCAGGTCCATCACATCCACATCGATATAGTTGTTGTCCAACTCGTCGAAAATGTTGAATGCAGCGTAGTTGCGGGTATAGGTGTCGTAGGGGTCCAGGGTGCGCGAGGTGTTCATACAGAAACTGAACGGGTTGATGTCGAAATTACGGTTCACGGCACCACTCACTACGTCGGTGCTCTGGTTGAGCGTACCGGGTGCACGCTGGTCGCGGAACGAACCGGTGGTGCGCATGGTCAGTGTCACTTGCTTCGACAGGTTGAACGAGGCGTTCATGTTGGCGGTGTAGCGCTGCACCTTGCTGTCCTTATACCATCCCGGGTCAACGAGAGCGGAGAGCGAAGCGTAGAGGTTGGCTTTCTCCGTACCCGTAGAGATACTCACCGAGTGGTTCATCATCACGTTGTTGTTGAACAAAAGGTCGAACCAGTCGGTATTTCTGAACTCTGCTTCCTGCAGGTATTTGTTCATTGCGGCCTGGGTGAAGGGAAGACTGAAACCACTCTCGGCATTCCACTGGTCCATCATGTGGTACATGCGGCCGTAAAGGCCCGACGACGAACCATTGGCAAGGGCGGAGAATTCCAGCCAACCCTTGGCTTCCATCTCCTTGTAGATACCCATCTGCTCCTGTGAGTTGCTGATGTTGTATTCGGCGTAACTGGGCTTCATGCGGTAGGTGAACTCACCGGTGTAGTTGATGCTGCTGCTGCCCGAACGGCCTTTCTTCGTGGTGATGACCACCACACCGGCCATGGCGCGCGCACCATAAATGGAGGTGGCACTACCGTCCTTGAGCACCTGGAAACTCTCAATGTCGTCGGCATTCAAACCGGCAATGGCATTGGAAATCAGCGTGGCAGCATCACCCGACGACAAGTCGTCGGCCGACACGTTCACGGCATCTTCCATAATCACGCCATCGACCACCCATAGCGGTGAACTGCTGCCGTAGATGGAGGTGGCACCACGTACGCGAATCTTAGGAGCCGTACCGAAGGTTCCCGACACGTTCTGCACCGTCACGCCAGATACACGACCTTCAAGCGAACGGGTGACGTCGGCCACACCGTCGAGTTTCGCCTTGTCGGCATCAATCTTTGTGGTGGCACCGGTAAACAGACGCTTGTCCATCTGCTGCATACCAGTAATCACCACCTCGTCGATGAGGTTGGCATCGGAAGTCATTCTCACTACGATGTCCTTGCCGCCTTTCACGGTCATCTTCTTCATACCGATATAGGTGACCTCAAGAGTGGGCTTGGCTGTACTGGTGCTCAGGCTGAACTTACCGTCAATATCGGTCACCACACCGGTGTTGGTGTCTTTTACCTTCACCGTGGCGCCGATGATGGGCTCACCGTCTTCGGCCGATAACACGGTACCGTTGACAGTGTGCTGAGCAACTGCTATTCCAATTGACATGAAAAAGCAGGCCAAAATCAAGCATAGTCTTTTTTCCATAAAAAAGTGTGTTTATCTATTATTGTTTGTTTCCAACAATGCACATATATGCAGTTTGCAAAATTAACTAATTTTCTTGCAAACTGCAAACAAAACCATAAAAAAGTGAAATTATTCCGAGGTTTAACATTCTTATATAGCAAAATGGCACTTTTTTTTAACATTTCACTACATGACACGCGGGAAAAAGCAACCCCAAAACCGCTACTTTTTCTTACTAAAATGAATGAATATTCCGTATTTTTATGCATGGTTACTTGCTTCTGCGTCGGCCTGTGAAGTTTTTTTCAGCAAACAGTGTAAATCTAGTTTTTTTTATGTATTTTTGCACAAATGCTATCTGGCTTCTTCGTCCACCACTGCGGAGGCCGGCAACTGAAACTATTGACTATGAGAAAAACTACTTTTCTGCTCACTTGGCTTTTTCTGCAACTGGTGCTCGCATCTGGAGCGCAGACCATTCTGCACCGCGCCAGTGTCAATGTGCAACTCACGGCTGAAAATGCCATTGTCACCGAGGTGCGCGACATCACGCCAGGAGGAGCCGACGAGGGGTTCATCCCCGTTAGCGACAGATACATGATGAAAAAGTTCATCATGAACGTGGGCTTCGACAGCGAGAACTATTTCCAACGGCTGGAATGGTGGAAGTCATCGGTACCCTCTAAAGAGAAACAGGGAAAATGCGGGCGGAAATGGGTCGACGACCACCATGCACGCTTCTGTTGGGGAATCGACCCTGTCAACCGCAGGAAGTATTTCATCTCTTATCCGTTGGTCAACTTGCTTCACAATGACGGGAAGAACGATGTGCTCGACTATGATTTCCTTGACCTCACAGGACAGGCTCCCGCACAGATGGCGGAGGTGAGGCTATATCTCAAGGAGGGGGCGCTCTCGGAAAAAGACCTGGACCTTTCACGGTCGTCGGCGCAAATGAACTACAGTTTCAGTGATGGGCAACTTGTTGTCACGCCGAAAACAGACGGAAAAGTCTCCAATATGCCCCTGCACCTGGCTTTCAGGTCTGGGCTGTTCGACGGGATACCATCGTCGTCGGAGATGCCACCTACTGCCCGTGTGATGTCCGGCAATGCCGGAGATTGGCCGGAAGGAGACCTCGCCATGGCATTCTCCATCCCCGAAGAGGAACTGCACTCGCCCATGATGAACGACAACAAGCCCAAGACGGAGTCGGGTGGGAGCACGCTCATGGAGTATATCTATGCCTATCCAAAGACCACTGCTGTCATCGGGTGTCTCCTCGTGGTGCTTCTGGCACTGCTCTACCGTGGCATCAATATTCTCAGGCTGAAGGCGAAGGCAAGAAAGGAGGGCATAGGCAACACTGCTGCCACTTCGCTGCGCACGGTGGCCATCGGCGTGATGGCCTTGTGGACCGCCAATGGTTATGCTCAATTGCATAATGATGATATCCATGTGATAATCAATGACTTGGGAAATGCGCGCATCTGCGAGTCAAGGCGGGTGTCTCTCTATCAGGGCACCGAGGGATTCATCAAGATGTACGACCTGCAGGGGCGCGACATCGGTGAACTGGCGGTCACTGATGAACAGGGACGGGAGTTCAAGAACATCACACCGTGGAAGGTAAATGCTACGTTCGAGGAGAAAGCCTACAAATGTGGCATCTATAAGGCTGATGAGGGCGATGAACTGTGCTGGGGCATCAGCGAATATGGCAACCACATCCACCATATCCGCTATACGCTCACACGCCTCGTCAAGGCCTATGACGACTACGATGGCTTCATCTTCACTTTCTATCAGGCGGCAAATCCATACGCCAAGCACATGAGGGTGACCATCGAGGGCGAAGGGAAGACATTCACGCCGGAGAACACCCGCGTGTGGTCGTTCAGACACTATGGCACTATCTATGTCAAAGACGGGAAGGTGGAGGTGGAGACCACACAGCCGTTCCAGGATACTGAAGAGAAGATGACGGTCATGGTGCAGTTCAACAAGGGAATGTTTCACCCAACAACCACGGTGAAGAAATCATTCTACGAGGCAGTGAAGAGAAAGGCACTGCGGGGAAGCGAATACCTCGACACCGAGGAGATGGACCGGCAGAACGGCAAGTCGTCGCTCTCGGGACTGGGCTCCAGCGGAAGCAGTTTCTGGGATGGATTGGCATGGGTGCTGCTCTTAATCCTCGGACCTGTCATCGTGATAGCCACACCGATTCTCACCAAGCAGCGGTGTGATAAAGACAAACTGATGTTCGGACTCTTCGGAAACCTCAAGGGTAGGGTAGACCACTGGTTCAGGGGTATACCACTGGGCGGCGACCTCAACAAAGTGGCGGGTACGTTCTTCGCCGTGAAGGGAAGCAAAGACCTCGATGCACTGCGGAGGGCATACATCCTGCGCATGGTCTACAATAACCGGCTCTCCGTGGTGAAGGTGGCCGACAATAAGGGTAAAATCCATAAACGCTTCCTCGTGGCGGATGTGGAAGGAAAGCACATGTTTCACGACTATGCTTACTACCTGCAAAAACTGCTCTACAAGGCAGCAGGGCCCGACCATGTGCTCGATCCCAACGAACTGAAGGATTTTGTGCACAAGGATACGCTCTCGCTGAGGGATATGGCACGCAAGATGAGAAGCGAACTCGAGAAAAATACCAATATGAGTCTGTATGGGCTCACCAGTAAGCAAACAGGAGAGGTGTTCGGGCTGAAAAAGTTTCTCGAAGACTTCACCTTGGCAGGAGAGCATACCATCGAGGAGGTAAAACTATGGAAAGACTATCTGGTGTATGCCACCGTCTTCGGCATTGCTGACCAGGTGGCGGAAGATATGAAAAAGGCAATGCCCGACTTCAGCCAACTGGGTAAACTCAAGGATATGCTCTACGACCCTGATGTGTTTGCAAGCACAGCGGCGCTGTCAACGCTGGCCAACTCCGCCGTCAGTTATGCCGCCAGTTACAAGACGCCTCAGGAGTTGGCGGCAGAGCGGGCAGCAGCCAGGGAAAGTTCACACGACTACCACAGCAGTTCGGGCGGTGGGGGCAGTTCCTCCTACAGTGGCGGCGGCGGAAGCGGCGGCGGTGGCGGAAGCGGCTACCGGTAATACCCCAAGTGCCAGAGAATGCCAGGGAAATCATAGGATTCACGAAGGAAAATCCCCCATACTTGCTCGTTGCCGAGAGAGTATGGGGGATTGTTTGTGCCAAAATGGCTGATTGGTGTTATTTCACCTGGATGACCAAATACTTGCTGGTGCTCCAGAACTGGTTGGGGTCAAGGATACGGAGTGTGTAGTTCTTGTTGGCATCGGCTTCCAGACGGTAGGAACTGGCTGGATGGGAGGTAAGCACCTTCACCGACTTGGAGTAGAGAGGAATGGTGCGCTCGGTGCGGATGTCAATCTTCGTGAAGTAGTTCTTGTTGAAGTCCTTACGCAATACCTCGTTCTTCTCAAGAATGCGCTGCTGCTTCAACTCGCTCTTCGTGCCAAACACATAGTAGGCGGTGTTCAATTGCTTGTCTTGCTCACTGATGGTCTTCGACTTCTGGGAACTCTCTGTCTGCAGTTCGGTCACGTCTTGATGGAGGTCATCTATGCGCTGGTCCAACTGAGTGATGTGGATGTCCTTGGCCTCAAGAGCAGCCTGGAGTTCGCTCAACTGACGGTCTTTCTCGGTAATTTGACGCTGGAAACTTGCAATGGTGTTCTCCAACGTCTGCTTCAACTCGTTGCCCTTGATGGTGCTCTCGTTGAGTTGAGCGCGCAATTTGTCAATCATTTCGCGATTGGTCTTCATCTTGTTCTGGATAAACTCGATGTCGCTCTTGATCTTTGCGGCCTTGTCGGTGCCCTCGCCGTTCTTGGCAAGCGTCACACGACCTTCAGCCTCGGTAATCAAGCGGAAGCCTTCCTGAATCTGATTCAGCGTCGTCATAATCTCGTTGATCTCGCTGTCACGGCCTTCTATCACCTGCTGAAGCGAGTCTACCAATGCACTCTGGTCGGGAACAACGGCTACTGGCTCTTTCTTCTCTTCTTGGCAGCCAACGACCAACAGCGCACAAAGGGCTAAAAACAATACTTTCTTCATTTTATTCTTCGTTTTTGAGATGGGTTCAATCTTCTTGCTCTCGTTGATGCTTATGGGATGGGGCATCACAGCCTGCTACTACAATCACTATCTCGCCACGGGGGGGAGTGGAGGTGAAATGGGCAACCAACTCCGACAGCGTGCCGCGGCGGCACTCCTCGTGCAACTTGCTGATCTCACGGGCCACACATGCTCGGCGGTCGGCACCCAGCACTTCCGACAACTGGGTCAACGTCTTTACCAAGCGGTAGGGCGACTCGTAGAAAACCATCGTGCGCTGCTCGTTGGCCAATGATGCCAGACGGGTCTGACGGCCTTTCTTCTGTGGAAGGAATCCCTCAAAACAGAAACGGTCGTCGGGAAGGCCAGAACTCACCAGCGCAGGGACAAATGCCGTGGCGCCAGGAAGGCACTGCACCTCTATGCCGGCAGACACCGCTTCTCTCACCAGGAAAAAACCGGGGTCGCTGATGCCTGGAGTTCCGGCATCGCTCACCAAGGCTATCGTCTGACCCGACCGCAGACGCTCCACTATACCGCCAGTAGTGCCGTGCTCGTTGAATTTATGGTGAGAGAGCAACTGGTTGTGGATGTCGTAGTGCTTCAGCAACAGACCGGTTGTCCGGGTGTCTTCAGCCAGAATTAAGTCCGACTCCTTCAGCACCCTCAAGGCCCTGAGCGTGATGTCTTCCAGGTTGCCTACAGGGGTGGGAACGATATACAATATGCCCATAATTGGGGGCAAATATACACCAATTCATAGAAATGGCAAAATAAATCCGTCAATTTTACATTTTAGTAACATTTTGCACTCTATCGTTGGTTAGTTCGCATAATCTTCGTAATTTTGCAATCACCATGACCGACAATGCTATTGGGGAACTGCACCGGCCCGGAAGAATAGAAGTGGTGTGCGGATCGATGTTCTCGGGGAAAACCGAAGAACTCATCCGGCGTGTCAAGCGCGCTGTGTTTGCCAAACAGCGGGTGGAAATCTTCAAACCCGCTATCGACACAAGATATTCTGACGAGGAGGTGGTGAGCCACGACCGCAACTCCATCGTCAGCACTCCTGTTGATACTTCGGGAACCATCTTGCTGCTCTCGTCTGATATCGACGTGGTGGGCATCGATGAGGCGCAATTCCTCGACGATGGGCTGGTGGATGTATGCAACCAACTGGCCAACAGGGGGGTGAGAGTCATCATCGCCGGACTCGACATGGACTTCCGGGGCAAGCCTTTCGGCCCGATGCCGGCATTGTGTGCCATCGCCGACGAGGTGACCAAGGTGCATGCCATCTGTGTGAGATGTGGGGCACTGGCATACGTCAGCCATCGCTTGGTAAACGACGATAAACGTGTGCTCCTGGGAGAAAAAGCACAATACGAACCGCTCTGCCGCGAATGCTACCGCAAGGCAGTGGAGGGGTGAGAAAAATGAAACAGTTTTCGCCTGAATATTATTTATGTTAGAAGGAAAGATTACATTCGACAAACTCGCACGGTGGACCATCATCACAGTGGTCATCATTGGCATCTTCTTTCTTTTCAAATTGCTGGGAAAAGTGCTCCTGCCATTCTTTGTGGGATGGCTCTTGGCCTACCTGCTCTATCCTGCCGTGAAGTTTGTGCAATACCGGCTCCATGTGCCTACACGCCCGTTGGCCATCGTCGTCACCCTGCTTGGGGTAACCATCATCCTCGCAGGGGTGTTCTATTTCATCATTCCTCCCATGATAGAGCAATTCGAAAGACTGGGGGTCGTGCTGATGAAATACCTCAACCAGCAGTCGGCAAAAGGCGACTTCTCTGCCATGATACACGAGTGGCTCAACCAGAACCGCGAGCGCGTGATGGAGTTCTTTCAAAGCCGCGACTTCATCGAGACACTGAAGATCACCATGCCAAGGCTCTTCTCCTTCGTGGGGAAAACGGCAAACATCGTCATCAGCATCGTGGCGTCGTGTATTGCCTTGCTGTATATGTTCTTCATCCTCCTCGACTACGAATACCTCACCAACAACTGGGTGAAAATCTTCCCGAAAAAATCGAGGCCGTTCTGGATTTCGCTCATGGACGACGTGGAGCGCGAACTCAACAACTACATCCGCGGACAGGGACTTGTGGCGCTCTGCATGGGCATCATGTTCTGTATCGGATTCACCATCATCGATTTCCCCATGGCCATAGGCATGGGAATACTCATCGGCATCATGGACCTCGTGCCCTACCTGCATACTTTTGCGCTTATCCCCACGGCATTCCTTGCCTTGCTCAAGGCGGCTGACACCGGACAGAATTTCTGGGTGATTTTCGGAATGGCTGTGCTTGTGTTCATCATCGTGCAAATCATCACCGACATGGTCACCACACCAAAAATCATGGGGTCGGCAATGGGGCTAAACCCTGCCATCCTCTTGTTGTCGCTGTCGGTGTGGGGTGCGTTGCTCGGCTTCGTCGGGCTCATCATCGCCTTGCCGCTTACCACGTTGCTCATCGCCTATTACCAGCGATATGTCACCAAGGAAGAAGAGGTTGAAGGGCCGCCCGACGAACCTGTCGACGACGGAAGTCCGCTGCCCGACGGTCCCGTGTCGCCCGAAATGTCCTCACCAAGAGCGCTTCTCGCCATGAAAGAGGAGTGAAATGAAGCCGTTTTGGAGGAGTTTTGACCATCTTTCTATAAAAAGTGGAAAATAAATTTGGCAGTTATTGAAAAATATACTACCTTTGCACTCGCTTTTAATGTAACGGAGATCCGCTAGCTCAGTTGGTAGAGCACAACACTTTTAATGTTGGGGTCTTGGGTTCGAGCCCCAAGCGGATCACTAATAGAAAGCGTAGAAATAAAAATCCCTGATACTCGGCTGAGTATCAGGGATTTTTAGTGTTATGACTGGCATAATCTTACCAAATCTGCGCGCGCTTCTTCTTCGGGAGGAAGAGACGGTCGCCGCGCTTCACCTTGAAGGCGTCATACCAGGCGTCGATATGGGGAAGGGCAGCATTGACGCGGGCTTTGTTGGGCGAGTGGGTGTCTACGGTGATGAGGTATTCCACATACTCCGGACGGGCATTGCAGGCCCATACCCTTGCCCACGAGAGGAAGAAGCGCTGCTCGGGTGTGAAACCATCGACAGTGCCCAACGGCTGTTGCTTCATGGCGTTCTGAAAGGCACGGAAAGCGATGTTCAGACCACCGTTGTCGCCGATGTTCTCTCCAAGGGTCTGTTTGCCGTTGATGTACTTGCCGGGAACGGCCTCCACCTTGTTGAAGTATTCTTCAAGTACTTTCGTGCGTGCCTCGTAGTTCTTCTTGTCTTGCTCTGTCCACCAGTTGTGCTGGTTGCCGTGTTTGTCGAACTGGCTTCCCTGGTCGTCGAAACCATGGCTCATCTCGTGGCCTATCACGCCACCAATGGCACCATAGTTCACGGCATCATCGGCATTGGGGTCGAAGAAGGGAGGCTGGAGGATGGCAGCAGGGAAGCAGATTTCGTTGGTGGTGGGGTTGTAGTAGGCATTGATGGTTTGTGGGGTCATCAGCCACTCGGTCTTGTCAACGGGTTGGTTCACCTTGCGGCGTATCTCATCCATTGTCATGAACTCGGAGATATTGGCAAGGTTCTCGTATAGCGACAGGCTCTCGTCTACCTGCAGACCGGCATAGTCTTTCCATTTGTCGGGATAGCCGATTTTCACGATGAAGTTGTCGAGTTTGTCCTTGGCCTGGGCTTTTGTCTCGGCACTCATCCAAGTGGCTTCCTCGATTCGCTGTGAGAGGGCTGTCTGCAGGTTGCGCACCAACTGGAGCATACGTTGCTTGCTCGACTCGGGAAAATGCTTCTCCACATAGAGTTTGCCGATGGCTTCACCCAGCACGCCGCTCACCAGTGACACGGCACGTTTCCAGCGCGGACGGTCTTGCTGCACACCGCTCAACACCGAACTCAGTTTGAACGCCTCAGCACGGAAATCATCGCTCAGTGTGCTGGTGGCACCGCTGATAATCTTTGCCTCAGCATAGGCCTTCAGGTCGTCGAGTGGGGTGTCGGCGAGTATTTTTTCCACTTCATGGATGGGTTCGGGCTGACCAACGTCCACAGCATCAAAGGTGGGGAAACCACTGGCGAGGAAGACGTTGCCCCAGTCGATGCCGGGGAAGTCGCATACCAGTTGGTTGTAACTCATCTTGTGGTAGTTGGCGTCAATGTCGCGCAACTGCACACGACTGTAACTGGCTTTGGCAATGCGGGTCTCTATGGCCATCACGGCGGCGGTCTTGCGGGTGGCGGCATCTTCATCGTTGCCGACCATCACAAAGAGGCGGTGGAGCATGTTCTGGTAGGCTTCACGGATACGGAGGGTCTGCTCATCGTCGTTCAGGTAATAGTCACGGGTGCCCAGACCGATACCGCCCTGACTCACCCCTACGATGTTCTGGTCGGCATTGCGCTGGTCGGCACCTACGCCGATGCCATACATCATCGTACTTTCACCGCGGCGGTCGAGTTGGGCTGTCACGAGTTGGTATTCGCGGCGGTCCTTGATGGCTGCGATGCGGTCGAGGGTGGGCTTCAGGGGCTGCCATCCCTCACGGTTCAGGCGCACGCTGTCCATCATCAGGTTGTAAAGTGAGCCTATCTTCTGACCAAGCGACCCTTTCTCCTGTGGGGTGGAGGCATATTCCATAATCAGGGCGCGGATGTCTTCCTGGCTCTTCTCGTAGAGTTCGGTGAAGGCGTCGTTTTCGGAATGTTCGTCGTCGAGGGGATGGGTGGCCATCCAGCCTCCAGCGGCATACTGGAAGAAGTCGTCGCCAGGACGAACGGAGGTGTCAAGGTTCTTGGGGTCAATTCCCGAAGAACCTGTTGTTTGTGCATCAACGGAAATAACCGTGAATGCCAAGGCTGCAAATAAGAAAAGTTTTCTCATATCAATATACTCTTATGCTGATTTGATTTTTTATCCAAAATGTGTTTTCCGGCTGCAAAAATAACTAAAAAACTCGATTCTATGTTCAAAGTGCTGTAGAATTTATGTTTTATTGTTCTTTATCATCCAAAAGGGTAGATACGCAGTGCATACGCCGCTTTAACTCCCTTTCCCGTGGAGCGAATGCATAATTGGAATCTATATAAAAAACGAAAGCCCTGCAATTGCTTGCAGGGCTTTCGCTTTCATGTGTGCCCGGGGGGACTCGAACCCCCGACATTCAGAACCACAATCTGACGCTCTAACCAACTGAACTACGGGCACCATGTTCCGCTTTTGGTTAAAAAGCGGGTGCAAAGATAATCGAATTAATTCTAATCGCCAAATTTTTAGACGGTTTTTTAATCCGTAACCTTTTATTTCTGAGCATCGGCAGCAGGGGCGGCGGCAGCGGCAGGGGCTGCATCAGCAGCAGGAGCAGCTTGACCTTGAGCAGGAGCAGCTTGACCTTGAGCAGGAGCAGCTTGACCTTGAGCAGGAGCAGCCTGACCTTGAGCAGGAGCAGCCTGACCTTGAGCGGCGGGGGCAGCCTGACCTTCAGCAGCCTGTGGGGTAACACCGAAGTTCTGCTGTGTGGTGGGGTTGGTCAACGGGTTGGTTGTTGTGGCCTCAACGGCGCTTTGCTCGGTCATGGCGGTGGGTGCGAAGTAAGCGCAGAGCACGCTGAGCACTACCATGGCGATGGCAAGTCCCCATGTGGCTTTCTCGATGAAGTCGGTAGTCTTGCGCACACCGGCGAGTTGGTTGGCGGCAGAGAAGTTCGACGACAGTCCACCACCTTTTGACTCTTGAATAAGTACTATACCAATCATCAGCAGCGAGGCGATGACGATAAGAATTACGAATAAATAGTAAAACATCTTTTTCCTTTATTTTTTATTGTTGTTTGTAATCAATTTTTCCAAAAAACGAATTTGGTCTGCAAAGTAAGCACTTTTTTTTGGATAATTCAAATTTAATCGCTTAATAATTTCCAAAGCCTTCGAATATCTGCCTTGTTTGACGTAAATTCGGGCTAAAGTTTCGGTAAAATAGCCTTCTTCAGCATTTTTTCCTGGTTCTTCTGCGGGAGGTGCATATTCGGGCTGGTCTTTCAGTGTCATCTTCCCGCCCTCGTCGTTGATGAACTTGTCGATGAGGCTTTGGCCACGCATCTCGCGACCTTCTTGCTGCGGGTCTCCCTCTTCCCGCAAAAGGTATGCCACATAGTCGACCGTGGCGTCTGTGGCTGTGGGCAATCGTTTCCTCGGGGCGGTAGGAGGGGCTGGAGTGTCGGGAACCGTGTTGAGGAAGTTGTCGATGAGGGTAAGCGTGCGGTCGGTCGGACTGGCAGGCGCCTTCTTGCGGCGGTGGGGCTGGGGGTTCAGTTGATAGTGCCCGGCTTCCACCAGGTCGAAGAGTTTGGTGCGGTCGGTGATGTAAATGGCAGCGCGACGCAACTCATCGTCAAAAGAGGAGTCGTGCAGCAGGTACAGGTTCTTGAGCATCAGCAGGCGTGCTGTCTGGTAATAGGGATGCAGCGCGATGAGTGAGCGGAGATCGTAAAGGGTCTCCTTGTTCATCAGTTCGGGATGCTCGATGAGTTGTCTCAGGTCCATAACTTTACCAGTTGGCCACAGTGGCGTTGAATATCTGTTCGGTGATGTCTTCTACCATCTCTGTCACCAGCGTTTCCTGTACGGAGTTGAGTGACTGCCGGCTGTCGTAGGAGGCGGTGGCGGTGAAACTTTCCTCGAAGTCTTCGTCGTGGTTCACGTTGTTGGTGAAACGCACGACAACGGTCATGGAGAGTTCGGTAAGCGAAGAGTAGCCCTCGCTCGACACGCTCTTGTTGCGTTGGTTGTATTGGGTAATCTCGCCTTCTATCTTCAGGTCGCCATTGCGCTTTACCTGCACCAGACGGGTGTGGTTGGCGAAGATGTCTTTCAACTGGTTGTTGAAGATGGTCTGCATCGGTCCCCATACGTAACTGGAACGGATGGGGAAATCGGCGATGGTGATGGTCTTCGTCTTGGTGTAGTCGATGCTGGAACTGTTGAACTTATACTGCACACTGCACGCCATCGACACAAGGGCGATGGCGAGCATGGCAACGGCAGCGGCAACCTTGTTCTTAGGTGATTCCATATTGTTTGAGTTTGCGGTACAGGGAGCGGTCGGACATGCCAAGGGCTAAGGCGGCAAGTTTGCGGTTGCCGTTGTTACGCTCCAGGGCTTTCAGTATCTTGGTTTTCTCCACTTCCTTCATGTTCAGGCTCTCGGGCTCGGATTCCGAAATCTCCTCTGCCACAGCGTCTTCCACGGAGGGTGACTCATGGCGCTCGGCTTCGAGTTGCATCGAATATTGGGTGCTCAGGGCCTGTCCCTGACTGGCAATGGTGTTGTTTTCGTCGATGAGTTTGCGCAGACCGTTGAGTTCGCGGCGCAGGTCCTTCACGTTGTTGCCAAGGTCGAGGAGCATCTTGAAGACGGCATCGCGCTCGTTCTCGTAACTGTGGCTCCCACCTACAGGGGTGATGGTGGCAGGGAGAGTGGTGTTGCCGTCGTCGGGGATGAAGTGGCGGATGGTCTCGGCATCAATCTCGCGCTTCTCACTGAGCACCGACATCTGTTCGGTGATGTTTTTCAGTTGGCGCACGTTGCCGGGCCATTTGTAGGAGAGCATACGCTGCTGGGCAGCCTCGTCGAGCGTGATGCGGGGAAGACGGTATTTCTCGGCTATCTGCATGGCAAACAGGCGGAAGAGCAGCAGGATGTCGTTGCCGCGTTCGCGGAGCGGGGGCATTTGAATGGGGATGGTGTTCAGACGGTAGTAGAGGTCTTCGCGGAAACGGCCCTCGCTGACAGCCTTGCGGATATTCACGTTGGTGGCGGCCACCACGCGCACATCGGTCTTCATCACCTGCTGACCACCCACACGGATGTATTCGCCGCTCTCAAGCACACGCAACAGGCGGGCTTGGGTGGCAATGGGCAATTCGCCCACTTCGTCGAGGAAGATGGTTCCCTTGTCGGCATTGCCAAAGTAACCCTTGCTCTCGTTCACGGCATCGGTGAACGCGCCTCTCTCATGACCGAAGAGTTCGCTGTCGATGGTTCCCTCGGGAATGGCTCCGCAGTTCACTGCAAAGTATTTCTGGCGCCGGCGGGGGGAATTGTCGTGGATGAGACGGGGAATGATTTCCTTTCCCACGCCACTCTCACCCTCGATGAGTACCGACAGGTCGGTGTCGGCCACCTGCAGGGCGATGTTCAGGGCACGGTTCAGCGCATCGCAGTTGCCCACAATGTTGTAGTTGCGCTTGATGTCTTGAAGGTTGTATGCTTTCATTGGGTGACAAAATTACATATTTTTACTGAGAAAACTGCAATTTTGGCAGATTTTTTACGAAACTTCTTTAGTGCTGCTCGTGCTTCTTGGGAATGGTGAAACGCACCTTCTCGCTCTCGTCACGTTTCTCGTGGTAGAGTTTCTTCAGTGGATTGGCAAGAGGGGCATCATAGTCGCGGCGATGGCGCACGGCATCGATGGCGAGGTAGATGGCATAGCGAAGGGCACTCTCATCGGCTGTTCCCTTGCCGGCAATCTCATACTGCGGACCGAAACCCGGCGAGGTGACGACGATGGGCTGACCGGCAGTCAGTGTCACGTCGGCCTCTCTCGACAACAGGCGGAAGGGGGCCATGGCCTGGTCGTGATACATGGTGAGGATGGCATCAAACTTCGTATGCTCAAACTGGCTGAAGAAGGAGTCGGCAGGGTAGGGGCCGAAGGCGCCCACACCTGCGGCGTGCAGGTCGTCGATGGCGGGCTTGAGGAGTGTCTCTTCCTCGGTGCCTGACTGTGGGTTGACCTGAAGCAGGGCGATGCGTGGGTTGGAGAGGCGGAAATCGCGACGCAGGGCGTCGTGGAGCATGGTAGCCTTCTCCACGATGAGTTCCTTGGTCAGCAACCGGAGGGCATCGGCAAGTGACATGTCGCCGGTGACAGAGGCGATGCGCAACTCGTCGCTCACGTGCACCACCAGCGGCGTGCCTTGTGGCTTCTCCTGTGGGGTGTCGCCGGCCGTATCGTCAGCCGACTTTGTCATGGCATTTGCGGGCAGTGTCACCACAGCGTCGACAAGGCCTGCTTTAGCATCGTCGATGGCGCGTATGAGGGCTTTATGGGCGGCCATGGCAGAGGCTGCCGTGGGAGAGCCCAGTTCCACCTTCACCTCATCGTCGAAGCAGGTGAGCATGTTGAGTTTGTCGGCGTGGGCGTCTTCTGCCTTGTTGATGATGCTGAAGTTGGCTTGAATGCCCAATGTCTTCCGGTGGTAGGCGGCTATCTTTGGAGAGCCGTAGATGATGGGGGTGCACAACTCAAGCATGGTGGGGTCGGAGAAAGTCTTGAAAATGGTCTCGTAACCGATACCATTGGTGTCGCCGTGGGTGATAGCAATGCGGATTTTATTCTCTTCCATATCAGTGTCTTTGAAAAATAGTGATTATATTGATGGCAGCCGGATAGGTAGCCGTATATTATTTGATGTGGCCTATAAGGTCTTAAAGGCCTTTCTCTCTTATGCCTGTCCGCGTTCGGTGGCAATCTTCTTTGCCGTGCTCAGCAGACCGCAGGCGGCAAAGATGTCCTGTCCGCGACTGGCACGGATGGTGGTAAAGATGCCGTGCTGGGTAAGATAGTCGCGCAACTGTTCCATACGCTCTTCACTGGCTTCGCGGAGGTCGCTGTCGGGAATGTGATGGAAACGGATGAGGTTGATACGGCATTCCAGTCCTCGGAGCAACCGCAGGATTTCCTTCGCATGGGTGATGGTGTCGTTCAGACCGCCAAAGACGATATACTCGAACGAGAGGCGCCGCTGGTGGGTGAAGTCATACTCGTGCAACAGCGACACCACGTCGGCGATGGGCATCGCACGCTCGGCGGGCATCAGCATCGCACGCTGCTCATGGAGAGGGGAGTGGAGGCTGATGGCCACATGGCATTCGCTCTCGTCGAGGAAGCGGCGCAACTTGCTCTTTATGCCCACGCTGCTCACGGTGATACGCTTCGGACTCCATGCCCATCCGTAGGGGGCAGTAAGGATTTCCGTGGCACGGAGCACGTTGTCGAGGTTGTCCATCGGTTCTCCTTGTCCCATGAACACGATGTTGGTAAGGGTGTCGCGCTCGGGAAGGGCGTAGATTTGATTGAGGATGTCACCGGCGGTGAGGTTGCCTTCAAACCCTTGGCGACCGGTCTGGCAGAACAGGCATCCCATCTTGCATCCCACCTGCGACGACACACAGAGCGTGGCACGCTCGCCATCGGGGATATAGACGGTCTCCACCGTCTTCCCGTTGCTGGTGGGGAAGAGGTATTTCACCGTACCGTCTACCGAGCGCTGGCAGTCGGTGGGAGGCATGAGGCCCACCTCATAACCCTCCGACAATTTCTCACGGTTGGCTTTCGAGATATTGGTCATCTCGTCGACCGAAGCGACAGCGTTGCGGTACAGCCAACTGGCTATTTGCCCCCCTGTGAAAGGGGGCATACCCATCTGCACGGCGACTTGCTTCAGTTCGGCAAGCGTCATGCCTATCAGTGCCTGTTTCTTACAGTCCATTGTTTCCGTTTGCAAAGGTACGATTAAGCGAGTGGAAAGCAAAAAAAATCGCAGATTTTTTTGCTTTCCCGAGCGTGAGTCCCTTCGCCGCGAAGCGGCAAAGTACGATTAAGTGAGCGGAAAGCAAAAAAAAATCGCAGTTTTTATTTTCCTCCGTGTCTCTGTATCTCTGTGTTGTATTTATATATGGAATCGTGAGTCCCTTCACAGCGAAGCGGCAAAGGGGGACATGGCGATTTTTATTTCAATTTGAAGGGAATGGGAAGGCTGTACTCCACTCTCTTGCATTCCCCGTTCTCTTTCGCTGGTATCCATTTTGGCATGAGTCTTACCACACGCAATGCCTCGTCATCTAATGGCTTGTCGAGGCTTTGTGTAACCCTGGGGTTGATGACGCAGCCGTCTAAATCGATGGTGAATGTGACCACTACCCGGCCCTGGGCACACCCCTCATAGCCGTCAGGATAGCGCACGTTCTGGTCTAGGAACTCGAGAAGGGCCTGCTCGCCGCCGCGGAAGGAGGCCTGCTGCTCGTAGTCTACAAAGATTTGGCTGCCAGGTGCCAGAATCTTGGGCTCTGAACCGCGGGTTTCGTCAAGGCCTGTCATCTGGCTCTCGCAGGCCATAAAGGCAAATGCAATACTTACAGCAGCCAGAATCGCCAACTGCCGCAAGCCTTTCAGGGCCTTGTTGGTTTTTATTTGATTCTCCATAAGTCCAAAAATTGATGCCTACAACTTGAAGGTCACAGGCAGATGATATCTTACTTTTACTGGCTTGCCGGAGGCTTTGTCCTTGGCAGGGTTCCAAGCAGGCATCAGGCGGATGACGCGAAGTGCCTCGCGGTCGAGCAGTGGATGACTGGAATGCTCCACACGCGACTCGGAGATGGCCCCATCCACATCAACGATGAACCCCACCAGCACGCGTCCCTCAATCTTCGCCTTTTCTGCCTCCTTGGGATACTTGATGTTTTCGTTGAGAAACTGCGACAAGGCTGCCATGCCACCGGGATAGGTGGGTGGCTCTACGGTGTCGGGGATGTCGGAGTTCTCACCATAGATGGCTTCAGTGGGCTCCTCGGCAACGGGCTCCACCTCGACAGCCGTGGTGTCGGGCATCATGGGCACAATGCCCTCGGTCATTTCTATTGTCGGAGCATCAGTGCCTACAGTCACGTCTCCACCAAGTTCGGTAGGGGTGGTCTTATGGGTCTTGCAGGCGCTGAGGGCTGCCAGTCCCACGCTCACACCCACCACTGCCACGGCCTTGCCCAACTGTCGGCGCATACTGAGTTGACGCTCTAAATACCGCACCTCGGCCTCGCATTTCGGACAGGTGCCGGCGCAGTCGCCTTCATGGTGGCACTCAGCGGGGACGTAGTCGATGTCGTTGGCTCTGGCCACCTGCATACGCACCTCCTTCAGGGTCTTGCATATCTTTTTTCCTCTTTTCATGATAGTTTTCTCCTTATTATATATACGCAATCACATGCGATTTATTATATCATGGCTTCTAAATTACTACTTTTTTCATAAAAGATGAATGTTTGGTTGGGAAAAACAGGAAAATTAGAAAAAATTAGTTCTTTACGGTATGTCTTTAACATGTTTTCGGACAGAAAAGAAGGACTTTTCTTTTTCTTGTCCAATTAGCGGATCTTGGTCTTATGGAATTTCGATATTTTGGGGCTATTTTTTTGGAACTGAGCAGAAATTAATGCTATATTTGCAATGTCATCAGACAAATAGCGAGAATAAACAATAATAACAATTAAAACTTAAATAAATATGAAAGCGACAAGATTTAGCATGATAGCATTGGTCTTGTAGTAGCACTGACTTCGTGCTTTGCCAAAGATAAGATGATTACTCCTGAACAACTCCCCGCAGCAGCCAGGACGTTTATCACAACTAACTTCCCTGACAACCCCGTCCTCTTCGCACAAAAGGATTCCGAGTTCATGAAAACAAGGTATGAGGTGCGACTCAAGGATGGTACAGAGATTGACTTCGACAAGAAGGGTGAATGGGATAAAGTGGACTGCAAGTTGAAGGCAGTGCCTGCCGCCCTCGTGCCACAACCCATCGCTACTTATGTGGAGACCAACTTCCCCGGTGTGCAGATCGTGAAAATCGACAAGGAGCGCCATGGATATGATATAGAACTATCCAACGACCTTGACTTGAAATTCAATCACAGTGGAATGCTTATTGGTATGGATGACTGAAATTATTCATCGTTTTTGTCATAGCCCTTTCCAAGGAAACGGGCAAGGTGGCACTGCAGCAGATGCAGTGCCACTCTTTTGAGGCATAAATCTCAATTCTCAACCCTCTGTTCTCTTCCCTTTTCCACGAAAAAACGATAAAAAGCACCACCTCTTCACGGATTCTCATTTTTTTATTGTAATTTTGGACTTTGCAAACAACTTTAAGCAATATGAGAGGAAAAATCGACTGCTTCCTGCCGTGCGACAACATGGGCGTGGCAGAGATGACAGTGAGCCAGTTGCGCACCGACAAGACCATACATCATATCTACCTGCTCGTGGGTGAAGGACAGCAGCCTGAAGGGGACTGCCCGGCAGATTGTACCCTGCTGCCCGTCGACAGGTTGCAGTCTACGGCTGCCGTAGCAGCCATACAACAACATACAGAGGCAGAATTCGTGATGCTCTTCACGAAGAGCACTCCCGTCACCCTCGGCATGTATGCCGCCGAACGGCTCCTTAGGGTGGCCAAGGATGCAGGGGCGGCACTCGTCTATGCCGACCACTATTCCATGGAAAATGGCAAAGCGGTGAAGCATCCTGTTATCGACTACCAACCGGGCAGCATCCGCGATGACTTCGACTTCGGGTCGATACTCCTCATACGCTCGGAACTGCTGCACGAATACTTGCGAAAAGAGAAACTGCCGCAATACCAGTTTGCGGGCATCTACGACCTGCGCCTCTTCATCAGCCGCAAGGGAACCCTCCTGCACCTGAACGAATACCTGTATACCGAACAGGAACTCGACCTCAGGGCAAGCGGAGAGAAACAGTTCGACTATGTGAACCCACGCAACCGTGAGGTGCAGGTAGAGATGGAGAAGGCTGCCACCAACCACTTGAGGGAGATTGGGGCACTGGTGGACACCAACAGTTATGCCACGCCCGACTTCAAGGAACAGGATTTCAAGTACGAGGCATCGGTCATCATCCCTGTATACAACAGGGAGAAAACCATCTGCGATGCGGTGGATTCCGCACTGTCGCAGAAAACCTCGTTCGACTACAACGTTATCGTCGTCGACAACCATTCCACCGACCGCACTACACAACTGCTGAAAGCATACGACAACCCACGCCTCGTGCACATCATCCCCGACCGCACCGACCTGGGCATCGGCGGATGCTGGAACACCGCGGTCGTCGATGACCGCTGCGGACGCTTCGCCGTGCAACTCGACAGCGATGACCTCTATTCTTCGCCTCAAACGCTGCAACGCATCGTCGACGCGTTCTACAAACAGCGGGCTGCAATGGTGGTGGGGGCATACAGAATGTGTGACTTCGACCTCAACACGCTGCCGCCGGGAATCATCGACCATCGTGAGTGGACCGAAGACAATGGGTGCAACAACGCGCTGCGCATCAACGGACTGGGAGCACCACGCGCATTCTTCACACCACTGCTGAGACAGATCCTCTTGCCCAATACCAGTTATGGCGAAGACTATGCCATGGGATTGGCTTTCAGCCGCAGATACCGCATCGGACGTATCTACGACGAACTGTACCTCTGCCGCCGGTGGGGAGGAAATAGCGACGCCGCACTCTCCATAGAGCGAGTGAATGCCAACAACACTTACAAAGACCAACTGCGCACCCTTGAGATAGCCGCACGCCAACGCATGGCAAGCGGAAAAGGAAACTATATGGAGGACAATTCGCTCGTGAGGTTCTTCAACCGACAAATTGAACTGTGGCCTGACGCCCGACAGCGCTACCGCGACCTGAATGCCGTGGAGACACGGCAACTGCAGAACGACGACAACACCATCTCGCTCGTGGCACAGTGGAATCCCGCTCGCATCGTCTCCACGGGGGCGAAAGTGTCGAAAAAGGATATCAGCGAGCGCCCGTGTTTCCTCTGTGCGAAAAACCGGCCGGAGGAACAAATCGTTAAACCCTTCGATGCAAAACTGGATATCCTCGTGAATCCATTCCCCATACTCAACTCTCATTTTACTATCACCGCGCGACGGCACCAGCCTCAGCAGATAGCCGACAACTATTCGGAGATACATAAGTTGCTCGAGACCAATCCCGAAATCACAGTGTTCTACAACGGACCACGATGCGGGGCCTCGGCCCCCGACCACTTGCACCTGCAGGCGGGCACGACAGGACAACTGCCGCTGCAAACGGCATGGCCACGGCTCTGCCGCAACCTGCAGCCATTGGTGATCATCGATGAGGGCAACGGCATCTATGTCATCGACGACTATCCCTGTCATGCGTTGCTCATCAGAAGCCAGGACAGGACGAACGACGAACGGCTGTTCAGAAAACTCTATCAGGCCCTGGATGGCGAGGTGAAGGATGCGGAACGACAGAGGGGAGAGGAACCCATGATGAACATCGTGAGTTGGAGGACAAAGGAGGAGTTCCTCTCTGTGGTCTTCCCACGGCGGCGCCACCGCCCGGCATGCTACTACGACGAGGGCGACAGGCAGATGCTTGTCAGTCCGGGGGCTCTCGACATGGCAGGGCTCCTCATCACGCCGCGGCGCGACGACTTCGACCGCATCAGCGCCGAGAGTGCCATCGGTATACTCAGGGAGGTGTCTGTCAGCGACGATGATATGGCTGCCGTGGTAGACTTGCTGAAAGGAAAAACGGCAGAGAAACGAAACGAAAAAAACAGCGCGAAAGAACCACAGGTGGCTGTGGGTATAGTGAGCGGAAAGACCATCAGGTTCTCTCTCAATATGCCGTATATGGCAAAAGGGGAGAGCATCGAGGGTGAACAACTGGTGGAGTTCTCTGAAGGAGGCATTGCGTGGCGAGGAAGACAGTACCGCGAACTGTCGTTCGTCCCGAAGAATGCGCAGGCTTCGTTCTCGCTCCATGATGTCACCATAGGCATCGACTTCCATTGGGAGCGGAAAGAAGTGCAGACCTTCAGGGGGGCGCTGCGGCTGGTGGTTGAGGCCGACAAGGTGTGTGCCATCAACCTGCTGCCGGTAGAGGAATACCTTACCAGTGTCATCTCCAGCGAGATGAAGGCGACGGCATCCGACGAGCTGCTCAAGGCGCATGCCGTCATCTCACGGAGTTGGCTCCTGGCACAGATGGAACGACGCAACAACCTGAAGAAGTCGGGAGAGAACTTCTTCTCCTTCGTCAAGAAAGACGACGAACTCATCAAATGGTACGACCGTGAAGACCATACCATCTTCGACGTCTGCGCCGACGACCACTGCCAGCGCTACCAGGGCATCACCAGAGCGGTGGGACGGAAAGCGGCGGCAGCCGTAGAGGCCACAAGAGGACAGGTGCTCGTCTTCAACGGCGACATCTGCGATGCACGTTTCAGCAAGTGCTGTGGAGGAGTGACGGAGGAGTTCCAGTATTGCTGGGATAACCTCGCGAAACCTTACCTGAGGTCGGTGCCCGACAGGGCAGAGGGAGGACTGATTGACTTGAGGGTGGAGCAGAACGCCAGAAAATGGATTCTTGACAGTCCGGAGGCTTATTGCAACACTTCTGATGCCAAAGTGCTCCAACAGGTGCTCAACGACTACGATACCGAAACCTCCGATTTCTATCGGTGGAGGGTGGTGCTCAGTCAGGAGGAGGTGGCACGCCTCGTGGCAGACAAACTGAAAATGGATTTCGGCGGCATCAAGGCGCTCACCGTGGTGGAGCGCGGCCGAAGCGGACGTATCTCGAAACTGCGCATAGAGGGTACTGAACACACCCTCACCATAGGGAAGGAACTGGAGATACGACGCGCGCTCAGCGAGACTCACCTGCTCAGTTCGGCTTTCGTCGTCGATACTGAGGGTGAGACCGACGGACTGCCCGCACGGTTCATCCTGCACGGAGCAGGATGGGGACACGGCGTGGGACTCTGCCAGATAGGCGCGGCAATGATGGGAGAGAAGGGATTCTCCTACGACCAGATACTGCTTCACTACTACCGTGGAGCACAGATAAAGAAACTTTACAGGTAAGCATGATGGAAAAAAAGAGAAACCCGTGGGCATGGATTCCCACGCTATATTTCGCCGAAGGTCTGCCCAATGTGGTGGTAATGACCGTGGCAGTGGTGATGTACATGGAAATGGGCATGACCGACACCGAGATAGCCCTCTATACGAGTTGGCTCGGACTGCCGTGGGTCATCAAGCCGCTGTGGAGCCCGTTCGTTGACTTGTTCAAGACCAAACGATGGTGGGTGCTCACCATGCAACTGCTCCTGGGAGCGGCGTTTGCAGGAGTGGCATTCACAGTGAATACGTCATTCTGGTTCCAGGGCACGATGTTCTTCTTCTTCCTCATGGCCTTCTCCAGTGCCACGCACGACATCGCTGCCGACGGCTTCTATATGCTCGACCTCGATAGTCACGACCAGTCGTGGTTCGTGGGCATCCGCAACACATTCTACCGCATCGCTGTCATCTTCGGACAGGGGGTGCTGGTGTGGCTGGCAGGAGTGTTGCAGGAGATATTCCCCGACAGCAAGGCTTTCACATGGAGCCTCATCTTCTTCGGACTCTCTGCCATATTCATCGCCATCTGGCTCTATCACCGCTTTGCCATGCCAAGACCAGTAGACCGGAAGAACGACGGGCTCACGGCAAGCGATGTGGCACGCGGACTGTGGCAGATGCTCACCTCGTTCTTCACCAAGGTGCCCGTCAAGCAAATAGTCTTCGTGCTGCTCTTCCTGCTGCTCTATCGCTTCCCTGAAGCCATGCTCACCAAAATGGCCAGCACGTTCTTGCTGCGGCCGATGGAGGAGGGGGGTCTGGGCCTCACCAAGGAGGCTTTCGGATTGGCTTACGGCACGGTAGGACTCATCGGACTGCTCTTGGGCGGCATCGTGGGTGGCATGCTGGCAAGCCGCGACGGACTGAAACGATGGCTGTGGCCCTTCGTCTGCGCCATCACACTGCCCGATATCGTATATGTGTATCTCAGTTTCGCGCAGCCAGAAAACTTGTTCCTCATCAGTTCATGCCTCTTCATTGAGCAGTTCGGCTACGGGTTGGGATTCACCGCACTGACGCTCTACATGCTTTATTACAGTCAGGGTGAGTTTAAAACTTCGCACTATGCCATCTGCACGGGGTTGTCGTACCTCGGACTGATGCTCCCCGGTATGGTGTCGGGATGGATAAAGGATGCGGTGGGCTACTCCACCTTCTTCATCATCGTCATGTTCCTTTGCATCATCACCTTTGCCGTGACAGCCTTCATCAAGATCGACCCTGAGTTCGGAAAGAAAAAAGAATAAGTTCATCCTCAAGAGAAAATGCAAAAGAGAATAAACCGATTCCACGCTTCGTTGCCTCTGCTCTGCTTCGCGAGGGGTATGGTGGTGGTGATGCTCATGGCTGTGACGCTGGTGATGTTCAACCGGCTGGATTTGGGCAATGGAGTGGCAACACTTGTCACATCGCTCTTCTTGCTGCCGTTGACACTGCGGCCCTTCCTCTCTCCTGTGATGGAAACAATGGGGCAAAGCAAATGGTGGATGGTGCTCTCGCTCGTGCTCTTTGGCGTGACCATGTATGTCGTGGCGGGGAATATGACTTTTTTCCCTGACAACTGGAAGATGTGGGCGGCCTTTGCGGTGGCATCCATCGCCGGGGCTTGTTTTGATGTTGCTGCCGCGGAAAACAGTAGGGAACTCTTGGAAAAGAGGAACTTTGGCGTGATGAAGGTCATGGTGCCCTGCAAACTGATGGCTGTGGTCATCGTCATGGGGGTGATGATGTTGCTGGCAGGCAACATGGAGGTGGTGTCGAGAAATATCGAGGAGTCGTGGACCCTGGCATTCAAGGTGGCGACAGCCATTGTGCTCGTCGTCGCTCTCCTGCTATGGGCAACCGTGGGCAAGATGAGCGAAAAGGGGAGAAATGTTTCTGTCGTGGAAGCATGGCAACAGCGCAAGAAAGCGATGGCGGATTGGTGGAAAGCCGACAGGAGATGGCTCTTCGCGCTCTTCGTCTTGTTCTTTCCACTGCATGAGTTCTTCTTGTGGAGAGGCACCTTGCTCTTCCTCGTCGACAAAGGCAGCATCGGCGGACTCTCATTCAGTCCACAGGAGATGGGATTTGCCTTCTGCACCGTGGCAACAATCATCGCCATGGCAGGATATGTGATGGGGGTGGAGTGTGTGAGGAAAAACGGACTGAGGAAATGGTGGATGGTGATGGCTCTGGCTTTCACCGTACCCGATGCCATATATGTGTTCTTGGCCTATACCATGCCCGGTGAACTGTGGCTCGTCACCGTCTGCCTGTCGGTGGAGCAGTGGTGCTGCGGATTCGGCATAGTGGCATTCTTATTATATATAATGTATGGCAACGGGGAAGTGTGCGAAAAGGTGCATCTCGACATATGCTGGTCGCTGGTCATCGCCTCAATCATCATATCGGGATGTTTCACCGGTGTCATGCAAGACTATCTCGGCTATCGCCGCTTCTTCATCGCGGTGATGGCAATGGCCATCATAGCACTGTGCATCGCAGGATGGATGGCAATCAAACGAAAGGAATAATAGCGTAATATAGACGCCAAAAAAGTTAAGGTCTCTTCAAATCCCTTTTATTTTTCATTTGGGCGAAGACCGGTGTCTCTGAATCTCCTGACAATCTCCCCATATTCCTCTATGCGGCGGTCGCGGAGAAAGGGCCACCAGCGACGTACCTGCTCGCTGTGGTCGAGGTCGACATCCACCACGGCGGTTGCCTCGTCCTCGGCATTGGCACGGTAGAGCAACTCGCCCTGTGGACCAGCCACAAAACTGCTTCCCCAGAACATGATGCCACGGGTCTGACCCGAGGGGTCTGACTCATGCCCCACACGGTTGACGGCTACCACAGGAAGGCCGTTGGCCACGGCATGACCGCGCTGCACGGTGGTCCATGCCTCACGCTGACGTTGCTGTTCCTCGGGGGTGTCGCTGCTCTCATAGCCGATGGCGGTGGGGTAGATGAGCAGGTCGGCACCGGCAAGGGCCATCAGCCGCGCTGCCTCGGGATACCATTGGTCCCAACATACCATCACGCCCAAACGGCCCACGCTGGTGTCGATGGGATGGAAACCGAGGTCGCCAGGGGTGAAGTAGAACTTCTCATAATAAGCAGGGTCGTCGGGGATGTGCATCTTGCGGTATCGGCCGGCCATGCTGCCGTCGCTGTCGAACACCACGGCGGTGTTGTGGTAGAGGCCGGGGGCACGACGCTCGAAAAGCGAGGTCACCAGCACCACATGACATTCCTTGGCCAATGTGCCGTAAAATGCGGTCGAAGGGCCGGGGATAGGCTCTGCCTGGTCAAACTCTCCCACATCCTCGGTTTGGCAGAAATAGAGCGAGTTGTGCAACTCCTGGAGGACGATGAGTTGTGCTCCCTGCTGGGAGAGGGAGGTGATGCTTGCGGCAAGGCGGCGCTTGTTGTCGGAGATGTCGGCAGTGTTGTGCTGTTGCACAATACCTATTTTCAGTTGTTTCATAGACAGGATAGCAACAAAATGGTTTCAGATGTTCACGGGGTTGGGCTTTACCAGCACGCCATCGGGATATTGCATGGTGAGGCAGTGGAGCGAACCATGCTGGCGTATCACCGTGGTGGCGTCGATACGGATGACCTCGCGGCCGGGGAATGCCTGGGCAATGGTGGCGGCAGCCATGTCGTCGTTGCCGGGCTGACGGTAGGTGGGCACAATCACCGCGCCATTAATCACCAAGAAGTTGGCGTAGGTGGCGGGCAAACGGGTGCCGTCGTCATAAATGGGTGTGGGCATGGGAAGACGGAGCAGACGGTAGGGCTCGTCATCGATGGTGCGCAAGGCCTGAAGTTGTTGCTCCAAAGCGAGGAAATCGTTATATTGAGGGTCGCCGGCATCATCGCACCCTACGTAGAGCAGGGTGTGGTCGGGGGCGCAGCGCACAATGGTGTCGATATGGCCGTCGGTGTCGTCGCCCAGCAGCGAGCCGTGGTCGAGCCACACCACACGGTCTACATACAGCATCGACTTCAGACGCTCCTCTATCTCGGCTTGGGTGAGCGACGGGTTGTGATGGGGAGCCAGAAGGCACATGCTGGTGGTGAAGAGGGTGCCAAGGCCGTCGGTTTCTATCGAACCGCCTTCGAGCACGAAATCAGAGTGGTCGGTAAGGGGGACATGAAACAGACCATGGTTGGCTACCTCGCCGGTGATGGCATCGTCGAGGTCGGAAGGGAACTTCTCGCCCCAACCATTGAACTTGAAGTTGAGCAACTGGGGAACTTCTCCGTCAGGAGTGGGGTGGAGGAGGGTGATGGCACCATGGTCGCGGGCCCACGTGTCATTGGTGTCGCACCAGCAGAAGAGCACACGGTGCATCTCCTCGGCGGTGAGATGCTGTGAGAGCAACACGCGCAGTTCCCACATGTCGGGACAGACCACAAGCAGGTGCTCATGGCTGGCAATGGCTTTCGCCAACTGCAAGAATGTCTTGGTAATCTCGTCAAGACAGTCTTTCCAGTCGGTGCCGGCATGGGGCCAAGTAAGTTGCACCCCACTTTGGTAATGCCATTCGGCGGGAAAGTAGGTGTCGTTCGGCATGATGCGTCAGTCTTCTAAATGCAAAATTAGATAAAATCCCGCATTTTTTGCGGGTATAAACAAGAAAAATGGTTTTGTTTTCAAAAAAAAGAACAAAATGACAGAAAGAGATGCCGTTTTTCTTATGAAATATGTCTTTTTTGTGCATTTCTATAAGACTTTATTCATATTTTTATTATTTTTGTCGCTTGTCAATGACAACATCAAACGACTAACCACCATGGCAATGAGAAATGATACATTGGAGAGAATGGTGTGCTGTGCCGCACTCGTAATGCTCACCCTCGTGGGATGCAAGAAGAGCAAGACGCCAGAACCTGCAGACGAAGACCAACAGGCAACGTCTTTCTATTATTGGGAAGAATCAAAGACCGACAATACTCCCTCTGCCACAAGCGACACCAAGAAGGTGAGGGAAAAGAAAAAGGCTACGTTCAACGCCATGGAGATTCCTGCCAGGATGAACGGCACGGCAGAACTGCTGCTCAAGCGCGAAGGCTATTTCGTGTCGTACAACAAAGACCGTAAGATACCCAACTGGGTGGCTTGGCATCTCACCAAAGCACACACCAATGGCAACAACTACCGCGACAATATGGAGTTTACTGAAGACATGGACGTGCCTTACCCAAGGGCTACCGACGACGACTACTATAATTCGCGTTACGACAGGGGACATATGTGTCCCTCAGGCGACAACAAATGGGACCGAAGGGCGCAGATGCAATCGTTTCTCTTCTCCAACATCTGCCCACAAAACCATTGGCTGAACAAGGGCGACTGGAACGACCTCGAAATACAATGCCGCTATTGGGCAAGAAGCATAGGCGATATCTACATCGTCACAGGACCCATCTTCTATAATGGGGTGAGAAATACCATCGGAAAGAATAAGGTGGCGGTGCCCGATGCTTTCTTCAAGGTCATCCTCGACGACAGGGGGAAGTCGAAAGCCATAGGCTTCGTCTATCCCAATAACGGAAAACATAGAAAGATGACCGACTGCATCAGGTCTGTAGACGAAGTGGAAAAACTTACGGGCATCGACTTCTTCCCCAGACTCGATGACAAGGTGGAAAACATTATCGAGGCAGCCAGCATCGAGACGATGAACCAGGAGTGGCAGGTCTATAAGGCGCGCTCGAGGGGAAACACCGGAAAGTAAAGGGGCGGTCTGGGCTCATAGCCCACCTCGCCCATTCTGCCCATCCCGCCCATTCTGCCCATATAGCCCATCCCGCCCATCTTCTCCTTCCAACTTGATAAAAAAAGTTAATTCCTTGCCCGAGAATAGCGGATTCTCCCCAAATCTCACTAACTTTGCAAACTAATGTTTTTGGAACCAAAAGCAGACAAGCGTGAAAATAAAAGAAGTGCTCCATGCCCTTGAACAGTTCGCGCCTCTGCCCCTGCAGGAAGACTACGATAATGCCGGCCTGCAAGTGGGACTGACAGAGACGGATGCATCAGGGGCATTATTGTGTCTTGACGTGACCGAAGAGGTCATCGATGAGGCCGTGCAACTGGGATGCAACCTCATCGTGTCGCACCACCCGCTCATCTTCCGCGGACTCAAACAGGTATCGGATGCCAACATGGTGCAACGCTGTGTGATGAAGGCGGTGAAAAACAATATCGCCATCATCTCGATGCACACCAACCTCGACAATGCTAAAGGTGGGGTGAACTTCAAGATAGCGGAGAAAATGATGCTCAACGACATCCAGTTCCTTGCGCCAAAAAACGTCATGGGCGTTGAAAGCGGCAGTGGGGTGGTGGGCATGCTGCCACAACCCATGAGGGCGGCCGACTTCGTGAAGATGCTGAAAGACACGTTCAACGTGGTTTGCGTGCAGGCCAACCAACTCCTGCAGCGCGACATCCAACGGGTGGCTCTCTGCGGTGGGGCAGGGGCATTCCTCCTCGATGATGCCATTGCACAAGGGGCCGACGCCTTCGTCACCGGGGAGATGCACTACCACGACTTCTTCGGACATGACCAGGAAATACAGGTCTGCGTCATCGGACACTACCAAAGCGAACAATTCACCAGCGAAATATTGCAATCCATCATCAAGGAAAAATGTGAGGGCGTCGGGTGCTACCTGACAAAACTCAATACCAACCCGATTATCTATTTATAATTATGACTCAACTTGCGCAAGCGAAGGAATTCCCTTTAACTTCCGTAAGCGGAGCGAATGCGAAACTTAAGTAATATGGCAAAAAAAGATCCTACAGACTTACCAGTTGAGAAGAAACTGGAAACTCTCTTCGAACTGCAGTCCACACTTTCGCAGATCGATGAGAAGAGAGCGCTCAGAGGCGAACTGCCCCTGGAGGTGCAAGACCTGGAAGACGAAATCACAGGTCTGCGCACACGCATCGAGAAAATAGAGAACGAAATCTCTGAGTTCCAGAACGCCATCACCCAGAGAAAGGGTGATATCGCCGAGGCTGAGGCCAGTGTGGCAAGATACAATGAGCAACTCAACGAGGTGAAGAACAACAGGGAGTATGACACGCTGAGCAAGGAGATAGAATACCAGACGCTCGAAATCGAACTCTGCAACAAGAAAATCCGAGAGGCTCAGACAAGGATAGAAGAGAGGCAGGAAGTGCTCAAGCAAAACCAGGAACTCGTGGAAGACCGCACGCAGATACTCGAGGAGAAAAAGGGTGAACTCGATGAAATCATGCAGGAAACCAAGGAAGAAGAGGACAAACTCAAGAGCAAGGCTGCCGACCTGGAGGTGAAAATCGAACCTCGTCTGCTCGCCAGTTTCAAGCGCATCCGTAAGAATGCCCGCAACGGTCTGGGTGTGGTGTATGTACAGCGCGACGCTTGCGGTGGATGCTTCAACAAAATCCCGCCACAGCGACAACTCGACATCAAGATGCATAAGAAAATCATCGTGTGCGAATATTGCGGCCGTATCCTCATCGACCCCGAATTGGCCGGCGTGAAAATCACAACAGAGGAAAAGCCCAAAAAGCGCTCAACACGCAGCAGAAGAAAAAGCGAGAACACAGAAGAAAACTAAACCCAGGATTGTCTCCCGATAGAAGTGTCTCTTCACAAAACTTTTAAAAAATCATAATCCAAGCGGATTATGATTTTTTTTCTATATTTTTGTGGTGAAAAAACAAGTCAAGGAAAAAACAGCACAATTCCATACGCAATTCTCGCAAGCGGAGGAAATGATGGAATAAAAATGGTTTGTGCCATCTTGATAAGACATCATGCCAAATCAATGGGTAACGATGTGGGCATACTCCCCTTCAACTCCCTTTTAACTGACACAAGTGAAGCGAATGTGATACTTAACCTATATTTCTCTAACTAAAACAATCAAGTTTATGAAAGACTTAAAAATGTACATCAACGGCAAGTTCGTTGAAAGCAAGTCGGGCAAATGGATCAACGTCCTCAATCCCTCTACCGAAGAGGTAATCAGCCGTCAACCGGAAGGTACCGTGGAAGAGGTGGACGAAGCACTCGACGCTGCTAAGGCAGCACAGAAAGCCTGGGCAAAGACACCGGCAATAGAGAGGGCGGCTTACCTGAAGAAAATGGCCGACGGCATCAGGAAAAGACAAGACGAGTTCGTCGACATCATCATGCGCGAACAAGGAAAGACACGCAACTGGGCTACCGTAGAGGTGGCCGTCACCGCCGACTACTTCGACTACATGGCCACGTTCGCACGACAGATAGAGGGCGAGATTATTCCTAGCGACAGAAGGGGCGAGAACATCATGCTCTTCAAAGAACCCATCGGTGTGGTGGCTGGTATCTTGCCATGGAACTTCCCCTTCTTCCTCATCGCACGGAAGGCGGGCGCTGCACTCATCACCGGATGTACCATCGTCATCAAACCCTCACAACTCACACCGGAAAACTGCTGCGAGTTCGCTAAGGTGGTGGATGAGACAGGATTGCCGGCTGGCGTCTTCAACGTCATCACAGGAAAAGGCTCGGTGGTGGGCAACGCATTGGCTGCAAGCCCGAAAATCGGCATCGTCAGCGTCACCGGAAGCGTGGGGGCAGGAGAGAGCATCATGAAGGCTGCTGCCGACAATATCACAAAGGTGTCGCTCGAACTGGGAGGAAAGGCTCCCGCCATCGTGTTCCCGGATGCCGACCTGGAGGCTGCCGCACAATGGGTGGTGGACTCGAGAATAGGAAACAACGGACAGATCTGCAACAATGCCGAGCGAGTGTATGTGCATAAGGATATCAAGAAGGAGTTCACCGACATCCTCGTCAAGAAGATGAAGGCTGTGAAGGTGGGCGACCCTTGCGCCGACGACAGCGTCGACATGGGACCTCTCGTGGAGCAACGCGCGCTCGAGAGCGTAGAGGCAAAGGTGGCCAACGCCATCAAACAGGGAGCAAAACTGCTCTGCGGCGGAAACAGAGTGGGGGAGAAGGGCTACTTCTATGCCGCTACCGTGCTCGATGACGTGAAGCAGGACTTCGACATTGTGCACGAGGAGACTTTCGGACCGGTCATCCCTCTCGTGGAGTTCGACAATATCGACCAGGTCATCGCATGGGCCAACGACGTGGAATACGGACTGGCATCGTCGGTTTACACCAAGAGCATCGACATCGCTGCCAAGGTGTGCAGGGAACTGGAATTCGGAGAGGTGTATATCAACCGCGAGCACTTCGAGGCCATGCAGGGATTCCATGCCGGAATGAAAAAGAGTGGCATCGGTGGGGCCGACGGAAAACATGGCGTGGAAGAATACCTCGTCACGAAAGTGGTATACCTCGACACACACTACGAGTAAAATACCACACATCAACAAAACAGAGGCGCCTTTTGGGCGCCTCTGTGCTTTTTCTGTACAATTCTCATTCGGGCAAAGCCCAGACTAAAGTCCCCTCGCTTTCCATACCTTCTCCTTCGCCGCGTTAATCTCCTGGAACTTCTTCTCGGCTGCCTTGCGCACGTCGTCGCCAAGGGCCGACACACGGTCGGGATGGTGCTCAAGGGCCAACTTACGGTAGGCCTTCTTCACTTCATCGTCGGTGGCGGTGGGAGATACACCAAGAACCTTGTAGGCTTCTTCCAACGTGCCTTCAGAACTGCTTCCACGCTCCAGGTTGACCATCATGTCGACATCACTGCGCGACAACCCCATGTTCTGGGCTATCTCGTAGAGGGCATTCAGTTCCGACTGGGGAACAGTGCCGTCCGACTTGGCCAGGTCGATGAGAAAGTTGAGCAACTGCAAACGCTCACTGTAATTCAACGCACCGGCAATCTGCTGGCATACCTGACGGATACGCTGCTGGAAGAGATAAGGCGATTTCTTCTGCTCCTCCAATAAGCGGAGGATAATCTGATTGCCTTGCTCCACCGACGACTCTCCGAAATTCACACGGAGAAACCTGCGTACATACTCCATCTCGGAGTGCATCACCTTGCCGTCGGCACGTATCACATAGGAAGCCAATACCAACAAAGAAAAAAGAAAACTGTTGCGGCGACCAGTGTCATAACGGCTGCCGGTATCGCCGGATTGGGCGTAGTCCTCCGACTGGTACGAGGAACTCTCACTGCCATCGATGATGCCGTCGATGATGCTGCCAAGAAAATAACCTAAAAAGATACCGAGTGGGGGAGCGAGCATGAAACCAAGGGCTCCACCTATCCATTTGAAAATACCCATATCTTGTTCTTAATATATCAAATGTTACTTTTGTAAAATGTTTTCGTATGTCGGGATAGACTCCAAAAATAAATATTTTTGATTGTCATAATCCATCTTGCAACAATAGTGCTCCACTCCATTGCTCACCAGGAGATAGTCGACATGCAACAGCAGGTTGTAGGCGGATACCTGGTCGAACACCTTCTGGGTAACAGGGATGTGGGGCGCCTTGTATTCCACTATCATCAGAGGCTCGGCCTGCTTGCCGTAGACAACAGTGTCGCAACGAAGCCGCTTTTGGCCAACTTGCAACTCCACCTCATTGGCAAGCAAAGCCATCGGGTAACCAAGGTGGGCAGTCAGGTAGTTGACAAAATGCTGGCGCACCCACTCCTCTGGAGTAAGCGACACATAACGGCGACGGAGTGGGTCGAATACCACACGCTTGCCGCCATGCTCCATAATCCTGATCCCGAAAGAGGGGAGAGTTAAGTCAACCATCACTCAAAATAGGTTATTGTATATAATGTGGCGAAGATAAGATGCGTCTCGGCATAAAAAATGAACAAGTTCATTTTGTTCTGCGCTCGACTTTCATTATCTTTGCAAAGATAATAAAAACATGCGCATTTCGGGGGCGTTTCACCCATTTTGTGCAATTTAATTAGCATCACTCACTCATTATGGCTGGGAAAACTACCTACGAGACGCTGATGGCTGACCTCAAACAGCGAAAATTCAAACCCATCTACTTCATCATGGGCGAAGAACCTTATTATATAGATAAGGTGACGCAGTATCTCGAGAACAACGTACTCACACCCGAGGAGAGAGACTTCAACCAAACCGTTGTCTATGGCCTCGACACCAACGCATCGCAAGTAGCCGACATGGCAAAGCGTTTCCCCATGATGGCACAATACCAGGTGGTCATCGTGAAAGAGGCACAAAACATGAAAGGGTGGGACAAACTGAAATACTATTTCGAGAAACCATCACCATCTACCATCCTTGTCATCAGTTATAAGGGAAAACTCAGCAACCGACTGTCCTTCATGAAGGAGGCAGCGGCTAAAGGAGTCATCTTCGACAGCGCAAAGAAAAAGGATTGGGAAATTCCGGCATTCGTCGAAAAATACCTGAAGGAGAAAAACGCTACCATCGAACCAAAGGCAAAACAGATGGTGGCCGACGCCGTGGGCAACGACCTCTCACGACTGGCTTCCGAACTCGACAAGACACTCATCGACATTGATGACAAAAGGGTGGTGACACCGGAAATCGTAGAAAGCAAAATAGGCATCAGCAAAGACTATAACTTCTTCGAACTGCGCGATGCCATCATCAGAAGGGATGTGTTCAAGGCAAACAGGATAGTAAAATATATTGACAGCAACCCCAAGACGGCTTCACTCTATGCTTTCCTGCCCGGACTCTTCAAGTTCTTCCAAGACCTGATGATCCTACACTATGCCGATGATAAGAGCGAGAGGGGAGTGATGGCTGCACTCAATATTTCATCTTCTTTTGTTGCTAAAAACTTCATAACTGCCAGAAATTCTTTCAATGGATGGAAAACAATGCAAATCATTCACCAAATCAGAGTCACCGACGCTAAAAGTAAGGGCATAGACAACCCAAATACCACTCCAGGAGACCTGCTGAAAGAACTTGTATACTTCATTCTGCACTGAAAATACAGAAAAAATACCTCCTGAATTTCTGGAACGCTCCATTCTCAAGGGGCGTTTTTTCGGCCTAAAATGCAAGCAAACAACTCCTTCCGCCATTTTCTGCCCTCCAAAACTCCAATTTTCAGACGAAAACAAGACCGTCGTCAACAAAATTCGAAAAACAGCCAAAAATCCACTCAACCGACCAAGAAAACCATTCGGTTTGCAATTTTTAACATTCGAATTTGCAAACAAGAATTGTAAAAATCAACAATTTAAAAATACAAATTCTTATTTGTTGTTAACATAAGTAAATCAACAAATGCAAATGTAAAGCAATCAACAAATCAGAATTATCAAAATCAACAAACATGAATGAATAAATATACTTTATGCATATACCTTAGTAACCTACACAAACCCAATGTGTTACGCTATTTCGTTGCATAACTTTTTAACCATAAATACAGGAAAAACGCAGTTTTTAGTGAATTTGTCTTAAAAACGGCGATGCCATTCTATATAATGGATTTAAACCCAATATTTTGCATTTTTCCGTTCGATTTTTCCCTTGTAAACATTTTCTTCAAGGAAAGCATAGTTTACATTTGTAAAACTCCGCATTGCTTTAAAAATGTGAATTGTTGATAAAATTGAATTTAAAAATGCGAATTCACATAATTGAAATTTTTCCTTAAAAAGTTTGCAAAATTCAAAAAAAGGATTTACCTTTGTAAAATCTTAGTGAAATGAGTCAAAACAAGGCATAAATAGGTATCTTCTCGCATGAAAGATAGAATCAAACTCATCATGGAGTCACAGCATATGACCCAGCAGGCCTTCTCTAAATTCACCGGCATCTCCGCTGCAGTGTTGAGTGGCATCTTCACAGGACGTACGAAGCCCACTATCAACCAGGTGGAGGCCATCCGTAAGAAGATTCCCAATATCAGCCTCGCATGGTTGCTTTTCGGTGAAGGCTCAATGTATGACACTGAGAGACAGGACGTCCTGGAAATCCAGCATGAATCTCCTGCTCCCACCCTATCGGAGGGAAATGGAGAAACTCATGAGGGAAAGACGAAGAAAAACAATGGTCAAGGATTAACTGATAAGGAAAACACCATTTCTGGACAGAAAAAACTTGACATACTGAAACGCAGGATCACCGAGATAAGGGTGTTCTACGATGACAACACTTATGAGGCATTCGTGCCCAAAACAACTTAGACAGTACACATATTCTATTAATATACATTTCCAATCAATCAATTATTTTATTGGGCGTAGGCTTTGTGATATAGCCTCTTACGTCGATGTTTTCAAAAATGGATAACATTTCTTCGGATTACGGGCATCGCTTGAAGGTGAGTGCCCGTATTTTTTTGTGCTTTTCCTTCTTTATTCACTTGCTTTGTAGTAATTTTGTGGCATGATGAAAAAATACTTGTTAGACTTGAAAGTAGTGTCTGTGGAACAACTCGGTGAGCGGCATGTGCTCATCAAACTGACCCACGACACTCAACTCCCGGAGATGATTCCAGGACAGTTCGCCGAACTACGTGTCGACGGCTCACAGAGTACCTTCCTGAGACGCCCCATTTCCATCAATTTTGTCGACGAACAACGCAATGAGGTGTGGATGCTGGTAGCCATGGTGGGTGATGGCACTCGCCAATTGGGAAGCCTGCGAATGGGCAATTTGCTTAACTGCATGATACCCCTGGGCAACGGATTTTCCTTGCCCCAGACCACCGACGTCCGTCTCTTACTCGTGGGGGGTGGAGTAGGGGTGGCTCCACTGCTCTTTCTGGGACAGCGCCTGCACCAGATGGGATGCCAACCCACTTTCCTGTTGGGAGCCCGGCGAAGCGAGGACCTGCTTGAACTGTCCCTCTTCCAGCAGTTAGGCAGGGTGCTGCTCACCACAGAGGACGGGTCGGCAGGCGAAAAGGGCTTTGTCACGCAGCATTCCATCCTTGCCGACGAACATTTCGATCATATCTATACCTGTGGACCCAAACCCATGATGATGGCAGTGGCGAGATATGCCAAGGCCAACGGCATCGACTGTGAGGTGTCGCTCGAAAACAAGATGGCATGCGGACTAGGTGCTTGCCTGTGTTGCGTAGAGAATACCAAAGAGGGGAATATATGTGTTTGTAAAGACGGACCAGTGTTAAATATTAATCAATTGTTATGGCCAATCTAAATGTAAATATTTCTGACTTGTCGCTGAAGAATCCCGTCATGACGGCTTCCGGCACATTTGGCTATGGACTGGAGTTCTCCGATTTCATCGATTTAAGACGTCTGGGTGGCATCATCGTAAAAGGTACCACTCTCCACCCCCGTCAGGGAAACGACTACCCGAGAATGGCAGAGACGGCTTCGGGGATGCTCAACTGCGTGGGACTGCAAAACAAGGGCGTCGATTATTTCTGTGAGCATATCTACCCATTGATAAAGGATATCGACACCAATATGATTGTCAATGTGAGCGGCTCGACGGTCGACGACTATGCTGAGTGTGCCGCGAGAATCGACGCACTCGATGGCATCCCGGCCATCGAACTCAATATCTCTTGTCCTAACGTCAGACAAGGCGGAATGGCTTTCGGTGTGACCACCAAGGGGGCGGCTGCCGTGGTGAAGGCCGTGCGGCAGCGCTACCACAAGACGCTCATCGTGAAACTCTCACCCAATGTCACGGATATAGCGGAGATAGCAAGGGTGTGCGAGGCGGAAGGAGCCGACAGCGTGTCGCTCATCAATACCCTGATGGGAATGGCGGTAGATATCGAACGAAGGCAGTCGCTGCTCAGCATCGGCACAGGAGGACTCAGCGGACCCGCCGTGAAGCCTGTGGCACTGAGAATGGTGTCGCAGGTGGCAAAGGCAGTGAAGATTCCTGTAGTAGGTCTGGGAGGCATCTCCAGCGCCACTGATGCCATCGAGTTCCTCATGGTAGGGGCTACCGCCATCGAGGTGGGAACAGCCAATTTCCTCGATCCCACCGTGACGGTGAAGATCATCGACGGCATCAATGCGTGGCTCGACAGTCATGGATGCAGCAGCGTGAAGGAAATCATAGGGGTGATTTGACGCGTTGAACGCCTGACATCATCTGTATAGATGCATATATGGAACAAAAATTTGAGGGCAGCAAAAATGCCGCCCTCAACCAACACAAAAACTAAACTAGACTTAACTAAATTAATGGGGATTTTCCCAAACCCCAACTAATCAAGTGCAAATATATAGCAATTTCAAAAAAAAATTGGCATATTTGCGATGGTTTTTTGTCGGATTGAGAAATTTTAACATTTCCGATGTATCCCCTATTAAAATATTACATCTTGATAGTCTTGTCAAGCAGAATGTAGTCGGCCATGACCATGGCGGTCATGGCTTCCACAATGGGAACGGCCCTGGGCAGCACACAGGGGTCGTGCCGACCACGTGCCTTCACTGTGGTGGGATTGCCCTCCAGGTCTACGGTGTCTTGTTCCATGAGGATTGTGGGAACGGGCTTGAAGGCCACACGGAAAAAGATGTCCTCGCCGTTGCTCACACCACCTTGGATACCTCCGCTATGGTTGGTGGCAGTGCTCACACGACCGTCTTTCGACACAAACACGTCGTTGAGTTCGCTGCCACGGCATGAGGCACAGGCAAATCCGTCGCCATATTCAAAGCCTTTCACAGCGTTGATGCTCAGTATCGCGCCACCCAAGGCGGCATGCAACTTGCCAAATTCCGGCTCACCCATACCTATGGGACAACCCCTCACCACACAGGTGATGATGCCGCCAATGGTGTCGCCTTGCGATTTCACCTCACGTATCAGACCGGCCATCTCCTCGGCTTTCACCGGATCGGGACATCTCAGCGCATTGCGCTCCGCCTCTTCCAGGTTGTAGCGGTGGTAGTCGCGGTCGAGCATGATGTCGCCCACCTGAGATGTGTAGGCCCGCACGGTAATGTCCAGTTTTCTGAGCATCAGTTTTGCGAATGCCCCTCCCACGCATCGGCTGATGGTTGTTCGCGCCGATGTACGGCCACCTCCTCGATGGTCTCTTATACCGTATTTTTGTTGGTATGTGAAGTCGGCATGCGAGGGTCTGAAGACGCATCTCAGACTCTCGTAGTCTTGTGAGTGGTGGTTGGTGTTGCGTACCAGGAAGCCGATGGGCGCGCCAGTGGTCTTGCCTTCAAACACACCGCTGAGCAACTCCACCTTGTCGGCTTCGTCGCGGGAGGTGGTGAGGTCGCTCTGTCCCGGACGCCTCCGGTCGAGTTCATGCTGGATAAACGCCAGGTCCACTTCCACACCGGCTGGCATGCCGTCTATCACACCGCCCACTGCTGGCCCATGGCTCTCGCCATAAGTGGTGAGGGTAAAGAGGTTTCCAAAAGTATTTCTCATTGTCGTTGGGTTTTCAGCATCCGCCACAACCGCTGCCGCAGTCGCCGCCGCTGCATCCGCCGCAGTCACCGCCGCCGCATCCGCCACATCCCTCTCCGCTGAGGAATTTTGCCATGCGCTCCATCTCTTCATTGGTGGCAAGACGGCTCTCCACTACCGTTCCCTTGAAGTTCAGGTCGAGTCCGGCGTAGGGATGGTTCAGGTCCACGGTCACTTCTTTCTCACCGATTTCCAGGATACGGCCGTTGAAACGGTTGCCGTCCTCGTTCATCAATGGGATGATGGCTCCTTCATACACCACCTTCGTGTCGAGTTTGCCGTCGGGCATGAAGATGCTCTTCTCCAGGTCTACCACGCGGTCGTCCTCGTAGTCGCCATAGGCATCGTCTTTGCTGATCACAAAGTCGAAGGTGTCGCCTTTGTTCAGGTCGAAAAGGGCTTTCTCAAACTCAGGCAGTGTGATGCCCATGCCTGTGATAAACCAGAAGGGCTGGCCTTCGGGTGTTTCTTCTATCATCTGTTTCTCGCCGTCGGCGTCGGCATAGAGTTGGTAGTTCACCGAAATGTATTTGTTGTCCATAAAAATATAGGGGTTTGATTGTTGTCCTTGAAGCCTCGATGGCAAAGGTAGTGCAAACCGAGCGGAAAGCAAAACAAAAACAGAAGTTTTTTTGTCCCATACGGCTTTGCCGGTCAACGTAGGCAGACGGGCTCCCGCTTATGGTTGCATCATCAGCCTGATTTCATCGTAGGTCGTGCCGGGAGGGCACAATGCTTTTATTTCCGAGAAAGACCCCTCACTTCCCACGGTGTCGATGGCCTTGCGTATGGCATGCTGGCGCTCGGGCGAGATGATTTCGTCGATAGTGATGTCGCCTGTTTCCAGGTAACGGATAAGATGACCGATGATGGTACTCATGGCGAGGCACCGCTTCACGGCAATCTCTTCGGGCTGCAGTCCTTCCTTGCGCATCCTCAGGGTGATGGCCCACGACTTCTCTTTGGGTTCCTTCGGCTTCTTCGGCTTTTCCTGGCGCTTTCTCACGCTGCGTCCCGTTTCCTCCTCCATGGCCATCATGTCGAGCATGGCCCGTTGTTTCTCCCGCAGGTAGTGCTCAATGGTGAATCCTTTGATGGCAATCTGGTAGAGCAGGGTTTGTCGGGCGCCATAACTCTGTTTGAAGTCGGTGAGGATGTTGCCCAACCGTTTCATGGCTTGTTTGTTGTTGCTCTTCACCTCTTCCGACATCCTCAGGGGTTTCTCGAAGAGTTGGTCGAGGTGTTGGCCGAAGTATTCGGCACCTTTGCTCACCCGTTGCAGGAAAGCGTCGGAGTGCAATGTCTCCATGCTGCTTTGCCGGATGGTGGAGAGCCAACGTTCTGCTATGTCCATCACCTCTTTCCGCATTTGCTCAAGGGTCTGCTTGTGCAACAGTTCCAACTGTGCATGACTTCGTGAGAAGTATTCCACAAACACACGCGTGAGATGTTCCTGATGGGTAACCAACTCGCTGAAGTCGAACAGTTCGGTGAGCAAGTGCCTGAAATATTCTTCCTTGAGTTGTGGCAGTCGGGCAATGCTCTGACGGGCATGCGCTTCCTGATGGGCGATATACGAGTCTACACGGTGGTCGGAGAGAATGGCCGACCGTGGGATGGGCGACGAGAGCACCATGCCCTCGAGGCTGCGGCAACGGCTCAATGCCACATACACCTGTCCTGGCGCAAACGACATGTTGGCGTCGATGATGGCGTGGTCGAAGGTAAGGCCCTGGCTCTTGTGGATGGTGATGGCCCATGCCAGCCTCAAGGGGAATTGTGTGAACTCCCCCTCCACTTTTGTCTCTATCTCCTGTGTCTCTGTATTGAGGGTGTAGCGGGTGTTCTCCCACGTCAGGGGCTCCACTTCGATGCAACTGTCGTCATCCTGGCACTGCACCGTCACCTTCGTCGGTTCCAGACCCACCACACGTCCTATCTTGCCGTTGTAGTAGAGGTGTTCGCCGGAGGGGTCGTTCTTCACAAACATCACCTGGGTGCCTGTCTTCAGCACTAGTTTCTCGCTGGTGGGGTATGAGGTGGCGGGAAACGCACCCTCCACCTCGGCGTTATACACATGGGGTGTTGTGGTGAGTCGGGCGAGTTCCCTGTCGTTGTATTGGTCGGCCAACCGGTTGTGCGTGGTGAGCCTGATATATGCCTCTTCCGCCCTGGGGGTGAAATGTGGAAGACAGCGGGTGTTCAGGCGCGCGAGGTCTTCGTCGCTGGGCTGTCCTTCGCGGATATGGTTCAGGATGTCGATGAAAGCCTCGTCTTGCTGGCGATACACCTTGTCGAGTTGTATCGTCACGTAGTCGGTCTGTGCCAGTGCTTTCGAACTGAAGAAATAGGGGGTGTCGTAATAGGGTTTGAGCAACTGTTCGTCGGCAGGTGTCACTACGGGGGTGAGTTGTTGCAGGTCGCCGATCATCAGCAGTTGCACACCACCGAAGGGAAGGAAGTGGTTGCGGTAGCGGCGCAGCACGTTGTCCACGGCATCGAGCAGGTCGCCGCGCACCATCGAAATCTCATCGATAATGAGCAGGTCGATGGAGGCGATGACACGCCGCTTGTCACGGCTGAAGTCGTATTTCGCCTTGTATGTGGTGTTGGGAACGTATGGCGATAAGGGGAGTTGGAAAAACGAGTGAATCGTCATGCCACCTGCATTGATGGCTGCCACACCGGTGGGGGCGACGACTATCGACCGCTTCTTCGACCGTTCCACCACAGTCTTCAGAAAAGTGGTCTTTCCTGTTCCTGCTTTTCCCGTGAGAAAGATGGTCTTCCCCGTATGCTCCACAAAGTTCCAGGCAATACGCAGTTGTTCGTTCCGTTCCATTTGACAAAGGTACGATTAAGCGAGCGGAAATCCAAATTTTATTTGGAATTTCCCGAGCGTGAGTACCTTCGGCGAAGCCAAAGGTATACGATTAAGCGAGCGGAAATCCTTTTTTTGAACAGCGAGGGCAAAGAAATCAATACTGGCACAATTTGCTGTTATTCGGTCATTTTCATAGTAAATGATTATGTGTATAGAATGATAGTAAACGCCACTATCCAACCAATGATACAGACATGAATGAAATGGTCGTGCTGCAGCACCATGGTTGGACTTCCGCTTTTCTGGTCGACGAAGGTAAGTTGCATATAGCGCAGAATACCAGCCAATACAAAAACTGACGTAGCATAGAGGTAGTGGCTTCCAATACGCTCTACGACCTCGTTGGACACTGTGTAGAGAATGTAGCACATGATGGTGATGCTGCCCAGAATACCAATAGAAATGTTGAGGAAATCCATGTTATAATGCACCACATTCTTCCGTGCCTTTACGCCCGATGTTTCGTAGATGACCACGTCATCGCGACGTTTGGCAACAGCCAAGAAAAGTGCCAGCAGAAATGTGGTGAGCACAATCCAATGAGATAAGATAATGCCCGTAGCTAGTCCGCCTGCCACAATGCGCAATACGAATCCCGTGGCTATAATGAAGATGTCAAGAAGGGCTATCTGTTTAAGCTTTATGCAGTAAGCCACGTTCATAACGATATAGAATACCAACGTAAGGGCTAACCCTTTTTGAATGCCGCCACAATATAAACAATCTAAGGCAATAAGTGTGAATGCTGCTATCCATACGGTGCACATCGTAGTATAGGCCGTACGTTTATTGACAGCACCAGAGGCTACTGGTCGTTTTCGTTTTACTGGGTGCCGATGGTCTGTTTCAGCATCGCAAATATCGTTGAAGCAATAGATGCCGCTGGCGGCCAAGCAGAAGGCTATGAAAGCCACAATACAGGGCCGTACATAGTTCCAGTCGGTGGCGTGACAGTCGAAAAACAAGGGGGTAAAGACGAAGACGTTTTTCAACCATTGGCAGGGACGTATCAAAGTGATGATCTGTCTATTCATATTTCGTCTGCACTTGGTAAAGTGTTAATGACGGTTGCTCACAATAATCTATGGCTGTAAGCACGACAGTCGTGTCTGCTTTCAGTTTGTTTACATAATTGGTGATAGGCTTGTCGAACTCATCGCCATCAGCCGCCTCAATGACATAATCCACATCGCCTAAGAACTCCGTTGGGAAGATACCGAGAAAATAGCATGTATCGCAAACAGGCTTTATCTCATAGAAAGTCGAAAAAGGACAAACCACGGCATCTGACGATTTAAAGTGTTGCCGCTGCACAAAAGAGCATATATTTCTGTAGTTCCACTGCTTGTCGGGCATCACAGACTTCATGTTGGAGACATCCAGCAATACAGCCATCACACCGAACGCGGCACTCCAAAAAAGGTGTCTTGCTGCTATAGATAAGATGGCCGTCACCAGAGGGATGAAAGCCATCCAATGGTAATAGATGGGATAGCGTCCTGCTATAGTCATGATGAATGGCACATAAAACGCACATAGCAGCATGAGAAATCCCTTATCGCTCAGAAGATGCCGCATGTTGTTCCTAAAATGGGTTGCGTACGCTGCCAGTGCAATCATTGAAAGTATGATGAAACTGCGGTGTTCAGTGATAGAGCAGAGTTGCTCGATGATGCCCGACTCAGTTTTTAGTTCCTGCAACTTCTGTGTGTAAGGCATCGAGTTGAAACCAAACAAGTCACCAATCCAGGGAAGCACCATCTGCGCTATGCTCGACAGCGTGGATGAATACTGAATGATACTGCTGGCAAAAGCCACTAATCGACCATGCGAAAGCATGAAGAGTGCTACCAAAAGTGTTCCAAAGAGAATACCTGTCAGGAGGAGAATGAGAAGACGACAGCATTCCCCACGTTTTCCTTTCGCTATCATGAAGTAAAATAGCCAGAGTGCCATGAGATATACAGCGGCTTGAATACCAGAACATAAGAGCATGGCTGAAGAAACGGTGACTGCTAGACGTGTGGTTGGTGTCTTTTCCAGCAAATAGCCGTCAATTGCCAAAACAGTGAAGGCGAATGTAAGGGCGCAGAGCATGTCTGGTCGCCCGTTGCGATACATCCACGCCATTTCGCTGGTGCCCCACAATAGAAAAGTAAACAGGACAACCGTCCAAACCGTCAGTTGTGTTCCATGGCGCTTCATCAAGTGTAGGCAGATACCGCCAAGCATGAAAACAAAGAGCAGGTTCATGCTTCTTACTGTCACCAGACTGTAACCAAAAATCCATATCCAAACAGTAGCCAACATCTGGTAAAGAGGAGGGTATGTCGAAAAAGGATATTGTCCAACTACACGATACCAGGCCGTGGTTTCCCATGAGTCATGAATAGCCATGTTATAGGATGTGTCGAGTATCATCACCTCATCAATCCAAGGTGCTAAATTGCTTAGAGTGATGACATTGAGGATGATGAATACCAACGATAACAGGACATAGGTGTAAATGCAGGCTCCTCTAGTCATATTTTATTTCACATACACTTTCTTACCTTTTTTGATGTATATCCCCTTTGCTGCTCTTGACCCAATTTCACGGCCTAGCAAGTCATACGTGTGGTCACTATATTGAGAATCGGCTATAAAATTGCCAATACTCGTGGTGTACTCATTATCGTCAATGTATACGGTATATTTGCCGCTAGATGGTGTTGGCAGCCCATTGAAAGTAATAACATCCCTCCTGAGTGCAGAATTCCCTAAGTCAACATGTGGTTCCAATTCCCAACGATGAACTCTGTAGATCTCATCTCCCACTCGATAATAACAGGAGTAATCGCGATGTTCATACCACCACTGTACATCCTCTATTGTCAATTGCCCATTATTATATGTGCAAACAGTGTAAGGCATGACCGATGCTACGAAGGTTCCATCCAACCATCCTGAGTCATGGGTATAAATTGGGTCTGTGCTGATTTCCCGTGCAAGATATTCCCCCATACCGTATTCCATCCACAAAGTGTGAGAACATTCCACACCTTCTATACTGTTAATCATGAAATGATTGGTGAATGAGCCGAAATCTTCTAACCATTGGTCTGTCAGCAAATCATCAAGTGTCCTTACTGTCAACAGTCTTTTTGACACACTTTCTCCCTTGCCACAAAAAGAGATGTTCACAAGGGTATCTTTGACGGATTCAACCTTCCATTCCATGTCGTTGATGGTTTTGAAGTAGTCACCTTTGGAGAGATTGAAGTCAAAAGCAAGAGTTTCTTCTTGCTTATCAAAGTCATAGACGAACATCTTTTTGTCATCCCATCTATAACCATATTGTAGTTTGACAGGGTAGTATGCCTCATCTCCGACAGGGGAGCCATCATCAAAGATACGATAATACTCCATTCCGTTATCAGCCTTTTCTGGCAGGCTATGATACTCCACGATGGTTGGAATTTCTTGTCCCTTCTCTATAAATGCCATGGCCCAATGATGTTGAGCGCATAGTTCTGACGAAGTCGCTGAAAGCAGAGCGACTGCCAAAATTTGAAATAGTCTTTTCATCTGTAGATGATTTTAAAATTTTGTTTCTCTATAAGGATAGATACCACAAGCGATGAAAAGACTGCACGATTTCGGATGGGATTTTACCATGTTATGCGGATACCTGTCGGCAATGAGAACATGAATGGATGTTCCGTGCGGTAGGTTTCTATGCTGCTGCCTGTCTGGATGTAGTATTGCAGACTTGGCTCTGCAAAGATGCCGATGTTGGGCGTGAGGTTGAACTGGAAGCCGAGCCCAGTGCCAACTGACCATTGCAGTGGAGCATGGAGTGTGGACTTGTTGCTGAGTCCTATCGTGCCGTTGACATAGTAGTTCGTGCTTAGCGGTGCATAGACAGGTATCTCCATCTTCATACCAAGACTCCCGTATAGACTCCATCGCTTCAGATTATATATATTGTAAGAGCCTTTCAACGGTATGCCGAGATAATGGATGGTCTGCTGCTCACGGATGGCGTTACCTTCTGTGCCTATCTCGAAATCTGACTTCAGACGGCTGTAACTTAGGCCAGTTTCCAGGGCGAAGCGTTTGCTCAACTGGTATTTCAAAGCCATAGACCACGTAATAGGCATATAGTGGTGGGTTTTGCGTTCAATCTTGTCCGTACTTGGCTGATTGGCGTTGTTTTGGGCAATCTTCATCAGGATTTGATGCTTCTTGTAGTCGCCATCAAGGATTCCACTCTGTAGGGCTTCGGCATAGTCGCTCCATTTGTCGAAAGAGCGGATTTGTGGAACCTCGCCTGCGATATCTGTCATTTCCGTCTCTGTGAATATAAACGGATGGTTGGCATTCTGCTCGCCCATGCTGCCACTGTATGCCAAATCTACTGACCACTTTTGCCCCTTGTTCTCTACCTCTATCGGTTTTTCAGGGAACAGGTCAGCAATATGTGTGTCTTTGTCCGAACGCAGGTCGGGCAGTGGTTTGTGGTCGTGTAAGATTGTGGTCGTGTCAGCACGCTCTGTTTCTTCGCCAGTATGATGGAGCGTGTCGGCAGGAGCAAGACTATCTACCGGAACAACTTTGGCAGGAGCAATGGCTATCTGCTGTGGAAGAATTATTGGTATGGTTGGAGTACCTTGCTCTATTACAGGAGTACCCTCTTCATCATACTTTGTTTCAGGTGTAGTATGTACTTGTTTTGTTACTACTGGTTGTGGCGTGTCAACAGTCCTTCCCGTTTTGTAAAGATAAATAACCAAAGGCAAAGCAAGTGGAATGATCCACAGCAGCCAATACTGTGCAAGTGACTTCTGCAACATCTTCTTTGCCCTTGACAGTTGAGATGATGAAGAATGGGCTGCGATTCCAAGGATTTCTGCTATTTCCTTATGCGACATTTCCTGGATGACGGCCATTTTGAATACCTGTCCGTAACCATTGGGCAGCGCATCCACAGCCGCCATCAGTTCTGCCATAGTCGGCAATGGCTTTTCATCAGTTGGGATAGGTTCTTGTGGCAGTTCTTCTTCAGAGAGCATGGAGAGTGAAAGATCTTTGGGTTCATGATGTCGCTGCAAATGGCGGCGGGCCACATTGGTCGTAATGCTTGTCAGCCATGCCTCAAAACGTTGTGGATGATGCAGTTGATCCATCTTTGCAAAGGCCAGAAGAAATGCATCATGTGCCAATTCCTCTGCCACACCACGGTCGCCCACAATGCGTTGGCATATCCCTGTCAATTTTCGGTAATATGTCCTATATAGGATTCCAAGAGCATTCTCGTCGCCTTGTCGCCCTCGCTCTATGAGTTGTTCTATATCCATTAGAAATACCACTCTCTATTGACAAAGATACCACTTTCCCCAAAAGACTGCATGGAAAAAATGACTTTTTTTGTATTTCATCCGGCTATTAACCTTCGCTGGGGCTCTGCCCAATACAAAAAAGAGAGACACCCTGCGGTGCCTCTCTATACGGTTTTGTTGTCTTCTTGTGTTATTTGTTCAACCCACGGTTGTTGAGTGTGACGTTGAGCAGTCTGAGATACTTGTGATACTGTGTCTTGTTGAGAATACTGCGGGTAGCAGAGAGGTTCTTCATCACGGCATTGTGCATCATCGCCTTGCGGGAGTCCTCCGAAGCGGAGGCGATGCACATCAGGTCGGCAGTGAACACGCCCATTGCTTCCTCCATGAAACCATACTGGTCGCTGCTCAGGTTCAGGGCCTGTCCCAACTTGTTCACGTTCACTTCCATCATGTAAGCCTCGGTGAAGTCTGTGGCGTCGTTACTCTCGTTTCCTGCAAATGCCACTGTCATGCTCATCATGACGATTACGCTAAAAAACAATCTTTTCATCTTTTTACCTTTCTTTTAATTAAACAATCTCAGAGCCCTCATGGCTCTCTTTCTACTAAATAAATTTTTGTTATCCTTTTAGCCTTTTGCTGCCGTTTTAGGTCGCATTGGCTGGTGCAAAGGTAGGACGTTTCATTCCCATCATCAAGGTTTTTTATGCTTTGTTTGCGCCAAAATCCCCTTTTTTTGACCTACGTCAAAAAAACATTGCTTTCGCGCAAAAAAATCCTTTGGGATGAAAATATTTGCTGAATTGATTATTTTTCGCTTATTTTGCAATCATTATTTTGATAGTATCTTCCTTATGAGAAAATCGTTCATATTGCTTATTTTATTGGTCCAGACTCTCGGCGTGATGGCTCAGCAGGCCGACTATTCAAAGATGTCTTCGATGGTAAGGCAGGCGGTATTGGAAAACCGCACTTTGATGCGCAGGATGCCGTCGGCTGGCCAACGCGAGATGTGTGCTTTCGTACGCGTGACATGCAATGCCGACAGCCTCTTCTCACGCCATGGCTGCCGCAGCCTGGCACATTTCGGCAATATCCACATCGCCAGCATCCCCTTGCGCAGCCTCGCCGCCCTCTCGCTGTCGCCCGAGGTGTTGCGCATAGAAGCGCGTCAGGGCAACTCCTTGCACATGGACACCACCGTGGTGCTCCTGGGCGGCACGAAGGTGCATGTCGGGGAGCGGCTTCCACAGGCGTTCACCGGCCGTGGCGTGGTGGTGGGCATAGAGGATATCGGCTTCGACCTCACCCATCCCAATTTCTATAACACCGACCTCACCGTATACCGTATCAAGCGGTTCTGGGACTTCCTTTCCACCGATACCGTGGGCAGCAGCCTCTATGTGGGGGCGGAGTACACCACCGAGGAGGCGCTGAAGACTTACGCCCATTCTCGCGACGGCCTCATCATCTCGCATGGCACCCACACCTTGGGAAGCGCGGCGGGCAGCGGCTACAACTCTCCTTATCGGGGCATGGCTCCCGCCAGCGACATCTGCCTGGTAAGCAATGCCGTGTCCGAGGATGTCGCGCTCATCGACTCTGCCGATCTCTATAAGTTTACCTACGCCACTGATGCTTTGGGTTTCAAGTATATCTTCGACTACGCCGCATCGGTAGGTAAACCGTGTGTGATTTCGTTCAGCGAAGGCTCGTCGATGGACTTCCGCGGCGACGACCAACTCTATTATGAGGTGCTCGACAGCCTCGTAGGCCCAGGACGCATCTTCGTCTCCTCAGCGGGGAATGCCGGCCAGCAGGTCAATCATGTGAGGAAACCCGTTGGACTGGAATCGGCAAGGGTGAGTGTGGTGACAAGCGCGTCGGCGGCTTTTTTCTCTATAAGGGCCCAAAGCGATGACTATCGGTTGCGTCTCATCTTCGAAGGTCCGGAGAAAGGACATACCGAATACATCCTTGAGCCTTCGGCCATCTACCAACGGCCCGACTCGCTCCTCACCGACACCCTTGAGGCGGGCGGAAAACCTTATTATATATCCGCTACCCGCTACTCCTCTTGCTTCAATGCTTCCGACGATGTGGTAGAGGTGGTGCTCAAAACCGACAAACGGTTGGGGGCTGATTATTATGTTGGGGTCGACCTGATGGGCAGGGATACGGAGATAGAGATGTTTCGTGGGTCGGGGTATCTCGGGGCGGAAAACAAGTCGCTGGCCAGCAATGCCTATTCCATCCACTCCCCGTCGAGCGCACCGGCTGCCATCTGTGTGGGGGCAACGGGCTACCGCACGCAGTTCGTCAACTACCTCGGCGACCCGCATGTCTACGATATGGGGGAGCATGGTGAGCGCAGTGCCTATTCTTCTGTCGGACCCACCTACGACGAGCGGGTGAAGCCCGACGTGATGGCTCCGGGCACCAACGTCATCTCTTCTTATAGTTCGTATTACCTAGAGGCTTGTCCCGAGGCCTCCGACATCGCTTCCGATGTGGAGCACTTCGAGTTCAATGGCCGCACCTACGCCTGGAATGCCAATAGCGGCACGTCGATGTCGTCGCCGGTGGTGGCGGGCATCATCGCCCTGTGGCTCGAGGCCAAACCTACCCTCAGCCGCGAAGACGTGATGGAGGTCATCCGCGAGACGAGCCACCATTACGACTCCTCGCTCGATTATCCCAACAATCTCTATGGCTATGGCGAAATCGATGCTTACAGGGGATTGCTCTATATCCTTGGGTTGTCGAAAGTAGAGGAAATTTCCGACAGCCAGCCCAGAGCCGTCACTTTCTCCCTCTCTGATGAGGGGTTGCTCCGGTTCTTCTTCCCACATGAAGGGGTGGAGCCGTTCTCTGTGAGAGTGTTCTCTACCTCGGGCACACAGTTGATGTCTGCCAAGGTGCAGCCCTCTGGTGGCAGCGCCTCTCTCGACCTCAGCCATCTGCCCCATGGCATCTATGCCATCCAGGTCTCTGCTTCCGACCCCTCTCTCACCGGCTCCACCCTCATCCGCCGCTGACAGTCATCTTCTCTGTCTTTGGCGTGTCAAAATGTAGATATGGGGCTCTCCTTTATCTTTCCTTAAAATATAACAATCGGCACCACTACCTTCAGTGAGAAACTGCGACCCATGTTGCAGATGCCCTGACGGCCTGTCACGGGGTTCACGCCAGCGTATTTCAGACGGCTGAGGTGACTTTGGTAGGCACGGTTGGTCAGGTTGTCGGCATTCAGGCTCACTGAGCATAGGTTGCGGTGATGCCATAGGATGTCGGTACCCAAGGTGAGGTTGAGAAGGGTATACGAGGGAGTGACGGTCTCCGTATCGTCGGCGGTGTAGGCGTGGCTTTGGCGGAGGGTGCACTCCATCCCTATCTTCACGAAGGTGTTGTTGAGCACACGGCCGTCGCGCACCAGATCGTAACTCAACTCCGACACCCAGCGGGTAGCGGGTGTACGGGGCAGGAAGCGGCGGTCGGCAGGCTGATGGCGCTGACGGGCATCCACTACCGACAGGCTGTTCTCGAAGTGCAGACGCTCCACGGGGTGGAAGTCGATGGTGGCCTCGCCGCCGAGCAGCCGGGCATCGCCTTGGGTGAACTTATAGGTGGGCAACCCGTCTGTCTCCACACCGGGTTGTCGGCTGGCAAAGATGTAGTTGTCGATGAGGTTGGCAAACAGGGCTACTTGTGCCGACACGATGGGCGAAGTGAAGTCCCAACCTAAGTCGGCTTGCCAACTGTATTCTGGCCGTAGGTCGGCATTACCCACTTCGTAGCGGAAGGTGCCTTCGTGTTCGCCGTTCGACCCCAACTCACTCAGGTTGGGTGCACGGAAACCCCGTGCTACGTTCAGTTTCACGTGCATGTTGTTGCCCAGTTCCCTCACCACGCCCACGCTGCCTGTCACAGCACGGAAGGTGCGTGAGAATTGCTCGAAGTGGTCTTCCAGAGCGAAGGAGTGCACGTGGCGCATGTCGGCGCGCAGGCCACCGCTCATACTCCACCCGTTGTTCTTGTATCCGGTAGTGACGTATGCACCGATGTCGTTGAGCGCATAGGCGGGGATAAGCACTTCCTCTCCTTTGTTCAACGACCGCTGATACATTCCGGCGATTCCGGCGTTCACCTTCAGCCCATTGGCGTTCTGCAGGGCGTAACGCATATCGTAACTGAGGGTGTGCAACATGAAGTCGAGACCGCTCTCGTCGGGTGTCTCCAGTTCCTCAAACTCCTGTCTGCGGTTGTGCTGATAGCCCACCAGCATCTTCAGTGTGCCCGAGCCGATGTAGACGGAGTTGTCGAGTGTCGCCTTGTAGTGGCGTATTTGTTGGTAGGGGAAACCATGGTGATAGGTGGTCAGGTCGTGGTGAGTGGCAGTTACCTCACTTTCTTCTCCGTCGATGAGCACGGGCTTCACGAAGGCTCCCGTCTCATCGCGCTCACCCTCGGTCATCGTGGGGATGAGGTGGTAGTAACTCAACTGCAGGTGACTGAAGCCCCAGCGTCGGTTCACGCCCAACATGCCACTGAGGGCACGCTCTGCAAACTGTGTGCCGAGCACATATCCGTCGCGCTTGTTCTTGTAGGCATGGGCGGCTTTCTGACTGAAGCGGGTGTCCCACACGATGCCTTTCTTGTTGCCGCCCATGTTCAGCGAGTAGCCCCATAGCCCGTTGTTCGTCTGGTATTCGGCGGATACCGACCCGCGTATCTGTCCGGAGGGCAGGGCCGGACGGCTATGGAAAATCACCACGCCGGCCATGGCGTCGGAACCATAGGTTAGCGAGGCAGGACCTTTCAGAATCTCTATGCTGTTTACGTTTTGCGCATCGAGTTCTATGCCGTGCTCATCGCCCCATTGCTGTCCTTCCTGACGTATGCCGTCCACCACGGTCACGATGCGGTTGTAGCCCAGTCCGCGTATCACGGGTTTCGAGATACCACTGCCAGTGGTCACCTGGGCCATGCCGGGACGGCGTGCGATGGCATCGATGATGTTTGTCGACGAGGTGTTGAGCAGGTCGCGCTGTGCAACGATGGCCACAGGGGTGGGCGAGTCTTTCAGCAGTTGTCCGCCGGTGATGCCTGTCACCACCACCTCGTTGATCATGGCATTGCTCTCTTTCATCACGAAGTCGAGTTGTCGGGTGTGGGCCAGGTCCACCTCCTTGATGATGGTCTGATGCCCCACATAACTCACCTGCAGTGTCACGGTCTTCTGGGGCAGCGACTCAAATTGGTAATGCCCGTTGATGTCGGTGATGGTGGTCTGGTTCAGTTCGGCAATATAGAGGGTTACGCCTATCAGTGGCTCGTTGTCCACGGCATCAGTCACCTTGCCGCTGAGTGATGATGGTGGTATGGGTGTATCTGCCATGGCACACCACGGAGTGAGTGCCAACAGCAGCAATATGATGGTTGTCATTGTAATGGTCTTTTTTATTGATGGTTTTATTTCACTAACTGTCATGTAGAGCCGGGGTATTCCCGTCTCCTTGCAGCCAGTCCAGCACATGCTGTAGGGACGCAGTCGCTGCGTCCGATAGAAGAATGCACCGCGAAGCGGTAATCTTACATTTTCAATAAAAAAGAATAAGGTGGTGCCCTGCACGACTTGTTGTTGGCATAGCCGCTGACCAAAAAGGCAGTCGTCTGCAAAGGCAGGTCTTTCCCCTTGGCTGAAAAAAGGGCTATCAACAACAAGACGGCGGCGATGAAAGGCAAACTCAGCATCTGGCACAGCACACAACTGTCCATACAGTAGTCGGCCGATGCCAGATGGCTGTGGTGTACATGGTGGGCACAGTCGGCACATGTCGCCTCCTCCACCATTCCCTGCTCGTGCACATGCACCAGCGAGAGCAGCAGCATCGGCACAAACACGGCCAACAGCAGGCGTGCATACCATTTCCGTCGCATCATAATTCCTTTCACGCTGCGAAGGTACTATGATGCCGTCAAAAAAACAAATTTTTCTTGTGCTTTCTTGCCTTTTACAATAGGAAACGCTTATCCATTGCCTTATGGTAATTGGCTGTATAATTCATCTGTCACAGGCTCGCACCATTCATTGCTTGCACCATCTTGCACATCCTTGTGGTATGTCAGATGCTGGAACCAGGAATCCTTGGCGGCTCCGTGCCAGTGTTTCACCTCGGCAGGAATGGCGATGATGGTGCCGGGAGTCATCTCCTGCGGTTCTTTGCCCCACTCCTGATACCAGCCGCGGCCGGCTACGCAAATCAATACCTGCACCTGTTTGTGGTGAATATGCCAGTTGTTGCGGCAACGGGGCTCGAAGGTCACGTTCATCACGCCACCGCCAACGTCGGCGAGATAACTCTGTCCTGTGAAATAGGTGCCATATGGATTCGGTTCGCCCTTCGGCCACTTGGTGCTCAGTGTGTAGCCCTCCTCGCAGAGCCAACGGCAGAGTTCATCCACTGCCTGCTGCGAGTTGCCCATGTTCACCGCGCCCTTCTTGTGGGCAGCGAGTTGTGGTGCCACACCTTCGAGACCACTCAGCGCAGCAACGGTCACTATCTCGCGGTCGGCAGGTGTCAGTCCCTCGCCGGCGAAGATGTCGCCGAAGAGGTGCGACTTCAGGTAGTAGTCGTCCTGCGGGCAGAAAGTGTAGTCGAAGGGTTGTCCTGAAAGTTGTGTCTGGTTCTTCACACCCAGTTCGTAGGCTTTGCGGGCATCGTCCCACTCGGCAGGGCGGGTCCAGGGCTTGCCCTCTTGCCAGTTCGTTTGTTTGTTTTCCAATACTTTATTCAGCACACCCAGTGCGTTCAAACTCCTTGGAAATCCCGTGTAGGCGTAGAGTTGCGAGAATGCTTCTTTCAGTTCGTTGATGGTTACGCCATCGTCGAGTGCCTGCCGCACGGCAGGTTCCAACCGTTCCATATCACCTTGTGCCATCAGGCAGGCACATGCTGCCAAACCCTTCTGACGCTCCGTCAGCGTCTGTGCTTGTATTGTTGCCATTGTTAATAGTGCGATTAAAAATATTACTGTTTTTTTCATTGCGGTTCTATGTTACTTGTTTCTTTTTGCTGCAACCCATACGGGTTCTTCGCTCATGACGGGCTTGTTGACTGCCATCACGCCAGAGAGGTTGTGCGGCACGTAAGGCTCTTCCAGATAGCGGAGGTCTTCCTCTGAAAGATGGATGTCAAGTGCCTTCACGGCTCCCTCGATGTGGTGTGGTTTAGTGGCCCCGACAATGGGCGACTCCACTTTCGTCAGCAGCCATGCCAGTGCTATCTGGGTCATCTCCACACCATAGCGGTCGGCCAGTTCCACCACACGTTCCACGATACGGTTGTCCTGCTCGGCGGTGGCATCGTATTTGAAGTGCATGAACGAGTCTTCCTTCTGTCGCTTGGATGTCTCGCCCGGACGCTTTGCCAGTTTGCCCGAAGCCAGAGCGCTGTAGGGTGTCTGTGCAATGTTGTCCTCGCAGCACAAGGGCTGCATCTCACGCTCCTCCTCACGCATAATCAGATTGTAGTGGTTCTGCACCGAGACGAATTTCTTCCAGCCCCTCTGTTCGGCCAGCGCATTCATCTTCGCCAACTGATAGGCATACACGTTGGCAATGCCGATGTAGCGTGCCTTGCCCTGGTCTACGGCCTCGTTCATGCCTTCAAGGATTTCCTCGGCAGGCGTCTTGTAGTCCCAGATATGATAGATGTAGAGGTCCACATAGTCCATGCCGAGGTGCTGCAGGCTCAGGTCGATGTTGTTCAGCACATGCTGTTGCCCGTCGATACCTTTCTCGATGTCCTCGTCGGTTCGCGGCAGGAATTTTGTGGCCACCACCACGTCCTCACGCCGGGTCATGTCTCTCAGGGCACGCCCTACATACTGTTCCGATGTGCCCAACTGGTAGGCAATCGCCGTGTCGAAGAAATTCACGCCCAGTTCGAGCGAACGGCGGATAATATCACGTGTAGGCTCCTCGCCAATCGTCCACGAGTGTTGTCCGATGGTGGGGTCGCCGAATCCCATGCACCCCAGGCAGATGCGCGACACCTGCAGGTCGGAGTTTCCGAGTTTAACGTATTCCATCATATCATTGTTTCTTTAGGTGTTCTTCTTTTTTACCTGCTTACTTTCTTCCCGTCGGCGATGAATATCCCGTGTTTCGGGGCCTGTGGCAGACGTTGGCCGGAGAGCGAGTAGTAACTGCCTGCAGCAGTGCTCCTTGTGGCAGTGCTCTTGATGGCTGTCACAGCACTATAGTTAATGGCCGTGAGCCAGTTCTGAATCAGTGTGCTGCGGTTGGAGCGGTTGGAGTTGTTGATCCACAGGTTCTCGCTGAAATACTCACCGTCGGGCACCAGACGCTTGCAGTCGCTTACCACACCGCTGATGCCGCTGCTGGCACTCGACACTATCAGTCCAACGTTCTTGCCTGCCATCTCCGCACCATGATGAAAGAGGTAGGTCTGTAAAATGGCTGCCATCTGACTCCACCATAAGGGTGTGACGATGATGATGTTCTGATAGGGTGTGAGGTCGGTGATGCTCACGGGGTCGATGGCAGGATAACTTGCGGCATCATTGGGCGCTGCCTGTATCGCGTTCAGCAACTGCGTGCCGATGGCATAATTGTTGGCCTCATACTTCTGCGTCTTGTCGGCAGGCTCTATGCGCATCACGTCGGCCTCAATCTGCGAGGTCAGTGTCTGCACAATCTCGTGGCAGTTGTTCGTATAACTGTAATACACCACGAGTGTCTTGCCTGCATTCTGGGTGTGCTGGGCATTCTGAGCCGTTATGTCGCTGTCCTCCGAACAGCATGTCAGCAGCATTGCTGCCAATAACATGAGAATTTGTCTTTTCATTGTTTCTGTGTTTTTATTTGAGTCACGCTGCAAAGCGTCACTTTATCTTCTTCATGTATTTTGATGTATTGCTACCGTTTGAAAACCTTGTTCATTGTCTCCGGTGTCAGTGGCTGGAGGTCTTGCAGTTTCAGATGCTTCACCATGTGGAGCGTGCCCTGCTTGTACTTCAGAAAATGGGCAGTCTGGATGTGGTGCTGGTAGGCCTGCTGCGAGGCGTAGATCTCGAGAATGCGAATCTGTGTGGAGTCGTCCTTGGTCTGTGTGGGAAACAGGCAGACGACACCGGGCTCCTCGGCGAGACTCGCCTTTTGTATCTCGGCAGCAGCGGCGAGGTATTCCTTCAGATACTGGGGATGAACCTCGATTTCTGCCAAGCGGAAGAGCATGCCGTCGGCTGTGCGGCCATCGGCTGCCGGCTTCTCGGTGGTCTGCCCCATAAGCCACAGGGCATTCTTGTAGAGTATCATCTCGCTGAACGGCGCAAAGTCGGGCTCTGTGGATAGATATTGTTTCATGCGGGCGAGACTCTGGGTGAGCACCTGCGGAGCAACATAGGGATAGTCGGAGCCGTAAAGCAGGTGGTCGGGCGTAGTGATGGTAAGCAGCATGCGGATAGTCTCTGGGCTATGTGCCCCGGCAAGGTCGTAATACAATGCACGGAGATTGGCCTCGTAGTCAATCTCGCCCACCATCTTGTTCGCCTGCATCACAGGTGTCAGCGACTTCATGCGGGGGATGGCCAGCGGCAGGTAGGCACCGCAATGGGGTACGACAACCTTCAGTTGCGGATAACGGGCCAGTACGTTACGGCTGATCATGTTCGTGACGGCACGGGTGGTCTCCGCGAGGTATTCCTGCATGGCGAGCGGTGTCTGCGCCATTACCTGCTTGTTTACAGGCTCAGGGCAATGGGGATGCAGGATGATGACTGCCCGCCGCTCATTCAATACAGAGAAAAGTGTGTCGAGTTCGGGAGCACCAAGATACTGACCTCCAACGTTTGTCGCCAGTTTGATACCGTCTGCCTTCAGCACATCGAGCGCGTACTTCGCCTCTTCAATGGCTTTGGTGACATCGGGCAGAGGGAGGGCGGCACAGAACAGGAACCTGCCTGGGTGCTCTTCCTTGATGCGGGCGGCTGTCTCGTTGGTTTGTCTCACTACTTCTGGTGATGTCGGCTGCGGGGCAGCCAGTGTCAGCACAGAAGTCTGCACACCTGCCTCGTCCATCCATCGCAGATGCTCCTTCACGTCGTACTTCGGCAGGGGGAATCCCTCATCCATCTGTCGCCCTTCGCTCTCCAAGGCCGACACAAACTCAGGAGTGATGATGTGGCTGTGCACATCCATCACGCCCTGAGCAAATGCGGTTGTCGCAAGCAGTGTTGCCAACAATGTTATCCGTAATCTCATACCATCAATAGATTATTCCATCGAGTGCTCCCAACCGCCACGGGTGTCGATGCCCGTAGCATCGGCCAACTGTTCCAGACGGGCAATTTCCTCTGCTGTCAACACTATCTTGGAGGCCTCGGCAGCCTCGACGACGTGGCGCTCCTTAGTGGCTCCGATGATGGGCAGCGTACCCTTGGCGATGGCCCAGGCAATGCCTATTTGCGAACAGGATGCGCCGTACTTCTGTCCTATGGCGGTCATCTCGTTGGTCAGTGCCTCCAACTGCGGCAGCACGGGGTTGTATTTCTTGCCACGGTCGCTCTCGGCGGGCAGTGGGTTCTCCTTGTTGTATTTGCCGCTGAGTGCACCTTGTTCCAACACCATATAGGCCCAGAACTCGATGCCGTTTTGCTTGCAGTAGTCCAGCACGCCGCCCTTCTCACTCGAGCGGTAGAGCAGCGAGAAGTGGTTCTGCACGGCAGAGACCTTGAAACCGGCCTCGCCAAGAATCTCATTGGCACGACGTATTTCGGCGATGTTGTGGTTCGACACGCCCACACGCTTCACCTTGCCCGATTGCAGCAGGGGAATCAGGCCTGGCGTCCAGCGCTCCACGTCCATCGGGTTGTGAATCCAGTAGATGTCAATGTAGTCCAGTCCCATACGTTCCAGCGATGCTTCGGCCATCTTCTCTACCGAGTTGCCATACACCTCGGCCAACTGCGGTGTGAACTTCGTGCTGATCTCGACTTCCTCACGGCGGTAGTCACTGGCCAGCGTGGCGAGAATCTTTTCCGACTCGCCCATGCCATAGACGGTGGCGGTGTCCCAGAGGTTCAGCCCTGCCTTCATCGCTGCGTCGAAAACAGGCTTCAGGTTCTCAACGTTGGTATTGCTTCCAAACACGGAGTCTCCTCCAAATGCTCCTGCGCCCCAGGCCCAGGTTCCTAATGCAATCTTGCTCATATATTTTCTGTTTTTAAGTTGGTGTAACGACAGTCCAGGCTTTTAAATGCTGAGGCACCGCCTGTTCTCGTGGTCGATTCTCATTTCGATTGCAAAATTACGGCGATTATTGTCTCGATATGCTAAATATTTTACGGATTGACTTACCATTTTTACGGAATCTGCAATAAAAAGTGGTATATTTGCACTTGAATATGGAGAAAATATTGCAAGTAAACAGTCCCAATGACTATGCACGGTATGTGGGTGCCGAACAGTTGCACGATGATATCTGCGTGGTTCACTACGATGAACTGAATGCCTGTCGCCATGCGCTCTGCAACTATGGTGTCTATGGTCTTTTCCTCGTCGAGGAGAGTCCCTACACCATCCGCTACGGACAAGGCCAGTATCGCTTTTCATCGGGCTCGCTGATGTGTGTGGCTCCCGGACAGATGGGTGGCGTCACCGACAACGGCGAGATTATCCATATCAGTGGATGGGTGCTGATGTTCTCGCCCCAACTGCTTGCGGGCACAGCGTTGGAGAAGCATATTGGCGACTACCACTTCTTCTCCTACTACGACAGCGAGGCACTGCAGATGCTGCCCGATGAACAGCGTACGCTGGCCATGTGTATGAAGATGATTCGCCACGAACTGCAGACCCATGCCGACGACCCGCGCCTGAAGAACATCGTGGTGACATACCTCCAGTTGATTCTGGAATACTCTGCGCGATTCTACAACCGCCAGTTCCAGACCGAGGTCCAGAGCCAGACCAACGATTTGCTCATTCGCTTCGATACCCTGCTGAAGAACTACTATGATCAACAACTCTACCGCGAGCATGGCTTGCCCACTGTGCGCTACTGTGCCCAGGAGTTGTTTCTCTCACCCAACTATTTTGGTGACCTCATCCGCCAGATGACGGGCGACAACGCCTCTTCAGCCATCCGCCGTTTCATCATGCAGCGTGCCCAGCAACTGCTCACCGCTGGCCATACCATAGCCGAAACAGCCGAAATGCTGGGGTTCGATTATCCCCAGCATTTCACGCGTACGTTCAAGCGCTACTTCGGCATCTCGCCCAGCGAGTACCAGAAAAAACGATAGGCTGATGTGACGACAGTATTCAAGAAATAATCGTAATAAGGCGGTTATTTAATGTGTAGCCTTGAGATATTGTAAGTCGCCATACCAATATGAGGCTGTGCAACCACCGTCAATCAGAAAGTCGGCACCGCTGATAAAACGTCCGCGAGAGGACATCAGAAACTCTGCCATATCACCCACTTCGTCAGGTGTCCCGGCACGACGGGCTGGCATGCCCTCAATCATCTTCAGATAGCCGTCTTTGCGTGGGCCATGCAATTCATCATTGGCCAATGGCGTAATGATGATGCCTGGTGAGATAGAGTTGATGGTAGCACCACGACGGCCCCAGCGGGTGGCTTCAAACATGACACGGAGCACATTGCAACGCTTCGAGTATTGATAGGCTTTCAGCGTGTCGTTGATTTCTTTCAGGAATGGCAAATCTAACAGTTCATCCACGGGAGTTGTGGCCAAAGCATCGTTCTGCTCTTGCGGCAAAGCAGGAAGACGATGACCGCTTTGTGATGAAATAATCACACCTGAACCACCCTCTGCTATCACCTTGCCGAACTCCTCCAGCAGTACGCTTGTGCCATAGAGGTCAACACGCAGAATCTCAGCAACGGGAGCCTGTGACGGTGATACACCTGCGGCATTCACCAAGTTTGTCACTTCTCCCTTGCAGATTGCAAATTCTACCAGTTTTATGATGTCCTCTTTTGAGCCGAGGTCGCATTGGATGGTTGAGCACTCAAAGCCTGCATTCTCCAGCGCCATTGCAGTTTGCTGAGCATTCTCAATAGAATAGTCTGCCAACACAATGTGCTTGCCAGCCGACACACGCCGAATGATGGCTTGCCCTATGCTACCGGCACCTACTAATACTGATACTTGTTTCATGGTCTTATCCGTAATTCTCTATCAAGTACTTCACAAACTGCGGGTCGCCGAAGTTGATGGTGCCAGTGTCGTGTTGGTTCATCTGGGCGATTTGCGCCATATCGGCATCACTCAGGGTGAAGTCGAAGATGTCATAATTTTGCGCCATCCGCTCTTTGTGACTGCTTTTGGGGATGGCGACGATGCCGCGCTGGGTGAGCCAGCGGAGGGCAACTTGGGCGGCAGACTTTTTGTATTTTTCCCCGATGGCAGCCAGTGTCTCGCTCTTCACAATGCCGTCAACGCCTTGTCCGCCGAGTGGTCCCCATGCCATCATTTTCGTACCGAATTCTGCGTGGATAGCCTCGATGCCGGTCTGCTGGATGAGGGTGTTGCACTGCAACTGATTCACCATCGGCTTCACCTCCACATAGTGGGCGAAGTCGAAGAAACGTCCTGCCTGGAAGTTCGATACGCCGATGGCACGCACCTTGCCGGCACGATAGGCTTTCTCCATCGCCCGCCACGTGCCGAACACGTCGCCGTAGGCCTGGTGGATGAGCAGCAGGTCGATGTACTCTGTCTGCAACTTGCGCAGACTCTCGTCGATGCTCTTGGCTGCCTTTTCCTCACCAGCATTCGAAATCCACACCTTTGTCACGAGGAACAGATCCTCGCGCTTGATGCCGCTCTTGCGCCAGGCATTGCCCACGCCTTCCTCATTCTGGTAGGCTTGTGCGGTATCTATCAGTCGGTAACCCACGTTCAGCGCATCCGTCACGCACCGCTCACACTCATCAGGACTCACCAGAAACACGCCGTAGCCCAATGTCGGCATCTCAACGCCGTTGTATAATTTGATGTACTCCATAGTGCTTGTTTTTATAATGATGCTATAAGGATTTCCTTGATATCCTGTTCCGACAGGGGTACGTAGGCATTCTCCAGTCCTTCGTTCACAGCGATGTGATGGGCCATCTCGTCGATGCGGCTGTCATCTATGCCAACCTCGCGCAGGTGCATGGGGATGTTGATGCTCTCGAAGAAAGCGTAAGTTGCGTCGATAGCCTTTTCCGCGATTTCCAGCTTGGGCAGTGTGGCATCGATGCCGAACACGTTGACACCATATTTCACGAAGCGGTCGATGGTGCGGTCGCTGAGGATATGGCGCATCCAACGCGGGGTGATGATGGCCAGACCCTCGCCGTGGGTGATGTCATAATAGGCGCTCAGGGCATGCTCGATGCCGTGACAGGGCCAGCCCGAAGGACTGTTGCCAAGTGCATATATGCCATTGCAGCCGAGGGTGCAGGTGAACATCATCTCTGCCCGTGCGCGATAGTCCTCTGGATTCTCCAGACAAGCCTTGGCATTCACCATCAGGCTCTTCAGGCCGGCCTCGCAGAATCCGTCATTCAGCAATGTGGAGTCCTCGCAGAAATACTGTTCCATGATATGGTTCATGGCGTCGGCGCATCCTGCCGCCGTCTGTTTCTTCGATACGGTGAACGTATAGCGGGGGTCGAGGAACGAGCATACAGGGAAGAGCAGCGGATCCATGTAGCCTATCTTGTCGTTGGTCTCCGTGCGTGAGATGACACCGCCGCAGTCGTATTCGCTGCCGGTAGCAGCCAAGGTCAGGATATCGACGATGGGCAATGCAGCCTGCGCCTTCACCTTGTAGGAAATCAAGTCCCATGGGTCGCCGTCGTATTTTGCTCCTGCAGCGATGGCCTTTGAGCAGTCGAGTACTGAGCCGCCGCCCACAGCCAGAATCACGTCGATGTCGTTCTCCTTGCAGAGGCGTACGCCATCGAGCACGCTGGGGTTGTATTTCGGGTTGGGCTGGATGCCGGAAAGTTCAGTTATCTCGAAGTCCTTCAACATTTCCTTCACGCGGTCGTAGAGACCGATCTTCTTGATGCTGCCGCTACCGTAGGTCAGCAACACACGCTTGCCGATTGCCGCCATCACCGCAGGCAGTTTCTCTATGGCATTCTCGCCAAACACAAGGCGAGTGGGGGTCATGTAATCAAAGTTTTGCATAGTCCTTATTATTTACAGTTAATATCCTAATCCTTTCAGCCACTTCTCAACCTTACCTTTCTCTGTACGCACCTCGTGGCCGTAGATGCTGAACCCCTTCAGTACGTTGGCACCGGGGAAGGCTGTCTTCACATCCTCCACACAGTTGGCGAGGCCTGAGCCCTCATGGGTAGTAAAGGGGATGACGGTCTTGCCCTTCAGGTCATTGGCATGTTTCTTGAAAAACGTGAACATTACCTGAGGATAGGTGCCCCACCATACCGGACCTCCGATGAACACGGTGTCATACGGGCTCAAGTCCACGTCGCCCTCATACTCAGGCAGTTCACCGTTCTTCGTTTCCTCCTTGGCAAGGTTTATCAGCGGTGTATAGGCCATGCCGTCATACTTGTGCGTCACAATCTCAAACTGCTCGGCACCCGTCAACTCACTGATGTAGTCGGCCACAATCTTCGTGTTGCCCACCTCTATGTTTCCTACTGCGTAGTTGTCTCCTGCATGCGAGAAGAACACTACCAATGTTTTTCCTTCTTTTACCATATCTGTTGACTCGTTTGATGATGCTTCTGTTGGTTGTTGCTTTGTGCCGCTGCATGCTGTCGATATGAGTAGTGCTAAAGCGGCTGTGATAATACTCTTGATATTCATATTCTTTTGTTTTTATCCTAATTGATACTCGCCCGTACGGATGGCTGCAATCACGCCGCCGTCGATGAGCAGGTCGGTTCCGGTGATAAACTTGGCATGCTCGCCTAAGAGGAAGGCGGCAGCCTCGGCTATCTCGTCGCTGGTGCCCGTGCGCTGGGCGGCAGAGGCGTCAATCATACGCTGGTAGCCCTCGCCGTTGGCATTGAACTCATCGTAGGCCAGCGGGGTGACGATGACACCCGGTGAGATGGTGTTGATGCGTGCACGACGGCTGCGCCAACTCGTGGCGGCGGCACGCTGCGCTTGTAAGTGGTTCATGCGCTTGGCTATCATGTAGGCAAAGCCGCTGTTCTGCATGGCTACTTCCTGAATGAATTTCACGTCTTTCAGCCCCTCTGTTGGGGTGTTCACCAGTTGCAGTTCGATATCGTTGGGGATGGGGTACATATAGGCTGCCTGACTCGAGATGATGAGTCCTGCACCGCCCTCGGCCATCACCTTGCCGAAGGCATCCACGGCATAGCCTGTGCCCACCATGTCGAGGTCGACGATATGCTCAGGATTGGCTTGATTGGGCGAAGCACCTGCCGTGTCGATGAAGTACATTACCAGACCGAGTTCTGCCGCCTTCTTGGCAAATGCCTCGACGCTGTCTTTCTGCAAAGCATTCACCACCATCGTCTCCACGTCGTAGCCGCTGCGGCGGAAATCGTCTCCCACACGCTCCAGTGCCTTCTCGCTGATGTCGCCCAGCAGAATTTTCTTACCTGCTGCGATACGACGCACGATAGCCGTTCCCATACTTCCGGCACCCAAGAGTGCCACCACTTCCTTCACGTTGTTTCTGTCGAAAATCATTGTCTTTCCTCCTCTTTTTTATATGTTTTTGATGAATTTAGCAGGATTACCGCCCACAATGGTATTGGGCGCTACGTCCTTGGTGACAACGGCTCCTGCTGCCACAACGGCATTCTCGCCGATAGTGACACCCGGCAGGATGATGGCTCCCACGCCAATCCAGGCGTTGCGGCCGATGTGTACGGGCTTGCAACGCAGCACCATGCGGTTCTGGAAGTCGTGGTTATCGGTGACGATACGCACATTGGGTCCAATCATCACCCCGTCGTCGATAGTAATGCCGCCGGCGGCCATGCAGGTTAGCGAGTGGTTCACGAACACGCCCTTGCCAATCTTCATCTGGCAGGCAAAGTCTACCTGCAGTGGTGGCATCAGATAACTCGTCGGGTCGAGATGGCCGTCAAACAGTTTTTCCTCCAGCGGGCGAATCTGCTCTGGCATAGGAGCAGTGGTGTTGATCTTGAAACAGATGTTGGCGCAGTCGGTCATATGCCTGATGGCCTCTGCATACTCGGGTGTTGCCATGTCGACGTCGGCCCCTGAACGTAATTGCTCGAAAATATCCATAGTCTTATTTGTTTTTGTATTCAAACCGCTAAGTTACGATGAAGCGAGAGCAATACAAACTCGTTTGCAATTACCGAGTGTGAGCATCTTCGTAATCGAACTTTTCGATTGCAAAGGTAGGGTGATTTTTCAATTATTGGTGTCCGCTAAACCTTTTTGAGCGAAATATGAATTAAGGTCGAGTTCCTCTCTTGGAACCCGACCTTTTTTGTTACCTTTGTTTTTGCTACAAAACTACAATAACATGAACAAAGGTAC